>WNFI01506806.1_pt1 | contig 36997 bp, 27 predicted proteins | sample 5400471 | NCBI WGS metagenome assembly WNFI01 (sample SAMN13153348, study PRJNA577476) | soil metagenome | isolation source: 100 cm saprolite on Douglas fir-dominated hillslope | place: USA:California | collected 2013-09-17 | reverse complement strand
GTGGAGTTGAAGTGGGACGCTCGCGTGATGCCCAACGAGATTGGCGTGCTGGTGAAAGATGGCGTCGTCACGCTGACGGGTTGGGTGGATTCTTACACGAAGAAATGGGCTGCCGAAGACGCGACTCACCGCGTCCGTGGCGTCAAGGCCGTCGCCAACAACATCGAGGTCCGGCTGCCCAGCTCTTCTGAGCGCACCGATGCCGACATCGCTGCAGCGGCTGTCCGCGCTCTGGACTGGGACGCGTTCGTTCCCATCGACAAGATCGATGTGACTGTTTCGAAAGGATGGGTCACGCTCAAGGGCGAAGTCGAGTGGCAGTATCAGAAACAGGATGCCGACCGGGTCATCCGCCGTCTCTCGGGCGTCAAAGGCGTGACCAACTTGATCACGATCAAGCCTCACCTGACGGCGTCTGAGCTAAAAACGAAGATCGAGCAGGCGCTCGTGCGGAGCGCGGAAACCGACGCGCGACGCATCACGGTCGACGTCGATGGGAGCAAAGTGGTCCTCAAGGGGACAGTGCGCTCCTGGGCGGAGAGAGAAGAGGCGGCGCGATCGGCGTGGTCGGCGCCTGGGGTCGCGTCGGTCGACAACCGAATCACGATCGGCCATTGAGAGAGACCCGACGACGCGAACCTTGAAATCGGCTGGTTCGTCTCAAATCAGTGGAACGAACTGCTTTGCGAAAGGAGGTGAGCACCAATGATGACGGATCTCATGAAGTGGAGTCCATTCCACGAGCTTATGGCGCTCGGCGATCAGCTCGAACGTCAGCTCAGTCAGGGGTCTCGTCCGTTCCCCGCGGCACGCAGGGTCCCGTCGACCGAAGTGGTCGCCCGCGAAGACGGGTGGCGAATTGGCGTTGCGCTTCCTGGCGTGGCGCCAGAGAACGTCGAGGTCAACGTCACGGGCCAGACGGTTCACATTCGCGCCATCAAGGATGTGGTCAAGCCGCGGCGGATCGAGATCTCGACAGAGGCTCAACAGCAGCTCTCGCCGGCTGCGTAATTGAGTCGCCCGGCGGCCGGTTCGCGAACATCCGCGCGCCGGCCGCGATTTGACAAGCACGAGCGATTTACGCTCGGGAGGTGCAAAGCTTATGCGTACGATGCGACGGCGATGGATCTCGTAGCTTGCGAGACTTGGATGGCGGTCCGATGGAGCGAACGAGCCGTCGGTCGTACCACAACTGGGCGCAACGAGCGCGCTGGATCGATCGAGCGTCCGATCGAACAGCTCCTGATCCGTGAGTCGAGAGCCGGCGGTTGCCTTGGCAGCCTGAAGCTGCTGCTGGACGAGGAGGAGTGCGAGCTCCTGCGCCACCGCGAGGTGGTCGGCACACTCCCCGATGGACCACTGCCCCGGTGACGCTTTTGAAGGTCCATTGCACGTCCGTGACGTCGGCGAGCGCAGCCTCGAACGCTGCAGCACTCTCCGTGAGTCGCGAAGTTCCGTTAGCTCGCTCGCAATCGGTCAGCATACCGATACGGTGTCCAGCAAGCGTAAGATCGACGTCGCGACATTTCTGGTCACCTTGACCTCCAATCTATCGTCGCTGATGCCGCCGTGTCGGCGTGAGAGCCTCAACGGGCGGCGACGTACGCGAGCCCAAGCGCGAGCGCCAGCACGGCAGAGAACAGGGCCGGCACTGGAAAGATGAAGCGCCACGCGATGACACCGGAGGCGATCGTCGCGAGTGCAATGACCGCGATCATCGGCCGTAGCCGCGCGGGGTCTGTCCGAGCCAGCGACGCGAGCTGCCATAACAGGATCGTCTGCATCAGCATGACCACGCTGAGGGACCATCCGAATCCCATGAAGAAGTCCAGGTACGACCGGTTCGCGCCCATGGTGTCGAAGCGAACGTCCGTCATCGCCTTGAGCACGGAGTTGTCGCCCATTGGCGACCACTTTCGCAGGCCGCCAAGCGTGTGACCGGCTGTGAAGACGAGCGAGATGACCGAGGCGATACGCAGCAACAACGCTGTGCTCATGACGGGACCCTCAATAAGGAGCGAAACCGATGAATTACGACTGCGAGGCGACCGCGCCCCGCTTCTGCATCTCTTCGGGCGACACGTCCTCGATGTGCGTGGCGATCGACCATTCGTGCCCGAAGGGGTCCTTCAACGTCGCGAGGCGATCACCCCGGAACATATCCGCGGGCAAGGTGTGGGCCGTGGCCCCCGCGCCGAGCGCCTTTGCGCAGACCCCATCCACATCCACGACGTAGAGAAACACGCTGGTAGGGGTGCCGCCGCAGGAATCGGGCGAGCGGGCGCCGATGGCGGGGTTTTCGTCGGCGAGCATGAGGATGCTGTCACCGATCTGCATCTCCGCATGGGCAATTTTTCCGTCCGGGGCGGCCATGTGAAACAGTTCCTGCGCGCCGAAGGCGGTCGAGTAGAAATCCATCGCGCGCGACGCACCCCTGACATACAAGTAGGGAGCCAGCGAACGATGTCCTTCGGGGATCGGAGAGATTGCGGGATTCTGTGTCGTCGGCATGACCTGTCCTCCTTGGGCGTGGCGACCTCCTGGCCGCCCGATTGGCCCGTCATACCAGTACGACGCACGATCAAGAGAAAATCGACAGGGCTAACCCAGGCTGGCCACTCGCTTTCTCAGATACCCCTCCTCGACGCGATTCGTGGTGAGAGCCAAAGCGCGTTCGTAGGCGAGCCGCGCCTCGTCGCGGCGGCCCAGGCGTCGCAGCAGATCCGCCCGTGAGGTGTGATACAGGCGATACCCGTCGAACGCGCCGAAGGCTCCCAACCGATCGACGCGGTCGAGCCCCTCCTCCAGGCCTTCGGCCATCGCCACCGCGACGGCGTGATTGAGGGCGACGACGGGCGTGGGCGAGAGGCGAACCAGTTGGCCGTACAAGGCGGCGATCTCCGCCCAATCCGTCGCGTCGGCGGCCGTCGCGCGCGCGTGGATCGCGGCGATGGCGGCCTGCAGTTGGTACGGACCAGGACGGTGGTGCGTGATCGCGGCATCGAGTGTGCGTATGCCTTCGTCAATCTGGGCCTGATGCCACCGCAGGCGATCCTGCTCTTCAAGCGGCACGAGCTCGCCCCGGCAGTTCACACGCGCGTCTTTCCGAGAATCGTGCAGGAGCATGAGGGCCAACAAACCCTGCACTTCGGGCTCGCTGGCAAGCAACTCAGCCAGCGTCCTGCCGAGACGGATCGCTTCCGCCGCCAGATCGCTCCGGACGAGCGTCTCACCCATCGTCGCGGAGTAGCCCTCGTTGAAGACCAAGTAGATCACCGCCAGGACCGACTCGAGCCGTTCCGGCAATGCGTCGAGCGCCGGCACCTCGTACGGGATCCGGGCCTCCCGAATCTTGGTCTTCGCGCGCACGATGCGCTGCGCCAGCGTTGCCTCGGGGAGCAGGAACGCGCGCGCGATCTCGGTGGTGGTGAGTCGGCCCAGCGTACGAAGAGTGAGGGCGATGCGCGCTTCGACGTTCAGTGCCGGATGACAGCAGGTAAAAATCAAGCGAAGGCGATCGTCTGGATATTCTTCCGTTGATTCGATCTCGTCAGGCAACTGATCCGTTGTCTGGGCGGATTCGTAAGTGAGCGCATCAATCGTATTGTGCTGCGTCCGTTTTCGCCGAGCGACATCGATCAACTTTCGCTGAGCGACCGCCATGATCCAGGCGCCAGAGTTCCTGGGCACGCCGGACTTCGGCCAGTGGACGAACGCCGCGGTGAACGCTTCTTGGAGCGCGTCCTCGGCGAGGTCGAAGGAACCCGACTTCCGGATCAACGCCGAGACGATGCGCGGCCCTTCTTCACGGAGGATCGATTCGGCTGCCGCTCGATACTCGCTCGCGTCAGAATTCGATCCGCGCGTCACAAGGAATCGGGCGGTACGGGTAATTGGCCCACCGGCCTGATCTCGACGCAGCCGCTCGATCCTTTGCAGGCCGTCGGCATCCGCTTGGCCCATTCGACGGCCTCGTCGAGATCGCGGCACTCCAGGATGTAGTAGCCGGCGAGCTGCTCCTTCGTCTCAGCGAATGGGCCGTCGAGCACGAGCGCTTTGCCGTCTTGTATCCGTACCGTCGTCGCGGTGGCCGTCGGTTTCAATCCTTCGACCGCCAGCAGCACGCCCTTCCGCTTCGCGTCGGTCACGAGGGCGCTATGGTCGCGGATCAGGGCGTCAACTTCGTCCGGAGTCGGTCCCTCCGGTGTTTCGCGAGAGTACATCAACAACATGTAGCGCATAAGCGAACCTTAGCTGCCCCGCCTTGTGAAACCGTCCGCACTCCACCTTTCGCTGCCGACACCATGATGGACGAAAAACAGTCCCTCTGGATCGTATCGCCTCTTGACCCCGGCCAACCGGGCATAGTTGGGGCCCCAGAAGGCTTGTTGCCATGCCGGTTCGAAAAAATTGCTCTCTGACACGTAAGATCCGGGCTTCGCCGCGATTGCGGAGACCGCGTCCATCGCCCGATCGATCGCCCGCGCGTTCTGCCGAGCGACGTCCAGATCTGGCTCGTGGCCCGGAACGCCAGGAAATGCGATCGGGCCTCCGCCGGCGATGATGACTAACGCAAACGCGTCGATCACGGCCGGATTCATGGCCGTATCGCGAGCGGCGGCCAGGGCGTCGGAAGGCGCCGCCGCGAGTCCCTTGTTGAAATGCAGAGACACCTTCCAATGTCGGCTGCTCTTGAAAAGCGCATCGACCAATGCAGCTTGATGCGCGGTATCGAGAAGCGACGCAGAGAGCCACGTCGAGCGGTAGCCATGGAGGAATTGCCCTGCCTGCTCGTGATCGCCGGCCCAGAGGATATTGCTCGCGGGAGCGTCTGGTCGTTCATCAACGGCGATCAGTTGAGGGAGGTTCTGTCTCAGGAACGCGGGGTCCCAGAAGCGTCGCGCGGGGATGGCGGCAATCGTGAGCGGTGCCTGCCAGGTGAAGTCCGACGGAGCATTCGCCACCCACTCCCGGAAGGGTAGCCAGCGTGCCTCGGCCTCTTCTCGCGTGAGCCCTTGGAACACCATCTGAATATCCACGAGGTTGCCCGAGCCGAAGCGAACTTGTTCACCCCAGTGAGGATTGAACAGGCGCTCGCGATAGACACCGATCAGCTGCGCAGTCAGCCGACGATACGCATCGTTTGAGTGTGCTCGGACCGTTCCGAACACTCCACCAAAGTAATTGGGCAGGTCGTGGGTCCTCAAGGTCAGTTCGGTGACGACGCCAAAACTGCCGCCCCCGCCGCCTTTGAGCGCCCAGAAGAGATCCGGCTCCTGTTGAGCAGCCGAGGCTTGCCCGCTCACCCCTAAGAATGGCCGAAGCCCATCAGTTGTCACGGTGGCCGAGCCACGAGCGTCGCCGTTGCATGTGCTCAACGGCCGCTCTCTTGGCAGGATGCGAAGCGCGTCAGCGGTGACGTTAGAATCATTCGCCCGCGTCAATCGAGCCACGGTCTTCGTGTGCTTGGTCGACCCTTAACTGTCCTGGGTCGGACATGCCACTGCATCCGAGTCCGGGCGAGGTCGTCAGCGCGCTGTCCTACGTTCACGAGCACAGCGCCTTACAGTGACTGCGCAACAATGGCGGACAGCGTACAAAGGGCGGCGGACGCGCCTACTTTGGCTTCGTCGGCGGCAGGCCGAGGAGCTGGCGGATCTCAGGATCGGCTTCTATGAGCAGCACCTTGAACGCGGCGTCAAACGGCATCCGGAAATCTACCTCCCGCAGCGGCTCGCTGTTCTTGGCGACTTCGTCGAACACCGGCGATAGTGCCTTGATCCGGTCGACCGCCGATGGATGATTAGCGTCGCTGAAGGTCCAGCCCCCGGCTTCGCTGCCATAGGCGTTTGCGGCGTCAAGCACACGAAACACAATGTGCGGCGCCGCCGCGGCCATCATCTCGCCAACTGGATCGCCTTCTTCCTCCTCGGACCAGATCATGAGCTTGAAGCCGAGCGCGTCAGCCTGAAGCTCCTGCTCGCGCGTGCGCAGCTCCGCCTTCAAGGTAGTGGAAGGTTCGTCGGCCAGGCCGTTCGGAGCCAGCGATAGGATTTGACTCTTTGGCACCGCGGGCTTCTGCGCGTGCTCCGATGTCCCATTGCCGTGACTTCCGGCGAGACGAAACCCGACGGAATGATCGCTGACGTGGCCTAGGATCACATGCGCTTGCTCGTGGGAAATGAGAAACAGGTCCATCGCCGAGACCAGCCGGGCGTGAATATGGTTATGGTTCTCGTCCAACGTAACCTCGATCGCACCCGCCGAGCTCCCCTTCCGTACCAACCTGGACATGGCGTCGGCGAAGTTGTGGACGATGTGGGGGTGCTCGTGAAGCCGTTTGCGGATGCCCGGTTCGGAGTAGTCCAGGTTAACGGTCCTGCCCATCGTGATCGGAATAGAGTCCGCAAGTACTTTGGACAGCGCTCCTGTAAAGAAAAAGATGTCTCGGTTCACAATCACCAGCGGCACCTTGCTGCCCGGCGGGAGAACGGCTTGGGCGTCGAACGTCCCGGTGGGCAACGAGCCGAACCGGGTTACCGGTGATTCCGAAAAGTGCTTCACCCGAACCTTATCCAGTTCGGCGGTATCGAGATCGATCAACGAAATGAACAGCGGCGACTCAAAGCGGGTTGGCAGGATCAGGCAGCCAAGCGTCTTTTCAAGCCGCTCGACCACATCGGGGTCGAGCGCGCATTGCGCGCGCAACGAGGGATCTGGACAGGCCTTGAGGGCGCGGGCCTTTAGTTCCGCGAAGTTCGCCACGGAACGCGGGTTTTTCAGCTCTGCCCGTGAATAGGGGTCGGTGAGATGCGGGTTCTGCGTGTAGATCTGGCGTTGCTGATCCTCAAGGTACTTGTACGCATCGTCCGTATCGGACCGGTAGGTAATCTGGCCGGCACACTGCTCTCGCCCCGGACTCGTGTCGTCGGCGACGGCCCGCGTCGACAGCGTGCTGAGGGCGCAGAGCAAGATGACATAACCAACGCACCGGCTCATTTTGTCCTCCCTTCGAAGTTCTGCCGCCCTTTTGCCGGGCTGGCCGTACCGAACGGCGAGGGGATGACCCCGTAGTTCGCCAGGTAGAACTGCTTGTCCCCTGCGGACAGCGTCGTCGGCCAGTTCTGACCGGAATCGCCAATAGGCTTGCAAACCGACTCTTCTCCCGACTTGTAATACCTTAATGGGAACACGTACAGCATTACGGACGATTGGTCGGTGGTGGCGCTGGTGATGAGCTTGGATTCGAGTGACCCTGCTTGTTGGGCAAGTATCTTGGCGTAGTACTGCGCATCCATATTGAAGCGCGCCTGCTCTTGACTCCAGTCGTTCGGCGGCCCCATCAGGTAGGCGATGATAGAGTCCATTGTCAGGTCTTTCTGGCACCGCGGGTTGAAGTGCTCATGGGATAGGCCGATGGCGTGTCCGAACTCGTGCAGGATGGTGGTGTGCGCGTACGACGTACGCCACTCGGCGGCATTCCCCCCGTGGAAGAACTTCCGTAGATCCTTGGGAAACCCGTCGAAGTTGATGGTCGGGTCGCCAGGACCGACATTTTTGGCCAGCACACCGAGAAGCGACCAATAGCCGGTGTTGTCGTAGGCGATTCTGATGTTCGCTGCCGCGGACTTATCATCTGGCGTCCAATGCCGGTATTGACCCGCATCATTCTTGAACGAGAAGGACAGCTGTCCACCCAGTGCGGTCCACTCGTTAGCTGTCCGCTCGATCAGCTGATAGAGGTCTTCGGAGCCCCCATTGAACGCGACTGTGATAACCCTTTGCTTCCTCCACGCCAAGCCCGGAGAGCCGACGAGCTTGTGGCCCCGAAACATCTTCTGGAACAACGCCGGCGGAATCGAATCCGGCATTCTGTTGGCTGCTGCGGGAGCAGGCCCAACCTGCGGCTGGGGCGCAGTTTGCCGCTGCGTGGCGGCGGCGATGGAGATCGAAGCAATGACGAGAGCAGAGCCGACTAGCCGCATAGCGGTACTGATGCTCATAGTCTTATGCCCCGCGAGGTACGAGATCTTCTTTGTGCTCACTGACTACCGTCGAACAGGCCGCGCCCGGCGCCCCAGCGCCCCGGGGCGCGGCAATCACCGCGTTACGCGCGTTTCATTTTGCGCGTTCGACTACTGTCTCATCGCCGGTTGTCGCCTAGGATCCATTGGTGCCGGGCCGGCCACTGCTTCGGTGGACCTATCACCACAATTGTCCCTAGACTATCGACTGCGACACGACGAACCGGCCGGCGCCCGAGACGCATCCCGATCGCTCATCTGAAGTGCACCCACCCACACGCGTACCCCTCGCAACCGTAGTCAACCTGAAAAATGTCGCCGGGCGCGTTCAGCTCGACAGCGAGAATCACACCGTTGTCGCCGGCAGGATGCGTCGGCTGGAGGACACTGTGTTCTTGAAGGCGTTCAAATAGATTGGCGAGTTCGGACTCTCCGGGGCTACCAACGTAGGTGGCCTAAGCACAGCCAGTGCCCTCTGCACCGGCGGCAAAACCTTCGCCGCCTCGTCATCAGTCGCCTTGAGCGATTTGTCGCTCGCCACAGCGCCACCCGATTGAGCGGTCTGGACAGCCCGGGGTGTCACAGTCGTCAGAGGCGCGACAACGGCCACTCCGATCATCGCTGCGAAAACTACAAATGGTCGCATTGCACCCTCCTTCAGGAGTTAAGAGTGTCCCGGCGGGATGTGCCCCGAGGCTTCTGATGGATCAACCAGGCGTCCGCGTTGTGGATCCCGCTGCTGCTACGTAGACGGACACTGCTCCAAATTTTCGTCCTGCCGCTGGGCGCCCCTTCTGCCAGCAATGTGGGAAACGTCGGTATAATCGGCGCGGCCCTTCTCATGAATGGAGCTGAATCCGAGATCAGTTCGGCCGAGGCACTGTTCGTCTCGCAGCTCGGCTTGGTCGAGCGAGTGGTTAGGTTTGTCTGCGCGCGGTATCACGTGGCCAGCGAGGATGCCGACGATTTCGCGTCCCATGCGAAGCTAAAGCTCATCGAGGACGACTATGCGATCCTGCGCAAGTTCGCTGGACGCAGTAGCTTACGCGCATACCTCACAGTCGTGATCGATCGGTTATTACTGGATTATCGAATCAGTGCATGGGGGAAATGGCGGCCGTCTGCGGAGGCGAAGCGGAACGGTTCGATCGCCGTACTGCTGGAACAACTAATCGTACGCGACGGTCATTCGTTCGATGAGGCGTACCAGATCCTCACGACCAATCATCGCCTTACGATAGCGCGACAAGAAATCGAACGCCTAGCAACCCGCTTGCCAGGCCGAGTCCGCCGACGATTCGAGTCTGACGACAGGCTCATCGACGTCCCAGCCCCGGGTGCGCGGGCCGACGGCCCGTTGATCGCGAGGGAGCGTGCCGCAGTCGAAGGCAGGCTAGTGGCGGCACTACGGCGGGCTAAGGAGCGTTTCGACCCTCAAGATCGACTGATAATCGCGATGCGATTCGAAGATGGCCGCACCGTTGCCGACATCGCGACCGTCCTCAGGCTGGATCAAAAGTCGTTGTACCGGCGACTCGAGAAGCTGCTCCGGCAGTTGCGCGCGGGGTTGGAGTCGGACGGCGTGACGCCTGCCGAGGTTCGCGAAGTCCTCGACGCAACGACTGTCAGCTGGGATCTCGAGAGGCGTGAAATGGAAAGATCCCGCCCGCGTCCGTCTATCGGGAAAGGGGCCCAGGAGTGGCGATAGACGACCGCCGCGGGTCCGCGAAACATCCGGAGGCCGAGCGACTCGCCGAGTACGCCGAAGGAGTTCTGCCGGGCAGCGAACGTGGGGCCGTCGAGGAACACCTTGCGGCGTGCGACAACTGCCGCGCCGTGGTGACCGACGCGATGGCGTTCATGGAGGCAGAACAGGGAAGAACCGCATCGAATGCTACGGCTCGTCAGATCCCGTTTCGGCGAACGCGACGGGTAACCGGCATTGCGGCGGCTCTTACTATGGCGGCTGCGCTTATCCTCGTCGCTCGCGTCGTGCGTCCTGGCTTGTTCTCGGGCGGCTCTGTCGTGGATCGCCCGGAGCTTCAGGATCTCGCCGTCGCGCTGGCCCACGAGCCGACGCGGCCTGTCGAGGGCCGGCTAGCAGGAGGCTTCGCGTACGCACCGCCGCCTTCGCTTCTCAGAGGGCCGGCCGATCACGAGGTGTCGCCAGACGTTCGCATCGCGGCGGCGAAGATCGCCAAAGCAGCGCAAGACGGGAACACCGAGGACAGCGAAGTCGCACTGGGTGACGCCCGACTGGCGCTTGGCGACGTCGACAATGCGATTAAGGCACTTGAGGCCGCCGTGCAGCGCCGGCCGAACTCCGCGTTCGCACAGAACGACCTCGCGGTCGCTTACCTAGCTCGCAGCCAGCGAAACGGACGGCCCGAGGATCTGCCACGGGCGCTTGCCGCAGCTGATCGTGCCATCAAAGCGGCACCCTGGCTCAACGAGCCCTATTTCAATCGTGCACTTGCCCTCGAGGCGCTCAACCTAACTTCGGACGCGCGACTGGCGTGGAACGAGTATCTCGGCCGCGATCCCAAATCAGCTTGGGCCACGGAAGCGTCAAGGCACGTTCGAGCGCTCGGCGCGAGCCTGACGCACGGCGGCGATGCCGCCAGCGCCTCACCGAAATGACGCCATCGAACGCCGTGGACCACCCCAACCTGGTGCTATCGTCGCCAGCGATCCAAACTCCATCGAGTATTGCTTGACAAACGATCTCTCGGCCGGATGGGCGGCCGGAGAGTGTGTCTGATCACAAGTTCGTAAAGTCAACGGAATCGCAAGAGCACTGACTACGGTCTCGGGAAACCCTCTGACACGTCCGTCTCTAGTGACGAGATGAGTCTCATCATTCGATTCCGTCGACCGTGGTCCATTTGGTCGCTGGCGAAAGGCAAAGACTGTGCCCGCAAATCGCTTCTATCTTCGCGTCATCTGGTCCGTCGTGGTGTCCCTCGCGATGTTCGTCAACTACGCGGCCGCTCAAGTGCCACGCGCCTGCTCTGGGGCGGATATCAACAATGCTTACCAGGCGAACGTCGCGGCGATGCTCCCAGTTATGAAGAAGGCGACGTTTGCGCAGCGCGTCGTCCAGCGGCGTAGAAGCGCCGACCTCTCCACGGCGACTCCAGCAAGCGATCCAATTCAGATCGTCGGCGGCGTGACCGACACGGGCGGCAACCCAAAGATTCGGGCGGGCGCCGCGTTTTCGACGTACGGCGTTTCCGACGTCACGGCGACGATACCCGATTCGGTTGTGGCCGGCGTGAAGAAAGCGAATCTTCTCGACGGCCTCGATATCCCGCAAGCCTTTACCATCCGGCCCAGGGTAAGTTGGACGAAATGGAAGGGAATACTCCCAGAGGCTCTGCGCAACACGGTCTGCGAGCAGACGGTGGCTCTTCGCGATTCACTCGAACGTATGCCCTCCGCCAACGAGTTTATGAAGTTCAGTGCCGCACAGCCCGAGACTGGTCAGACTAACTTGCTGAACGTTGGCGATCAGTTGGTGATCGACGCATCATACGAGGTCGGACATCAATCGTTTGAATTTGCCCATCCGTCTCAGGGGTACGCCAAGGCGGAAGCGAGACACAAGACGCAGGCGGTGAACCTCACGACGGGAATCGTCCATCCGTTCAACGCAACAAATGACTCGCTACTGTCGGCGATGGTCACGTACCGCAGGCAGCATGCGTACGAGTCGGCCGCGCCCGGATCGCTCTGCCGGCCCTTGGACAACACGGTCGTGTCCCAGTGCGAGGAGCTGGCCATCGGCGCGCCGACGCTGCATAACACTAACAAGGTGCAAATGGACGTGCGTTACTGGGGGAACGCGCTGTTCTCTCCTGGGATTCGCATCACGCGCGACTTCAAGCAACGCGTCGACACGTTTGAGGTCCCGGTGTTCTTTCTGACATCGGAATTCGGCACGAAATCGACGGGTGGTTTACTGGCGGTGTGACATTTGGGTATCGCGATGCGGGAGCGGGCAAAGGCAAGTACGTCGCGTTGCTCCTGGGGACGTTTTCTAAGCCAACTCGCGCATCACCAGATGGAAAGTGACGGGACCGATCAAGCGCGGTTCGGTCGACCGCGTCACGGTGTGAGGCGCTGTGTGTGCCGGCGCTCGGACCGATGCGTGCGTGGACCGCCGACGCAGACAGATGAATCGGCTGGTTTCGATTACTGCGACCAAACGAGCCGCCGGCGCTCAGGGACTTACATACCCGAGGTGCGGAGGACGGAGCAACTATCCAATGTGTGGCGTTCAGTTCATGCGGGAGTGGAATTGATCCGACTCTGTCGATGGATAAGTTATGCCGCCTGGCCGGCGCACTGAATTAGTAAATGGGGTTGAAGCCGTCTAGAGGATTGTGGCCAACGCAGACGTTGGATTGAATAGAGTGGTCATCCTCGGCTACTCTGTGCGCGGCGGCGAATAGGGCGCGAAGCCCAACGGTGGCCATCCTTTCACCAATGCTTAAGCCATCTCGATCGAGGTCCCTCGAGCCTTCGGCGCCCGGTGTCATCGACGCACGGGCTCGCCGTGGTCGGGTCGGTGTGGTGGCGCTGGGATTGGGGGCTGCCTGCGCGATCACGGTCGGCGTCTTCGTGCGTGTGACGCTTGTGCCCGCACGATCGTTATCGGCCATTGAGCAGCTCGTGTCGCTGAGCAACGAGCGCGTGTCGGACGGCAGGTTTACGGGTGGCTTCCGCTTCGCCGCCGGAACAACAACTCGGAGTCGGGCCGACGCGGCGGCACTGTCCAATGACACGCTTTCTGTTATTGCCAACATGGAGAAGGCGGCAGCCAGTCCATCGAGCCGAACCACTGATCTCCACGCCTTGGCGATTGCGCGTTCAGTCCAGCATCGTTACGTCGAGGCGGAATCCATCCTCCAGAATTTGACGACGATCGCCGCGAATGCCGACGTCTGGAGCGATCTAGCTGCCGTGCAGCTCAGCGAGGGCGAGCCTCAGGACATCGCCAGAGCACTGGGAGCAGCCGAACGGGCGCTCCAGCAGTCGCCGAAGCACTCCGAGGCGCTCTTCAATCGTGCGCTCGCGATTGAGCGTCTGAAGCTGAGGCCGCAAGCGGTCAGCGCCTGGCAAGCGTACCTGGTTATCGATACCGTCTCACCTTGGGCCGACGACGCGCGGGCGCACGTTGCGCGACTGACCAACGTGCACGCCGGCGAGACACTAAACGTGCGCGACGCGTTGCTAGCTGCGCTCGAAGCAGACGATCCGTCCCAGTCACGGCGATTGGTGGCAGAATCGCCCCAGGAAGTTCGAGATCTGCTCGAAGACGAGATCATGAGCCAGTGGGCCAGTCGAGCGGCCACATCGGTCACGGCGATGCCACCCGCCGGTCGCGCCATGGCGGCGCTAGTTTCAGCCATTACTGAGCGCACTGGTGACCCACTGCTCCAGGAATCCGTCAACGCGTTCGAGGCCGCGCCTCGGGGCGTGCGGCCAGTGCTGCGCAACGCCCATACGGCATACGAGCGGGCTCGGGTGCTATACGAGCGCTACGCGTTTTCCGAAGCCACGCCGCTGTTTCGTTCCGCCGGCGAGGCGATGAAACGCCATCACGATCCGTTCTGGCGCTGGTGCGCCTTTTATGCGGCCGCGATCGCCTATCAGCAGAATGATCTCCGGAGAGCGCGCGCCGGCCTCGAACGGCTCGACGTGGAATCGCACCGGTACGGCGCTGTCGGTGCCAGGATTGCGTGGCTCCGCGGCATCGTAGCCGCGAGCTGGGGGAATTTCGATGAGGCGTTCTCCCACTACCGCCGGGCATTGCAGTTCTTTGAGAAGGTTGGCGAACGCGACAACATCGCAGCCGTGCACAGCCTCCTCGCCGACAATTATCTCCTGCTAGGCGCGGAGCGTCAGGCGTGGGAGTCGCAGTTCAAGGCACTGTCGGTCGATCTCGGATCGCTCCGCGCGAGGCGACAGCAGCTGGTGGCCTTCACGGCGATGCAGGCGGCGATTCGGTCAGGGTCTCCGGAAGCGGCCTTGTACTTCAATTCCGTCTTCATCGACTCCGCGGTCGCCGCTCACAACGTGGCCGCGGCGGCCGAAGGCCACGTCCATCGGGCGCGCCTCTATTATCGGCTTCAAGACTGCGCGCGAGCGCGAGCCAGCCTGCGTGATGCCTCGACGCAGCTGTCCGGTGCGGAACGATCGGGGAGCGTGGACTTTTTAAGGGCACAGATGCTGCTCGCAGAAGCGAGCACGCCGCAGTGCGAAGCATCCCGGGATCGACTTACGGCGCTCTCGTCCGCCGTAGACATCTTTCGCGGCGCGACGCGCACGCTGTGGCTCCCGCGGGCGCTGCTGGCACGGGCCCGGGAGCTGCGGCGCCTGGGCCGACCATCAGAGGCGGGCGTGGACTTGCAGGATGGTATCGAGATCCTCGAGCGCTCCGCAGGCGCGCTGAATTCGGCGACGCTTCGCATCGAGTACACGGACGATGTCTGGGATCTCTTCGATGAAATGATAGATCTCAAGCTGGCGAGTGGACTAGCGGCGCAGGCGTGGGACTTCGCTGAGCGCGGCCATGTGCAGGCCAGTCGCCACATTGGGGCGGCGCTCGGCGTCCGGGACGTAGCAGTCCGCTTGCCGGCTGGCCACGCGCTCGCGTACTACGTGTTCACGAAAACGCAGGCTGTCCTGTTCTTGTTCGACAGGGGCGGCTTCACATTGCACCGCCTGAGATCGGCCGCGACGACGCTTGGTGAACGCATCCGAACCTTCACAGACAAGCTCCAACGCGGCGAGGATGACGCAGCGACCCGTCAGCTAGCCGAGCAGCTCTATGACGATCTGCTGGCCGAAGCCGTTGACGGACTGCCGGACGACACGCGCATACACGTGGTCGCGGATGGTCCGCTTCATCAACTGCCGTTTCATGCCCTCAAGGCGCGCGGCGACGCGCGATATCTGTTCGAGCGATTCCTAATCAGCAACGCCCCAAGCGCGACGAGCCTTCTGACTGGGCGCCGGCGAGCGAGCAGGGTTGGTTCTAGTGAACCGGTGGTCGTGTTCGGAGATCCGGCCGGCGATGACCTGGGCACCCCGTTACCGCGGCTGCCCCATGCCGCGCAGGAAGCCTCCACCGTGGCCGGTCTCTATGATCGCTCGCGGCTCTACCTCGGGGAGCAGGCGACGCGCGATGTCTTCCTTCACCGGCTATCCACTGCTCGCATCGTCCATCTGGCCGGCCACGCCGTGGTCGATGAACGACACCCCGAGCTGTCTCGTCTGATTCTGGCGGCACCGGCCAGCGGCGGACCGCGCTACGTGCTGATGCGCGAACTGGCCGACGTTCCCCTTCCCCACACACGACTCGTGGTTCTCGCCGCGTGCTCGACCGGCGCAGGACCAGTCTTCAAGGGCCTGGGCGCGTTAAGTCTGGCGTCGCCCTTCGTGGCGGCCGGTGTTCCCACCGTCGTGTCGACGCTGTGGCCCATCGATGACCGCTCGGGCGGCCGACTGTTCGTGGAGTTTCACAAATACGCCGCGGCCGGCGTCGAGCCCGTTGAGGCACTGCGACGCGCTCAGCTCGAGGTGCGTCGAGATCCATCGTTGACTCCCTGGGCGTGGGCGGCGGTCAACATGTTCACCATACTGGAGAAGCCATGATTCGACGTGACCGGAGGGCAGAATGATCAAGCGCAGGCAATTCCTTCAGACCGCGGTGGCGTCAGTAGGCGTCGCAGCCGCCGCGTGTAACCGCAGCGTTCAGCAACGGAGTTCCGCGACGCCTGCGGGACAGACCACACCGCCCGCCGCGGCTGCGACGCCCCTGATACGCAAGGTCGCCGCATTACGGGAGTTTCCAGTCACCAAGGGGGCTAACGGAACCAGCGTTGGAGCGTTTGTAACGGTTGAGGGGCTATGCGCGGTCGTGCTCCCACAGCAGGGAAACGATCCGGTCCGCATCGGGCTGCTCGCCGGACATGATCACGTCGCGACGTTGAAGCTGCACCGGGACGCGGTGGACGTAAAAGATTCATGGAAGCCGTCCGTCAGCGACGACGATTACCATTTTTATACGCTCAAGGGACTCCAGGTCAACATCAAGACGGCGCAAGCCTCAACGGTCAAATTCAACCATTCGAAGGTCACCGACCAATGCGCCGCCGACGACATCGCTTGGCAGAATCTCGGATGGGCGCTCGATGTGAGAGAGGACCTGAAAGGGACCGGCGCACTCAAACACGAGTGGTGGAAGGACGCCAAGCTCGTGGATGCCGTCTTGGAGTTGGACCGCGGATGGCTCGAGGGTGGCTTCGACGGGAACGAGCCGCTCCAGATTGAGTCTGACACCGTCAAATGGAAGATGCCGGACGGATCAAAGCGCGTGCTGAAGCAGGTCGTACGGTATCGGCTCAACATGCAGAACGTCACGCTCGAAGCCGGTCCACTCGGCGCGGGCCGAGCTGACAGAAGCCTGACTCTACGAAAGGACATGCTCGTGTACCTCGGAGTCAAGCATTTTCCTCTCGGCCCAAAACGAGATCGGCTTGCGGCCAACACGCCGCTCGACGAGACGAAGGCGTACTACTCCTTGCTGGACGCGTTCGGTGGATCCATGGTGGTCCCGTACGCCGTGGACAAGAGCGAAGACTGTCCGAAGCCGGCGACGCCCGACTGCACGTGCTGTCCGCCCGGGATTTACCCCTGATGCGTCGCTATGGGGGACAAGATGACTGCATCGATGCGGCCGCTCCTCTCAGTCATATCGGCCTTGAGCGTGGTACTCACGCCTATCGTGCTGGCGCAGGCGCCGCGGACCACGCGGGTTCTGATCGCGGTGCCCGATCGCACTCAGGCGCCGGCCGCCTTCATCCTTGATCCGCAGCTCAGCGAGCTCCTGCGAGGGTTTGGCTTCAAACTGGACGATCGGCCAGCATTTCGCACATGTGACGCTAAGCCGCGCTTCGTGATCGCTGGGACCATTCCGACGGCAAGCATGGCCGCGTTGCACAGTCTATTGACCGCGAGGGAGTCGCCAAGCTTCCAGCTGTACGACAACCCAATCGTGTCATCCCAATATTCGAATACGTGTCCACGTCAGGCGGATCTCGGCGAACGTCACGCCCGTTCCGCTGCGGGCCTCGACATCAACGGCCTTGCGAATGGAAGAGGCGTCGTCCTCGCCATCGTGGATGGTGGAATCGACATGAGTCCGATCGTGAAACGCTTTCCAGCCGTCAAGGCCAACCAGATATTCAGCTGGCCTGCGACTCCTTCGCCCATTTACGGGAGTCACGGCACATTGTGTGCCTACGTCGCTGCGCTTGCCGCGCCAGCGGTCGAAATTGCTGATGTGAGAGTCTTTGGCGACGCGTTCAGCTTCATGCACGCATACGATTACTTGCGGACCACGTGGAACGCGAACAGAGGCAAGTGGAAGGCACTCGTCGTCTCGACAAGCTGGGAATTCCCCGCTCCGGAACCGGACTTTGCATCTAAAGAGACGCTTGCGCTCGGCACGACCCACCCGCTCTTGCCGACCCTGAGGTGCCTAGCCGGCGCGGGTGTCGACGTCGTGTTTGCCGCAGGTAATAGTGGCACGTGCGGACCCAGCTCGAACACTGCGCGAGGCAGCATCACCCCACCCAACGACATGCCGGAAGCGATCACCGTAGCCGCCGTCGATGGTGCGAAGGTTCGACTTGGAGACTCAGGGCAGGGCGGTAAGTCTGCTCCGACAAAGCCCGACATCAGCGCATTCGGAAGCCTAATCCTGCAGGACGGCACTTACGCACGCCACACATCGGTGGCGACCGCCTTTGCGGCGGGCATCAACGCCTCCCTTCGGTCGCTGGACGGCTGGTCTGCCGCGGATCGGTCTGCGACTCTGGTCCGAAAATGCTTCACAGAACACGCCGACAAACAGGTCAAGGTCGTGTCGTCGAGCGGAACACTTTCTAGCAGCCAATTGACGTCCCACAGCGCGGACTTTGGGTACGGCGTTATGCGCCTCGATTCGAATGTGTTCTCGTGGAAGGACACCTGCGGGAAGTGAGATCGCACTGATATGCTGACCACAGCATCGAGGGTGTCCGCACAAATCGAAGGCGAGTTCCGCTGTGCTTACGCCGCATTTGCAGACGCGAGCGTCGAAGCGCTCCTCACGATCACCGAGAATGCCTCGTAGAGAGTCTGGAGGGTTGACGATCCCGTAAGTATGCGAGCGTTGTCCCCGTGGACGCCTCTCGATGCCATTATCGAGAGCCTTTTTACGACGACTAAGCTTCGCTGGTGTACGAATGGGTCATCGATCTATGAAGGTCCTCTTAGCACGGGCTCGAACCGGTCGGCGGACCCGGTCTCTGGGGGGATCCCATTTCGGCTCTCTTCATGACGTTTTCGGCAGAGTAACACCCACGCCGCTGGTCACCAGGCCGGACGTCAGTTGTTGCCCCGCAGCCGTCACTCCGAATCCCCACAGCAGGCAATAGAGGTAGTCGAGCGGCCGGCCGAATGACTCGTTCATGGCCACCTGCACTACGATGCCGGCAATCGCAGTGAGCGATGCCCAGACGAACCATACCGTTCCGGACAGCGTTTCTGTCGACAACTGCAGACGCTCGAACGAGACTTCCTTCGATGCGAAGGGGGCGAATGTCAGTGCGACCGCTGGCCCGAGAGCGCTGTTTATCTTTTGCTGGAGGTCGGCGACGTCAGTTCGTGTCAGGTTACGCATTTGGTCGAGACTGGGCACCGGCACCTGCGCCAGTCGGCCGTCCATTGTCGTGTAAGCGGCGTCGACCATAGCCTGCGCTGCGCCCGGCGTGCCTTCGAGCGCTTTTGCCCGTAACAGTCCGTCCTCCACGATGACGCTGATCAGCGCGATTTTTGCGGCACTGTCGGTCAGCAGGGCGGCGAAGCCGGCGGTGTCGACATTGTCGTTGAATGGCGTCGGTGGCACCCTGTGAATGAGGTGATTGCCGTCGAGTGACGTGTCGGACAGATCCAAAGCCATCTTGTTGAGGGCGCCGTCGATGATCGGCGTCTTGCTGGCGGGAACGCTCGCGATCCTCGACAGGAGGCGTTGTTGCTGATTGCGCAGCAGCGCGACCGGTTCGAGTTCGCGATTTCGAATCAGGCGCGCTGGCACGTAGACCTTGACGAGATATGCGGCCACCGTGCCGAGGAGGATAAGTAAGATGCCAACCGATCGCAGACCGGCCTTGTAGGCGGTCAAGGCGGAAGTCTTCCCATCGGGCTTTTGTGTCGACGAGATGCGCACCGTGCCGGCGAACTTTCCATGCTCCACGTACGATTCCCGGAACGTAGCATCCGCGCACAGAAAGAGCGGCTGTTGCCGGCTCGCCGCCTCATCGAGCTCCTGCTGTGTCGGCCGGGTGGTGGCCGCGCTCGTGAGAAAGAGACCGGTCGCCACGAGCTGCTGTTTGGAGGTCTCCTCGACCAATGCCGCGTGCGCCGCCAAGCCGGTCATGATCGGCAGTGATTGACGGAGGTGAAATGAGATGCACGGGTCGGTGTTGAGATTCCATTCCGCCGGCAGCGCCTCGACATCCCACGCGAAGTCGGCCGGCGCCTGGTTGCTGAGGTAGTAATCAAGATGGGTCTCCTTCCCGAGCCATTTCACGGTCGCGTAGCGGCGCTGTAGCGTGCTTGCCGGATTCAGACCATCGACGACAAGATCGACGCGCCACGTTCCGCCGGCGTCTGCCCCGCCGGCAGGTGCCGCCACGGCGGCCACGACGCGGACCGATGCGGCAATAGGGGTGAGGAGGGGCTGATCGATCAATTCCGGGTCGGGCGAGTTCCTTTGTTCCTTGTTTAGCGTGTCCACCCGGACAAACAGCGCTGTTGTGCCGCTCGTCGCACCCGGTCTCAAGCGCGCGACGGGGTCAATTAGGTGCGGAGTGCTCTGAGCCGCCGCCCAGCATGGTTGAAGAACTAGGCCGATTGCGACGAGTGTTCGCCAGGTAGCCGAGGCATTGATCTGCATACGTCATTGGACGGACGTGCGGCATTCTTTCCGCGAGCGTCGTACCTTGGCACGGAGGAGGGCTGATATTCGAGGTCAGGAATTCTTGTGTGGCCCGATATCCAGCAGGGCGTCGAGCTGTCGCTGGAGCATCAGGATTCGTTGCTGGGTGGCCGAACTCCGGTCGGAGGATGCGCGCAACCGCTGCAGTTCGTCCTGTAGCTGGTTCCGCTGCAGATCAGAGGCACGGGGGGTTACGGGCGGCGCCGGGCCCAGGGACGCGCCTAGTGGGTGCCGGGGGGGCAACGGGTCGGCGAGTGAGGCACGGTCGTCTGAACTAAGGGAAGCCAGCAGCGACCGCTCGATGTGTTCGGCTCGGTCGCCGAACATCTCTCGGAACGGCTCGCGGCTGGCGTTGATCATGAGCAGCAAGGTCTTGGCCGAGGTTGCCCCGCGTCCGGCGAGCTGGCGACGCTCGTCGTCCGTAATGTCTAGCCCGGCCAGAAAGTCCCGCCTTCCCATCGTAATTACTCGATGGAGTATGCCTCGCTTCCGAACTTCGCGATATAGCTGTATGGAATTGTCCCGAACCCGATGCCGTGGACCGACGCGGTCCCCCAGGCGCTGTCCCAGCTGTTTCTAAGGATGAAACGGCCGCCGCCGATCTCATCCTCTGCTGGGTCGTCTTGGTACCCGCAGATGCACATCGCGTGGCCGCCGACTACCGCCTCGCCGGGAAACGGCAAGACGAGATCGCCTGACGCCGCGACTGCGGCGTTCATATACCATGAATTGAATACAGGGATTGAAAATGCCACGCAGCGCCCTCTGAGCAGTTCGAGTTTGATGTCCACGACCGAAGTCGGCGGCAGCTGGCTGAACTTGGCAACGCGGTACCCTAGGGCCTGCGCCTGCGCTCCCGCCGGCGGAGGGCCCTGCGACTCGCTGCCTGGCAGAACCGCTCCGACGTACTGCCATGTCGCCTCGGGGCAGCATCCGTCATTGACCAGCAGCGGCATTCCGACGCCGACGAAGGTGCCAGGACTATTCGGCTGGCCGTCGTTCTGTTTGCAATCCCAGTAGAGGAACTGTTCGGACATGTCGACAAACGCGCCCTGTGCGGTGCGTAGGTTCTCAACAGCGGCAAGCGCCGCGTGTGCCACGCAGGTACCGCGATGCCCCTGATCCCGGATCGGCGGCATCTGTGCGGTCAGGTCTGCCGAGGAGGGCAGCGGACCCGCGGGCGGCGCCGCCGGCAGTGCGAACGCGACGATCGGCGGCGGGATGCGATCCAGCGCCACACCCAGGGGAAAGTCGTGCGGCGCGGCCATTGCCGTGTAGGCCGCGGCCGGCAGGGCGGGACGCACGTCCTCACCGAGATAGGCGCTGAGCGCGTCCGCTGCCGCCGCCGCCGCGCCGGCCACGTCCTCAAGAGTCCGGTAACCCAGTCGGTTCAGCGCCTTCGCGTGACGGGCCAGTGCCGGATTTGCTGCAATCGATTGTCCGTTGCTCATCGTGATCTCCTCCGAATGTCCAACTAGACGGACGAGTCGCGGCATTTCCGGAGACGGGAAGAATCAGCCACTGGTCCGTCTACCGAACAGGTGAAAGCTGACCGGCTCGACGCTGGCGGTGAAGAGCGCCTCGCAAGGCGCGGCAAGGACCCCGTGCAGCCACCGCTCCTTCAAGCTCGGCGCTGGCGGGGCGGCGTTCCTGGGCGTCATACGCCTTAAGTACTGCGGTCCGTTAGGCAGGGTCGAAAATCAGGGGACGGTCACAGTGCGTTCCCTGACGGCGCCGGGATGAGTTCGACGCGGTAGCCGAGGCTACGAAGTTCGCGAAGCATCTTGGCGGCTCGACGATGTGCCCGCGCTTGACTGACGACCGGACCGCGTTCCTCGTACGTGACGCCGTCGTGCAGGATTTTCCACACGAGCCGACAGAGCCGATGCGCAATCGCGCCGATCGCCTGGGCATGGCCGAGGCGGCCCACAAACCGTCGGTAGAGGAGCTCGAAGATGCTGCCCTTGGTCTTCACCGCCGCGTGCGCGGCTTGGTTGAGTAGTCGACGCATTTGGCGATTGCCGCTCGGGACGCGGTGACTGCGGTTGACGCCGGCACTCTCATCGTGTCCTGGACAGGCGCCCACCCAGGACGCCAGGTGCTTGGCGGTCGGGAACGTCGTCGCCGTGGGGCCGACTTCCGCGATGATCTGCTGCGCCGAATCGACACCGAAACCCGGCACCGCCGCGAGGCGCTGCACGGCTGCCTGATGCACGCGGAGCAGAGCCGCGAGCTCCTCGTCGAGTTGCTGCCTGTGGGACTCCAGGAGGTCCAATTCCGCGAGCGTCATCGCGAGCAGACGGCGGTACAGGGGAGGCACATCCGCCGCGGCCCCGAGGGCATCGCACAACTGCTCCGGCGTGGCACGCAGTCGGGGGCTGCCGAGTGCGGCGACCGCAGCCGGATGGGTCTCGCCCATGGCGACGGCGCGGAGCATGCGCCTCGCACTCGCGCCGAGCAGGTCGGACACCAGCGTGGACACCTTGATGTGCGCTTCCTCGAGGAGGGACTCGAGCCGATTCTGCAGCTGCACGCGATTCCGCGTCAGCTGATACTTGCGCCGGGTCACTGTGCGCCACAGACGCTGCGTGACATCTGGCACAAAGCTGAGCGTCAGCTCGTGCGCGACCAGCCGTTTCACCAGGCGCTCGGCATCGGGGAAATCTCGCTTCCGGCCAGGCCGGCCATGATTCGACTGCGCCTGTGCGAGATGCAGCGCGCCGGTGGTCGGCCCGGCGTCCACCCGACAACGCTGCGTCGGTTGCCAGTCGCGTTCCAACGCGTCCCACACCGGGCGCCAGTATTGGGCGGTCGACTCCATCACGACCTCTTCGACCTCGTGCTCGACCAACCACTCGGTCAGGAGGTGCAGTTGGCTGGGCGTCGCGCCGAATTGCCGCCGGGCAAACTGCCAGTCCCCGTCGACTTCCACGTCCGCGACGACGACCGCCAACATCGCCTTATGCACGTCGATTCCCGCGATCCGATAGGGCATACGCACCTCCACTACGGCAGGAGCGGAGAACGTGCCGTGATGGTCTCACTCAGGGTCACGGGCTATCGCACGACGACGCCCATTGATTCGCTCAAGCGCGCACGCTCCGGATCATCCAAAATGACGGCGTCACTGCCTCCATTGACTAGGTCGACCTCGCCGCTCCCGCCAACACTATTCTCCCGCCACGACGCGCGATTTTCATCCGCTTTCGCGAGCCGATGGCGGCGCGTGCGAACGCGCGGCCGGCGGCTCTACTTCCAGAATGGAACGACCGACTCCGATTCGCAGCATCGTGGGTGACGCTGCGATTTGGAGACCCCAACGCAGAGCCACATGCGAAAGGCGCCGGTCGTGAAGAAGGTACGATTTATCGGGCTGGATGTCCACGCGGACACGATCGCGGTTGTCGTTGCCGAGCCAGGTGGAGAGGTACGATCGCTCGGGGTGGTCCCGAACCGCCCGGAGTCGATTCGGAAGCTGGTGAAGAAGCTTGGGCCCGTCGGGTCGCTGCGGGCCTGCTACGAGGCCGGGCCGACCGGGTATGTCATTTACGGGCAGCTGACGGCGCTCGGGGTGGCCTGTGAGGTGGTCGCGCCCACGCTGGTGCCGACGAAAGCCGGCGATCGCGTGAAGACGGATCGTCACGATGCGGAGAAGCTCGCGCGGAGCTACCGCGCCGGCGACTTGACGGCGGTGTGGGTGCCCGACGCCGCGCACGAAGCGTTGCGGGATCTGGTGCGGGCGCGCGAGGCGGCGAAGAAGGATCAATTACGCGCGCGGCATCGGCTCGGGAAATTCCTGCTGCGGCACGGGCGACGGCCAGCGACCCGGATGACGCCGTGGACCCAGCGACACCTGACCTGGATCCGACAGATGCCGTTCGAGGAACCGGCGCAAGAGGCCACGCGGCAGGACTACCTCCACGAAGTCGACCACGTGGCCAGTCGCCTCGAGCGGCTCGATCGCGCGATCGATGACGCGGTGACGACGGCGCCGGCGCCCATGCGCGCGGTCATTGACGCGCTTCAAGCCCTGCGTGGCGTCGCGCTGGTCTCGGCCGTCACGATTGTCGCAGAAGTCGGCGAGCTCTCTCGCTTCACGAGAGCGCCTCAATTGATGGGCTACAGCGGCTTGGGCGCGCGGGAGGATTCCAGTGGCACGCGGACGCGGCGTGGGGGGATCACGAAGACCGGCAACGCCCACCTGCGGCGCATGGCGATTGAATCGGCATGGGCGTATCGGCACCGGCCGTCGGTCGGCGGCGCATTACGGAAACGCCAAGCGAATCTGAGCGAGGAGGTGAAGGCCATCGGCTGGAAGGCGCAGCACCGGCTGCACGCCCGCTACCGCAAGCTCCAGGGTCGGGGCAAATGCCACCAGCAGGTGGTGACGGCGGTGGCTCGCGAGCTCTTGGGCTTCATCTGGGCGATCGGGGTCACCGTGGAGCGCCAACAACGGACGACGTCGTCCTCCATCGCGGCGTAGCGGATCACCAAGAGGGACAGAAACAGGAAGACAGCAACGATGGCGGCCGAGGGGCACACGGAAAGGAGAACCCTCGAGCGACCTCTGCGGTAAGCCTCCGGGCCGAACCCGCGCTGGTAGTCCGAGGTAGCTCCCGACGGATCACGATTATGCGGTTCCGACCCGCGAATATCAGAGTGATCAACCGTCGCGATAGCCGCCGCGACCGCCTTCGATGCTGCTTTCGAAATTGTTCGACGATCACGCTGACTTGACAGGTCGTCCCATATCAGGTCGCATGTCAGGCAACCTGTGACGAGGTCAATATGCTGAGCGAATCGACGAGCTACCTTGTGCACGACGACACGCCGGACCTCGGGAGAGGCGGGATCTCACCCCGGGAGGCGGTCCTGAAGCAACTGAAGACGGCGTGCGAGGACATTGGTCGATCTCGACCGGCGCTCCGGGCTCTCGCCGCGGCTGTTGCTGCACGCGACCGCCGCGGCGATGCACACCTTTGCCGTCGCCATCGCCAACTGCGAGACCGCGGGCGTACGACGAGGGGACATCGCTCCGTTCCTGGAACCGATCCGCGTGATGCACTCGAGGTCGCCATTTGTTCACCGGCTCCAAACGTGGCCGCGCGGCTATCCAGGAGACTTCGAGACCGTGGAGTTGATGTGCGATGCGCAGAACCAGGCCCCCCCGGTACAGTCGCATGGGCAATCGAGCAATATGCCTTGCATTTGCCAATCGCACAGCAGCATCGAAACAAGGTGAGCTTGCAGGCCCAGACGATCCTGGCGACGCTCCTCGCCAACCCCGATGCCCGCATCGGCTCTCTTGGCTGCGGCGGCTGTCGTGACTTGAGGATGGTCCAGGGCTACATTCCTCGCGGCAGCGGTGCGCTCGTCCTGGTCGATGGGGACGGGGACGCTCTGGCGTATGCACGGGAGCAATTGCCTATGCTCGGCGATCGGTGCCGCACCGTGCGCGGGCGCGTGCCCCGCGTGCTGCCGACACTGGCGGTCCATGGCCCCTTCGACTTGATCATCGCCGGCGGCCTGTTCGATTACCTGCCAGACCGCTGGGCGATTGCCACGCTGCGCGAGGTCCGCCGGCTCCTCGCGCCCAGCGGCCGCGTGGTGTTTTCGAACATCGCCTCCGGCAACCCATTCCGCCAGTGGCTCGAATATCTTGCCGATTGGACACTCATCGAGCGGAGCCATGGCGATCTGTTTAGGCTTCTCGAGGCCGCGGAGTTTGCCCCGTCCGACAGCACGATAGTCAGCGACAGCACTGGGCTGGCGCTGATGATGTCCGCAATGGCGGGTCGGTCGACATTCCGGAGCCCCGGCTGCAAACCGGACAGGGCCCCTGATAGCGAGACCCGTCTGTGGAGTGATGCAGGGATAGGCGCGTTGCCTCGGTCCCCGTCTCCACCACACCGGAAGATTCGAGAGAACTGGGGCGAACGCCAAAGGATTTACGAGGAACAGATAAGTGGCAGGGACTCAAACGGTTAGCGCCAGAAGTCGTGCACCATCACCAAGTTAAAAGAGTCCACTTAACGCATTCGAAATCCCTGCCTCACCGCCAGTTCGACTCCCGGATTCATTGATCGTTTTTGATCCGAGGCGTCCCGTCTCCACCCCGTCTCGAAGCTTTTGCACAGGTTTTGGTAGGGCATTAGCCCTCCGTCGCGATTACCGAACACCAAGCTCCCATCAGGCCGCGCGCCCGGCCGCCGGTGCCAATCACTCCGATACGGATTCTGTTGTTCGCACGTTTTCCAACTCCGCCCTTCGTTCAGAAGAAGGACGCCATCATCTCGACAAACCCGTTCACGATCGCGTCCTCGGCGCAGCCGCGCTTGACGCGTGTCGCGACAATCTCATAGCTCACCTGGTCGTACGCCGCATCGTCGGGCAGATAGCCGCTCGAGCCGTTACAGTGCGTCACCATGACGGTCCGGCTGAACGGGAATTCGCGTTTCAGCCGGAGCCAGATGTTCGTCAGCACTTCGCCCGAGACGCCGGCGATCGCGATGTCGTTGATCACGAGCAGCGACAGACGAATCGGCACGGGATCGGCGTCTTCGATCTTGTACTCTCTGTTCGGCCCCGGATTCTGGACGGTGCGCTTACCAGGGCACGAGACGACTCTCTGCAACGCCCGGATGCGCCCGCGGGGCGACGTCTTGATGCCGTCGGCGACCCGGACGACTTCGTCGCCAAGCAGGCGGCCGAGCGCGGCGATGTTCCGGAAGTCCGTTCCGACGCGATAGATCGGATCCTGATCTCCCGCCGCGCCGCTCGTCCACGGCGAGACGACCTTGGCGCCGTAGTGCGATTCCACGACACGGGATGTTGCACCAGGCAAGTCCGAGCTGATCTGCAGGTTTCCCTGCCCGAGCACGGTGCCATGAACCGCGTAGTTGCTGAAGATGGCGATGGGTTGACCGGACGTCGTTTCGAACTTGACGACCGCGACCGTCTTGTCGGAGACGCCCTCCGGATTGTTGCCCAGCATCCAGCCGCCCTCGGCGTCCGGCGCGCGCCGGTTCATGTTGACGTTCGCCCTTCCGCTGCCAAAACCAATCCTCGCCGGTTGAAGCGTGGATTTGGCTTGCTGCACCGCGGTGACGACGGCGTCTTTCAGTTTCTGGATGTACTCGGCGCGCCTTCGCGCCGTGTCGCCTTCAGCGGCTTCGTTGTAGGTGCCGATCGCGGGAGCCGCGTGGGTATGGACAGCCGCGAGCAGGATGTTCTGGCGCGGCACACCCGCTTCCCGCGTCACCCGCTCCGTGATCTCTTCCACGAGCGGGGCGGCGATGCCGACGATCTCGCACGCGATAATCGCCGCCTGCGTGGCGCCGTCGTCGACGACGATCGCGCGCACCTGCAGGTCGTCGTGGATCGCCCTGAAACCTTCGGTCCGGCCGGCGTATCCGCTCATCGGAAGCGCGGCATCCGGTGCAGGGGTGATCGACACCATCGCGGCGCCCGCACGAAAGACGCCGGCGGCGGCCGGCACTCGAACGGGTACAAGACCGCACACGACGACGCCACATGCGAGGGTCGCAATCCGGAACGCGGATGTTCGCATCATGCTTTGCCCTTGATGAACGCTATCAAGTCCGCCATCGACTGAACGTCGATCTGCGCTTCGAGTCCTTCCGGCATCGCGGAGACTTTCGAGACGTGCATCGATTTGATTCTCGTGCGCGGTACCGTCGTCTGGCCTCCGCCCGGCAGCCGGAACGTCACAGCCTCCGGCGTTTCTTCACCGATGATGCCTGCGATGGCGCTTCCATCGGACAGCTCGACATTCCACAGCGCGTAGCCGCCTGCGATTGAGTGGTTTGGATCGAGGATGTCCACCAGAAGCGCGGCGGGAAGGTGATTACGCACTTCGCCCAGATCGGGTCCGAACGGCGAGCCGCCCGCGCCGCGGTACTGATGACACACGGAGCAGATGCGGCTGAAGACCTGACGTCCTCGCCCGGGGTCACCATCGAGCGTCAACGCCGCCTGGTAACCCGCGATGACGTCCTTGCGCCCCCTATCTGCGCGTCCGTTGGCCGGAGCCGCAGAGGAGCACGCGGATGCGCCCCGGCTCTCGCACGAGGCCGCGTACGGCTTCGTCGCGGACCGCCGGCGTCCATCGGTCCCAGAGCTCGACGAACGTGGCGGCGATTTCCACGCCTCTCGGCTGCGAGAGCGCGCGGACGGCGGCCACGTGAACGGGCGCCGGTTCGGCTCGCGCCAGCGCGTCGCGAAGGAGGGGCGCATAGTGCTTCACGTCGTGCATCGCCAGAAGGCGCACCGCGTCGCCGCGCGACTCCGGATCGGCGTGCGTGTCTGCGATCAGGTGCTCTGCCTGGCGCAGGAGCGGCGCCGTCGCCGCATCGCCCGGAAGACCGATGACCTCCAGGAGCCCGAGCCCGGCGCGGCGGATCGTCGCATCCTCGCCGCTGAACAACATGCCGGCGAGAAGCGTCCGCTCGGGATCGAGTTCCGGCCCCGGCCTGTTGCGGTTGCGCACGCCGGCGGTAAGTCCCTCCAGCGTCGCCGCGCGCCACCATGTGTCGGACGGCTCGGACGGCGCCCCGCCGGCGGCGACTGCGTGCAGGATCTCCTGCGCGGCGCGCGCAGGTTTCGTCGCGCCGGCGCCTGCGCCGATCTTGCCGAACAGCGCGCGCCGCGCCGGCGTCTCGCGGGCGGCGAGCCGATCGACCGCCGCCTGCCACAACTCCTGCGGATTTGATCCGGCCGCGGACAGTGCCGCGACCTGCATCCATTCGTCCTCCACGTCTTCGATGAGGAGCCGATGGCGGACCGCCGCCGCCGCCGCCGTGCCGAGGCCGCCGAGCGTGAACAGGAGCTGCAAGCGCACTCGCGGGTGCGGGTCGCTCCGCATCGAGAGCAGACGCGCGGCAAGTGAGGGATTACTCCGAAGGTGCAGCTCAGCTAGTTGAATCGCATTCTCGCGAACGCCGGGGTTGTCGTCGCCCAGCGCGGAGTCAATCACGCCGGCCTCGAGCCTGTGCAAGCCTTCGAGCGTCCACAAGGCGTGCACGCGGCCGACGGCCGATCCGGCAGTGGAGGCGAGACGGTTGAGCGGCGCGAGCGCCTCGCGCGGCTGACGATCGACGAGCAGCCGCTGCGCGTGACGCCGCCACCAGATGTTCGCGTCGCTCAGCCGCCGGACGAGTTCCGACGCGGGCTCGTCGCCGAGACGAATACGATTCGTCCAAGATGGCCGCGGCGTTCCGGACGGGACGATGCGGTAGATGCGGCCGCGATCGCGCCCCGCGTACAGACGCGGCGACTTCGCGCTCTCATCGTCGAGCCACTCGGGGTGCTCGATGATCTCCCGGTAATAGTCGATCACGTAGAGCGCACCGTCGGGTCCGAGGTAAAAGTTCACAGGCCGGAACCACGCGTCGGTCGACGCCAGGAACTCGCGGCCGTCGAACATCCGGCTGGCGCGAAACGTCACGCCCTGCTCCTTCACGGATGCGACGTGCACGAGGTTGTGCGCGCTCTCGGCGACGAACGCCGCACTCCGATAGGCCGGCGGAAAGAGATCCGCCAGGTAACACGTCAGGCCCGACGCCGAGGTCATTACCCCGACGTCGGTGAGCAGCTGGTACTCGGGATCTTTTGTTATCGAAAACACGTCGGCGGGCAGGCGGTAGTCGGGCAACTGCTGGACGACCGACGGGACGACGAGCGCCGGATTTCGTGACAGGTATCGCGCCGGCACGACCTCCTGATAGATGTGCCGGTTATTCGTGTTCAGGAAATGATGGCCCCACGCGTCGAAGGTATGTCCGAACTGGCTGCGTGACGAGAGCATTTCGGCGTCATACGTGTCCGGGCGAAAGCGCACGTTGCGCCCGTCGGCGTCGGCAGGCAGGCGTGGGCCCCCGGTTCTGTCTGGAAACTCGATCTCGCTTCCGACGTCACCGAAGATGTCGTGGTACCGGATCGTCTTGACCGGACCTTCATTAGCGAGATAGATCCAGTTGTCCAGCCCGTACACCGGCGTGTTCATCATGTGCTGCGGATTCGTTCGTGCGAAGCCCGTCAGGACCACGCGCTTCACGTCCGCTCGCCCGTCGCCGTCGGTATCCTCGAAGTACCAGACATCCGGCGGATCGGTGACCAGCACGCCTTTCTTCCACCGCATGATTCCGTTCGGAAGCCGAAGGCCGTCCGCGAACACGGTGCTGCGATCCGGCCTGCCGTCATGATCGGTGTCTTCGAGAAGGATGACACGCCCCGTTCCCGCGACGTCCAACGGATAGCCGTGCATTTCGACGACGTACGTCCGGCCGAATTCGTCGACCTCCATCGCGACCGGATCGGAAATGAGCGGCTCGGCGGCGAACAGCTCGATCTGAAATCCTTCGGCGAGGCGGAAGGTGCCGAGCGCGGCTTGTGGATTGAACGGAGGACCGCCCCGCTGCGGGATGACTGCGAGGATCGCAACGATCAGCGCGCCCAGGATGCTCCTCATCTGGCGCCCCACATGCCGACGTCGAACCAGCGCGGCCGCGGCCACGATCCGGTGACGGTGGCGGGAAGGATCGAATCGGCGGTGGCGGTGAGCATTCCGGTCTCCTTGCAGTATCCTCGCGTATCTCGCCTGAATAGGAAAGCGATGGCTGCAATCGGAGAGCGGCTGCGCTCCGCCTGACGGAATAGCGGCAGCCACCGGCGGCTATCCGGCACACGGCGCGGTCGTCCTGCCGTTTGGCGCGGCCCGGTTTGGGGCACGGGGATTGCCAAACCAGCATAACTTCGATGGATCTCGAGATTGTTCTCGCTCAGCCTGAAGGTCGACGAGAAGGTTCGGCGCCGCGGCTATTCGGCGGAATGGAGGTGGAAAAGATGTCTTCATCAACCAGATTGAGTGTCTTGACGGCCATCGGCCTCCTGCTCGGCGCTGCCGCGGCCGCCGGGCAAGGCAATCCCACGGGCGCGCTCTCTGGACACGTCGCCGGGCAGGACGGTCTCGCGCTGCCGGGCGTGCTCGTGACGGCGGCTTCGCCCGTGCTGCAGGGTGCCCGCACCGCGACGACCTCCGCCAACGGCGACTACATCATTCCCTTCCTGCCCTCTGGCGAGTACGCGATCACGTTCGAGATCCAGGGGTTCCAGACTCTGAAGCGGACCAACATCTCCGTGACGATGGCGGAAACGCAGACCGTCGACATCGTGCTGAAGATCGCGGGCGTCCAGGAGACCGTGACGGTGACCGGGACCGGCGGCGACATCGTCCAGGCGGCGACCGTCGCCTCCAATTTCAAGAAAGAGGCGCTCGAGCGCCTGCCGGTGGGGCGCGCGGTGAACGACGCCGTGCTGCTGGCGCCCGGCGTGGCCGGCAACGGCCCCAGCGGCAACATCATGATGTCCGGCGGCCTGTCGTTCGAAAGCCAGTATCTCGTCAACGGTGTCGTCGTCAACGAGAACCTCCGCGGCCAGGCCCTCAGCCTGTTCATCGAAGACGCGATCCAGGAGACGAAGGTGTCGACCGGGGCGATTTCGGCCGAGTACGGACGATTCGGCGGCGGCGTCGTCAACGCGATCACGAAGTCGGGCGGCAACACGTTCAGCGGATCGTTCCGGACCACGTTGAACAACGACGCCTGGCGCTCGCTGACCCCCTTTCCCGAAGACCAGACCATCAACAAGGTCACGCCCGTATTCGAGGGCACGCTCGGCGGTCCGATCCTGCGCGACCGGATCTGGTTCTTCGGCGCCGGCCGGTTCACCAAGCCCGAACAGAACCGCACGCTGGCAGTTACGGGGATCAACTACGTCACGAGCACCGACGAGCGGCGGTACGAGGGCAAAGGGACCTATGCCCTCAACTCCGCCAATACCGTGAAGGCCGGCTACACCAGGCGCACGACCGCGACGAAGAACAACCGGTTCGGGACCATCATGGATCTCGCTAGCCTGTACGACAATTCCACCGATCAGCACCTCTACACCGCGAACTACACGAGCGTGCTCAAGGGCAACTTCTTCGTCGAAGGTCAGTACTCGAAGAAAATCTCCGCGACGATGGACACCGGCTCGCGGTTCACGGACCTCGTGAAGGGAACCCACATCTCCGACCGATCGAAGCTGATCGGGACCGACAATCCGCGCTTCAATTCACCGACCTTCTGCGCGGTCTGCGGCGGTGGCTGGCTGGAGCACCGCGACAACTGGGACTGGTTCGTCAAGGGCACGTACTTCCTGTCGACCGGCCGCACGGGTACCCACAACCTCGCCGTGGGCTTCGACAACTTCAAGGAGTGGCGGAAGAACGACAACTGGCAGTCGGGCAGTCAGTACACCATCTCCGCCTCGTCCACGATCATCGAAGGGGTGAACATCTACCCGGTTTTCCGCAACGACAACACGACCTTCATCAACTGGCTGCCGATCCTGCAGCGAAGCGTCGGCAACGACATCCGGACGTACTCGTCGTACGCCAACGACCAGTGGCGCCTCAACCGCCGCCTTTCGTTCAACATCGGCGCCCGCATGGACTTGAACCGGTCGAAGGACCAGAGCGGCACGTCCGTGGTCCGCGACTCGCAGTGGAGCCCGCGCGTCGGCATGACGTGGGATGTCAAGGGCAACGGCGCGTGGACCGCCAGCGTCGGCTACGCGCGGTACGTCGCCGGCATCAGCACCGCGCTGGTCGATGCCGGCTCGGCCGGCGGCCGCCAGGCGTCCTTCAGTTGGTTCTACCAGGGCCCGGCCGTGAATACCGGGAGTGGCCCCTATCTGGCCGCCGACCGCGCCCTGCCGATTCTGTGGGACTGGTTCTTCGCCAACGGCGGCAACGATCGGGCGACGCGGACGACCCCGAACATCCCCGGCTTGAGTACCAAAGTCCGGGGCGACGTCACTTCACCGAGCTCCGACGAGGTCTCGCTCGGTCTGGCGAGCGCGCGCGGCCATCTCGAGTGGCGTCTCGATTATCTTCACCGGAAATCGCACGATATGTACGGCGATTTCCTCGACACCAGCACCGGGAAGGTCGCGGATCCCGCGGGACGCCCGTTCGACCTGACGCTCGTCAGCAGTACGCACAAGGCGAGACGTACTTACGACGGGCTGACGGCCGACGTGCGGCACCGGTGGTCGAGGCTCCAGCTCGGAGGCAACTACACGCTGTCGCGGACGTGGGGCAACTTCAACGGCGAGAACGTGGGCAGCGGGCCCATCCGCGCGTCGATCGATACGTTCCCCGAGTACCACCAGGAGAGCTGGAACTACCCGTCGGGCTATAACCCTGGAGATCAGCGGCACAAGGCACGGATGTGGGGAAGCTACCATGCCCCGGTGCCCCCCGCGCTGGGCCGCGTAGACGTTGGGGTGGTCCAGCGCCTCGATTCGGGCGTGGCGGTGGACGTGAACGGAACCATCGATCCCCGCCCGTACGTGACCAACCCCGGCTATGTGACCCCGACGTCGAGTGTGTCTTACTACTTCATTCCGCGTGGGCAGTTCCGGTGGGATCCGACGTATGCGACCGATCTTGCCGTCACTTGGGCGAGGAAACTGAGCGCCATGAAGAGCGAGATCTTCTTCCGCGGCGTTGTCGGGAACCTGACCAACAATGCGGCCGTCATCCGCGGTGACATCGGGATCAACACGCGAAGCAACAACACCAGGTTCGCGGGGTTCAATCCGTTTACGACGACGCCGGAGCGCGGCACGCACTGGAACTACAGCCCGACGTTCGGACAGCCGCAGGCGCCCGAGGACTACCAGTCCGCGCGCCAGTTCAGTTGCTCCCTGGGAATCCGGTTTTAGGATGCCGGCGCTGCAGTTTTGGTGACCATCGGCCGATAGATCGCAAAACGGAGACGTACGCCTCCATGAGAATTCTCCACATTGCACAGGAGCGCGGTGCCGCTTTGGTGGCCGCGCGTGTCCTTCACGGAATTGCACAGAATGTCACACTGGCGTGGGCCCGGACACCGGCCTCTGCCCTTGAATGGCTGCAATGCCACCGCGACACCACAGCTGTCATCGTCGAGGTGCAGGCGCAGAGCTGCGCCTCGTTCGTCGAGCAGGTTCGCGGACTCGGTCTGACGACGCCAGTTGTGGTCGTTGCGGGATCCGCGCGACTCGAAACGGCGCTCGCCGCGATCAATTCTGGCGCCGATGGATACGTGGCCGCGGGCCCGTCGCTCGAGGCCGACCTGCCTCGAATAGTGGCCGCGGCCATCGAACGCGAGCGCAGCCGCCGGCAACTCCCCACGCACACACCGACCGGGCTCGGGGCCGAGCGCGAACGGGCCGAGCAGCCGCTCGCTCGCGTCGACGATGCCCGCTGGCAGACGGAACAACCCAGCGCATCCGAACTGGCCGCAGACGCGGCGCGGCTCGCCGACGTTCAGGCCCGGCACTCCGTGTCCCTGGCGCGCGAGACCAGGATCTGCATGGCGCTGCAGCAGAGACTCCTCGAGCTCGAGAGTGCGCTCGGGAAGGCTGACGGGCGCCGGGCGTCAGAGACAGTCTCTTTCGCCGACCAGCTCGCGAAGCGGCACGCGGAGTTCACGGCGAGCCTGACGCAGGCCGCTCAGTCGCGTGACGCGCTCGCCGCTGAATCGAGTGTCGCAACGGCCGCGCTCGAGGAGGCGCGACAGGCTCGCAGGGCAGACGCGGCCGCCGCGGCCGAGCATCTCCGCCGGCGCGAAGCGGAACTCCGTGCCGACTTGGCTGAAGCTTTCGCCGGAAGAACTGGGCTCGAGAACGCGCTCGCAGAAGCGGAAGCGGCCCATCAGGACACCCGACAACGCACCGCGATCGATCTTGCCGCCGCGAACGAGCGCCAGGCAGCGCTCGAAGACCTGCTGACTCAGGAAACTGATAGGCGCACGAGTCTCGACCGGGAACTTACGGCCGGTCGGGAGCGCACAGCGGAAGCGGCAGCGGCCGCCGGGCAGCTCGCCAGCATGGAAGCGGCGCTGGACGCTCGATTGTCGGAAGCGGCTGCCGCGAGGACCGCGCTCGAACGCACGCTGACCGAAGCGCAGTCTGCGCAGCAGCACGCAATGCAGCGCGCAGCCGAGGATCTGGCCTCTGCCGCGGCGCGTCAGGTGGCGCTCGAAGACCGGCTCGCTCTGGAAACCGACAGAGGCATCGGCCTTGAACGGCAGCTGTCCGCCGCCGACACTGCGCGCCAGGACACCGACCGGCGGCGCGCCTCAGAACTGGCGGCCGCCGGGGCGCACCTCGCCACGCTTCAGACAAGGTACGACACGGCCGTAACGGAACACGCAGCCGCGCACGCCGCGTTGGAGCAACGGTTGACCGACGCCGCGACGGCGCATCAGCAAGCGGAGGCCCGCAGCGCCGCCGCCCTCGATGTCGCGTCGACGCGCGAGACGGAGCTCGTCGGGCGGCTCACAAGCGAATCCGACGCGCGGGCGGCGCTCGAACGGGATCTCACCGGGGCCCGCATCGAATCCGGGCGCGGGCGGGATCGGTCCCTGTACGTCATCTCCACCTATCGTCGGCGGGCCCGCGAGCAGAAGGCGCGGCTCGAGGCGCAGCTCACCGGCGACCGGACCGATGCGGACCGTGAGCTTCGCGCAAAAGACGAACAAATCCGGCAGATTCAGCTGGAACATGAGACGCTTCGGGGCGTGCTCGGTACGACGCAGGATCAATTGCAGCAACTGCACAGCACTGTCGAGGAGGAGGGACACGCCCACGAACGTGCCCGGTTGACAAGCGAGTCGGAGCTTCAACGGGTCTCCGCCGAATATGGTCAGATCTGTCAGTCGTTCGATCGGCTGCAGTCCGCGTTTCAAACACTCGAACGGATCGCGGGAGAGCACGCGGCGGAGCGCGCGAGGCTCCGGCACGCACTAGATACGGGCGGCTCCGAGATTGCGCGGCTTCAGCAAGAGATCGACGCGCTGCGCCGGGAGCTCGATGCCTCCCGGACCCACGCCGAAGCGTTGCGCGGTGTCGCCGAGCGCGTGCCGGATCTCCAGTCCCAGCTCGAACGGAGCCAGAGCGAGAGGCGCCGGCAATTCGAGCGCGCACCATACGCATTGTGCCGGTGCTCGGGGAGCGGCGCGATCACCGACGCGAATCATTCGTTCGTCACGCTACTCGGTTGCCGGCGCGTCGATGAGTTGCGGAACATGGATTTCGTGGCGGCCGTACACGACAGTGCTGGCGATCTGGGCTGGCTGCTCGAACGAGCGCGGACGACGCGCAAAACAGAGACAGTCGAGACCCCCTGGAAGACCTGGGAGGGCCGCCGTCTCGTCGTTCGGGTGCAGGCGCTCGCCACTACGACGGGATCGATCGACATCGTCGCAGAAGACATCACGGGCGTGCGTGCGCTCGAAGAACGGCTCCGTCAGGCCCAGCGAATGGAAGCCGTCGGGCGCCTGGCCTCGGAGGTCGCCGTCACCTGCGACGCGCTGCTCAGCGACGTCGTCCGGGGTGCACACGAATGGCTGGCCAGGGTCGGCAGCGACGACGCCCTGCAGCGGCACGCTGAACGCCTGCTGACCGACGTTACGCAGGCGGCGAGCTTTCTGCGGCAGCTCGGGATGTATGGAAACGAGCAGGTGCGTGCGCTCGAGCCCGTCAGCGCACAACGCGTCTTGCGGGATCTCGCGCCCGTGCTGAAACGTCTCGTCGGTGACCAGATCAAGCTGGTCTTGCCGAAGTCGGCCGGCTCGTTCAACGTCGATGTCGATGCTCAGCGTCTCGAGCGGGTGCTCATCAACGTGGCAGGGTACGCACGCGAGCGGATGCCTTCGGGCGGACAGGTCAGGATTGATCTCGCGACGACGGCCGTTGGCCGCAGATTCGTCGCCAGATATTCCAACGTCCGTCCCGGGGATCACGTGCTCATCACGGTGACCGAGCTGCCAGCAGTCGGTGAGTTCCGCGGCGACAGCGAACGGAGTTC
>WNFI01134930.1_pt1 | contig 37042 bp, 44 predicted proteins | sample 5400471 | NCBI WGS metagenome assembly WNFI01 (sample SAMN13153348, study PRJNA577476) | soil metagenome | isolation source: 100 cm saprolite on Douglas fir-dominated hillslope | place: USA:California | collected 2013-09-17 | reverse complement strand
ACATGCTTACGTGCCTTACACAGTAAGTAGAGCATTGCCAACTGATCCAAATTGGAATAATTGGACAGCATACCCAAATTCACAGATTGGCTGGACGCATGCCAGAATTAATAACCATACAAACACATGGCAAAACCCATTGATTTGTGCTGAAGCTTACGGAGCTATGCATAAACATTTAGGTTGTCTTTATTTGAATCTTGCACCAATGGGCGCAAGTACGGTTAATTGGGCTCAGGAATTTAATGTACCTACACAATCACTTCCTGGTGGAAGATGGAGAATTGTATATACATACAAAGGAGCCGATGGGTTATGGCATAGGATTTTAGGAATAGATGGTCAAGCTAGCGATGGCTGGATTAATCTTTAAGGTAGATAAAATACTCCCTGAGCGATGAGCTTGCAAAGGGAGTATTTTCGTGTTAAAAATATTTAGTATGTTTACACTTGCCGATCTTCCTTATTCATATGACGCGTTAGAGCCATTTATTGATGAAACTACAATGAAACTTCATCATGATAAACACCATCAGGCTTATATTGATAATTTAAACAAGGCTTTGGAGGGCCATGATGATTTACTTGGTATGGATATAAAAGATTTGCTTCAAAATCTTGACAAAGTTCCTGAGGAAATTAGAACAAAAGTTAGAAATAATGCTGGAGGGCATGCGAATCACACAATGTTTTGGAAAACAATGATTCAAAATAAAGATTTTAAAGAAGTAAATGGAGGATTGAAAGAAGCTATAGATAAAAAATTTGGGAGTTTTGAAAAATTTCAGGAGGAGTTTGAGACGAAAGGATTGGGGAGATTTGGAAGTGGATGGGTATGGTTGCTTGATGACTTAACAATTATTGATACACCGAATCAAGATACGCCTTTGATGGAAGGCAAGAAGGTGATTTTGGGACTGGATGTCTGGGAACATGCTTATTATTTAAAGTATCAAAATAAAAGAGTTGATTACATAAAAGCTTGGTGGAATGTGGTTAATTGGGGGAAAGTTGAAGAAAACTTCAGTGAAAGTCGATGATATTACTCATTGACAAACAAAAGGGGTGGACGAGTGCGGATGTTGTTGCTGTAGTTAAGAAAACGCTTCATGAAAAGACGGGACATGGGGGGACGCTTGATCCAAATGCTACAGGACTTTTGATAATTGGAACAGGGGTTGATACAAAAAGCTTGGGTGTTATTACCAAAAATACGACTAAAACTTATGAAGCTGAGGTATTTTTAGGGGAGACACGGGACACGGAAGATATTGAGGGAAAAATTACATCAAAAAATGATCAAATAATTCCAACAATAGATCAAGTTAGTATTGTTATCAAGTCTTTTACTGGAGAAATAGAACAAATTCCTCCCACGTTTTCAGCCATTAAACTTCATGGGAAGAAAGCGTATGAACTTGCAAGGAAAGGTATTGAACAAAAGATGGAACCAAGGAAAGTTACGATTTATAAAATTGATTTAATTAGTTATAAATACCCTGTTTTAAAAATTAGTTGTGAAGTTTCTTCTGGGACTTACATAAGGTCACTTGCACGAGACATTGGAGAAAAACTTGGGACTGGAGCTTATCTTAATGAGCTACGGAGGACACGAGTCGGAGAATATTTGGTCCAAAAAGCAATAAGCCTGTCAGAGCTGCAGAAACAGCAGCGATGAGAACGGCAGCTGCTGAAATATCTTTTATTAATTTTGCGCTTGCTGAATAATTTGGACTTACTTTATCCACAATTTCTTCTATTGCAGTATTAATGAGTTCAAGAATTATTACGTATGAAATTGTAAGGATTAAAAGTATCCATTGAATTGATGAGAAATGGAGGATTACCCCAAGTATAAAAGTTATAATTGCAAAGGTAGTGTGTATTCTGAAATTTGGTTCATTTTTGAAAGCTGCTTTGATTCCATTTCCTGCATATCCGAAACTTTTGAAAAAACCTGTTCTTTGGCTCATATGTAAAAGTATATCACTATTTTCTTGCTTGAAAACTCATGTTATTATGAATAAATAATGAAGGGAAAGAGAGTAAGCAAAGCTTGTCACTCCGTGATAACTAGAATTTTTTTCTATCTTACTCCCATCATCGTTATTTTTGGAATAGGAATATTAGTTTTTACAACGATGCGTTTATTTCCACAAGTATTAGGAACACACACCCCATGACTGACGAAATAATTGTTTTTTTAGCAAGTTTTTTGATCTGGGTGATGTTTGCTGGGCTTGTAATTTTGTGGTTTGTTGATGGCCGTATTAAAAAGGAGCAAGTGATTCATGCTCTTCTTGCCAGTTTTATAGCTTGGACAATTGCAGAGATTTTGAAACAAGTTTTCCATACTCCTAGACCATTTCAGCTTGATGGACTTCCAATAATGACTTTAACAAAACCGCTTGACCCTGCTTTTCCATCGGGACACGCTGCAACTGTTTTTGCTCTTGCTATCACAATATGGTTTCATGACAGGAAAATTGGAATAATATTTGTGATTCTTGCCGCACTTGTCGCTTGGGCAAGGGTTGCCGCAAACGTTCATTATCCGATTGATGTTATTTGTGGAGGGTTAATAGGAACATTTGTTGCAATAGCTATCGAAAAGATTCATTTGAGGTATTGACACCTAGCAATCATAATGTTAGACTGCTAACAAGTTATGCAAAGAACAATTCCTATTGTTGCAATTCGCGGATCTGTTATTTTTCCCCATACTGATTCAATACTTTCGTTTGGTCGAAGTAAGTCTATCGACGCTGTGAATGCTGCTTTTCAAGATGACCGAATTGTTGCAATTTTTAATCAAAAAGACCCAAATACAACGGACCCTAAAATATCTGATTTGTATGAGATTGGGACGATTGCGACGGTTTCTCAGATGATGTCGACTGATAATGAAATACACGCGATGATAAAAGGACAAGCTCGTGTGCATTTGGATGAAGTATTAGCTGAAGAGCCTTATTTTATAGGCCGAGTTAGTGAAGTTATTGAAACTAACATAAAAAATGATAGTGTTGTTGCTCTTGCCAATCAACTTCTTGAGAGCTTTAAAAAAGCAGTGAATCTTGGGAAAGGTGTTGAGATAACTACTGTTATGAAAATTCTTTCGGGTGTTATTGAGCCAATTGAACTAGTTGATTGTGTCGCGTCGTTACTTGATATAAAGATAGAAGAAAAACAGAAACTTCTTGAAACTATTTCTGTTGAGGAAAGACTTAAAAAAGTTATTGAACTTGCAGGACATGAAGTAAATGTTCTTGATCTTGAAAGAACAATTTCGATGAAGACTCAAAAAAAGCTCGAAGAACAAATGAAAAAGGCAATGCTTCGTGAGAAAAAGAGAGTTATTGAAGAAGAACTTGAAGACGGTGTCCCGGATGATGAAGTCAATGATATGAAAGAATATCGAAAAAAGATAAAGCAAGCCAAAATGCCAAAAGATGTTGAGACAAAGGCCTTTAAGGAATTAAAAAGATTGTAGCAAATGTCTCAGAATAATCCAGAAAATGGATATATAAGGAATTATTTAGAGTGGCTGATTGATGTGCCTTGGGCTACTGAGTCGGCAAATGATGTATCTGTAACTAAGGCCTCAAAAGTTCTTGAAAGCGAGCATTTTGCAATAGATAAAACAAAGGAAAGAATTTTGGAATATTTGTCTGTTATGAAAATGAAGAAAAAATCAAAGAAAGCTGAGGACGCGCAACCGACAATTTTGTGTTTTATAGGGCCTCCAGGAGTCGGGAAAACATCTATTGGACGAAGTATTGCCAAAGCTTTGGGGCGAAAGTTTGCAAGAGTATCTTTGGGTGGAATTCGTGATGAAGCTGAAATACGTGGACACCGCAGAACTTATGTTGGAGCGATGCCAGGGCGTATTATTCAAGGAATTAAAAATGCAGGAGAGAAAAATCCTGTTTTTATGCTTGATGAAATTGATAAATTAGGGACTGATTACAGGGGAGATCCATCTTCAGCTTTACTTGAGATATTAGATCCAGAACAAAATAAAGAATTTTCCGATCATTATCTTGAAGTTCCATTTGATTTGTCAAAGGTGATGTTCATAGCAACCGGAAATCTAACGGACACAATTCCTGGACCACTTCTTGACCGTATGGAAGTTATTCGATTTGCAGGATATACAACTGATGAAAAATTTCAAATTGCGCAAAAGTTTTTGTGGCCAAAAATTCTTCGTCAACATGCTCTTGATGGGAAAATAAAATTAGAAAAACAAGCTCTCAAAGAAATTATTGAAAGTTATACAAGAGAAGCGGGAGTGCGTAATCTAGAAAGAAATTTGGCTACTGTTTGCCGTAAAATTGCGAGAATGACGGCCGAAAATAAGAAATATTCGAAAATTATAAAGACTGAAGACATTAGGAAATTTTTGGGACCACGTAGATTTAACTCACAAATTGCTGAGAAAAAAGATGAAGTTGGAATGGCAACTGGACTTGCTGTAACTAGTTTTGGAGGAGAGATTATGTTTATTGAAGTATCGCTCATGCCAGGGACTGGAAAGTTAATTATAACGGGACAACTTGGGTCAGTAATGAAAGAATCTGCGAAAGCTGCTTTCACTTGGACTCGTTCTCATTGGAAAGAGCTTGGACTGACATCTGACTTTGCAAAAGATAAAGATATTCATATCCATGTTCCTGAGGGAGCCGTTCCCAAAGATGGACCATCTGCTGGGGTATCAATTACTACAGCTCTTGTTTCAGCAGTCACTGGAATTGCTGTGAGGCGAGATTTGGCTATGACTGGGGAAGTAACTCTTCGGGGGAGAGTTCTTGAAATAGGAGGAGTTAAGGAGAAAGTAATTGCCGCGCACCGAGCTGGGATAAAGACAATAATTTTGCCATATGACAATAAAAAAGATATGGTTGATGTGCCGGCAGGTATTCAAAAAGATGTGAAGTTTTATTTTGTAGAACATTATGAAGAAATTCCACCTATTGCAATGAAGGGGTGGAAAAAGAAAGAGATTTTGAAGAAAAAAGTAACAAAGAAATTCGCTTCAGGATTTGCTGCTGCCTAATAGTTTCCTTGAGTAAGTGCTAGTAAGGCCATTCTAACGTACATTCCATTCTCCATTTGTTGGAAATAAATAGAACGTGGATCTTCATCTAGGATATCATGGTCTTTTTGTGTTCCCATCTCATCTTTTCTTGGAAGTGGATGCATAAGTATTGCATCTTTTTTAGCAAACGAAAGAAGTTTGGGAGTCATTATGAACATATCTTTGACTGCTTCATAATCTTTTTCATTTTTAAATCTTTCTTTTTGTATCCTTGTCCAATAAATGACATCACTTCTAGAAAGAACATCTTCTAATTTTTCGGTCTCGTAGAATTTCAGATTTTTTGATCGTAAATCAAAAGTAATTTCGTTGGGCATTTTTAAAGAAGATGGGGAGACAAAAGAAAAATTAACCATGTTGCTGTTTTTGCTGATTAATTTTGTTAATGAATGAACCGTTCTTCCGTTTTTTAAATCACCAACCATTGTGATATTAAGCCCATCTAAAGTTCCTTTAAACTCTTTGATTGTGAATTCATCTAAAAGAGCCTGTGTTGGGTGTTCTCCGGTTCCATCGCCTGCATTTATAATCGTAACTTGTTTATTTGTTTTCTCCTTTAGTTTGTTGAGATAATATGCAGCTTCTAATACATCTCCTTTATGTTGACTGCGCATAACTAACACATCTGCGTAACTCCCTATTGCTCTAACTGTGTCTGCAAGGTTTTCACCTTTTGTGGTGGATGAAAAGGCTATTCCGTTACTTGCTGCGATTACTTCTCCTCCCAGTCTTCTCATGGCTGCTTGATGGGAAAGATCTGTTCTAGTGCTTGGTTCAAAAAATACGATTGCCATTACTTTTCCTTTGCAAATATCAAGCAAGGAGAGATCATTTTTTTTGGATCTTTTCTTCATTTTTGTAGCTATTTTGAATAAAATATCCAGATCTTTGCGTTCGAATTGGTCTACTGAAAGTATGTGTTTGTTTTTGAAGTTGCCTCTAATTTTGGAAGTTTTAAGAACTAATTGATTTCTTACCACTCTGCAGAAAACAATACTTCTTTTTAAATTAGGCAGTCAATAGGTAAATCGTGTAAAATATGTCATTGGCCCCATCGTCTAGTGGCCTAGGACACCAGATTCTCATTCTGGGAACTTGGATTCAAATTCCAATGGGGTCACATCTTTGGCATTTTCGGCACCTAAAAGGTCTATTATCTCAAAAGCAGGGGATATTTTGGAGTTCGAAAAGGCGTTTTCTTTATATATTACTCCTTCAGGGAAAATTGCTCTTTGAAGCCTTACTTTTATGATTGGGTGTGCGTCATACCATGAATTTTCAAGCGTTCGAATAAAACTTTCTCCGTAAGCAAGCAGAGCCTCTATGTTTAGTTCTTCTGTGTGTATTTCGTTAAGTTGCAGTTTTGCCAATGTTAGTTTCTTGTCTAACTCATCAACTTTTTCTTTAACAATATGCTCAGGCAAGATTCCTTTTCTTCCACTTTGTACAACCCAATCAAGTTCCTTTTGAATTTCGCTTGTATTATTTAACTGACCAACATAATCACCCTTAATTTCTGCTTCTCGTAGCTTGTACCTTTTTATAAATCTCTCTTCAAACCTCTTAACTGCTTTTTCTTTTGGTTTTACGGTTTTAAGGTATTCCATGAACGAATTTTCAAAGTCAGACCTTTTAATCATCTTTGAAAATTGGATACATTCTTTATTAACACAGTAATAATATGGATATCTGCCTGATCTTGCCCAACAGGCAGTTAAAGGTTTATTACAGTAACCACAAATTGCAAATCTGCGAAGTGGAAAATCTGGGTTGTTGTAAATTCTTTGCCTTGTGTGGTGTCTTGAAACTCCATTTTGCACTTCTTGGCATTTTTCAAAGAGGGTTATATCTATTAGGGGTTCATGCAATCCTTTTACCAATTTTTTATTTTGATCTGTTAACAACCCTGCGTAATACCTATTGTTTAATACCCAGCAAATCATTTGTTTTGAAAACCTTATTACTTTTCCTTTATGATTTTTTATTCTTCTTTTTCTCAACTCTTTTGCTAAATCAGAATAGGTGACCACACCAGTTGAGAAACGAGTGAAAATACTTTTAATTACTTCACAACAGGTATCATCAAAAATATGAGGCGTTAATTTTATACCCTCAACTCTATTTGTTTTATATCCTGTTGGTGGATTCCAAGGCCAAAGACCATGCTCAACCCTTGACCACATGGCCAACTTAACACGTTCTCTTTTAACTGAATTATCAAATTGAGCAAAGCCAGCAAGGATTGTTTCCATCAGTTCTCCCTGTGGTGAGTCATTTATAGGTTCTGTGGCACTTCTTACGCTAATCCCCATCTTAATGAGTTCACTTTTAAGATAATAATGTTGACCAACGTCACGAGCAAATCTATCAACTTTGTAAACTACCAATACAGAGACTTTTCCTTGATATTTTCTACAAAAATCCAAGAGATCAGTAATTCTTGCTATGTTGCTGCTTTTAGCACTTTCTGCCTCAACTTTGTGATATGCAACTATTTCTATACTTTGATTTTTACAGAATCCGTTACATACTTCAGTTTGAGTTACAGTAGAAGTACCCCCAGTTTGTTTGGGATCACTATATCTTGTTGCAATTAGTCCTTTCATATAATTCAAATGGCCGCCCTTGTTGAACTCAAATCCATTCGGATCTGTACAAAGACGGCCATTAAAAAGCCGAATGGTTAATTTGAGTTCGTCTAAATTGTATCATATTTTTTTAGATGTGTTTTATAAAAAACTGAATCATTGCGACACATGCGACATCATTTTTTAATTTCCCCGTCAGTTAGTCCGTAATATTCTGTTAATTCATTAACTTTATATGGATTCAAGATTACTGTTGAAACATTTTCGTGTCCTAACCTTTCAACATCAAAACCCAGTGTTTTTCTTATTAAATTTCCGATTTTCCTTTCACTTATCTCTTTTCCTTTTCTACCTTTATTAATATTTTCAAATACCATTGACACAGTTGTCGCTTTTTCTTGGTTTTCAAATATGAACTGGAATATTTGACCCTCCAAAGATTCCCTCCTTTGTCGATAAGTTTCATCTTCTTGCTGTTTTGCAAACTCAAGTAAATTCACTCTTGCTTTTTCGTCTGATAAATAATAAATAGGGGTAATAACTTGTTGTACACGTCTATCAAAATGCATTAACTCCTCAATTCCAAACTCCATACTTTTAAGATCAATTTTATTAAGATTTCTAAATCTCCAAAGTAAGAGCTTATTCCTTATTTTTACTGCATTATCATAATAACTGTCTAATTTATAGAGAGGTAAGTGCTTTTTGCTTTTTTCCATTTTTATTACAAAAGTTCTTGATTGTAAGCCCGCGTCTGTTATTGGTGTTTCAGAGGTAAATATTTTAGGAGCTTTTACAATAAAGGATTCAATTTCTCTCTTTTTGTCTCCTTCAACTCTCAATACAGCTCTATCACTTACTCCTGTTTTAAGAAAAGTGAGAATTGCTTTATATCCGTCTTTACCAAATGATGACAAATCAAATTCATCAAGAAATAAAGTACCTCTCCATTGATCAGCTAATCTAAAAATAGAAGATATTGTAACCGATCCTGCCGCGTCGACTGGTTTATAACAAACATTAGCAACTGTTTCCGCAGCGATTGTTTTTCCTGTTCCTGTCAAACCAACGAAATGTAAATATGCTATAAAAGGGAATTGGTCATATACCCAGGTAAATAAAACATAATAAGGCAAAAAATCTTCATAAAACTTAGGTGGATCAAAGTAAGAATATAAATAAGTTTTAATATCAGTTATTATTTCTGCCACTGATTTATATTCTTCAATCCCACTTGGCAATTTAACACTATTCTTCTCAATTAAATTAGAAAATATAGGTTTGTAAATTATTCCCTCATACTCGAATTCTTCAATCACTTCAATTTTATCTGTTAGCTTCGTGTACTTGATGTATTTATAATTCTTTAATCGGCGGGAATTAATATTTGCTGTCGCACGTGTCGCGGGCCCTATTTGTTCTAATATGTATTCGTGAGTTTCTAAAAAAGAAGTTTTGATAACATTATCTTTTTCTTTTTTGAAACTTTTTTCTCTGTTTTTAAGTATTTTTCTTGCCTTTTCAATTTCGTTCATTTTTTATTTAACCTCAAATCTATCTAAATTAATTTTTTTTACAATTCTTGAGCCGGTGGTTTGGCATTTTTGTTGTCTTGAAAGCAGAAACGAATCTATGATTATGTCAGCAAATAGATCACATAAGATATCTAAGTCTGTATCTACTTTCTTTCTCAACTTTCTTGGTTTGGAGATCATTTTTGTTGACCTCCCTCATAAATCTGGTTTTTCAAAAATCTTTGAGCTTCAAAAAAGGAGTTTGGTTCAACAAGGAGATTTTTTTTCCAAAAATTATTTATTATCTGTGTTAAGTTGTCAGTTTGAGAAAATACAAAAGTGGCTTTTCCATCTGCATTTTTGACAACAGAATTAAGTGAGATGTTTTGGCAAATCAGAGTTGTTGCTAAAACCAAAGACTGTGTTTTATATAAAGACTTATTTTTATCCACAACCTATATTAAACCCGATTTGAGGCTAAAAATTTTAAATTCACATTTGAAGAATTGTGGAGAATTTTAAAGAATCTAAGAATTCAAAAAAGATATTTTCTTTAAATACCCAAAATTTCAAGATACTTGACAATCTTCTCTTTTTTTAAAGTACCCATATCATTCCACTCCTTGTTTGTTATTGCTAGTCTAAAATCCATTGATTTTTCTCTAACACTTCCTATAAACAGTTCGCGGATTGGTTTTTTTAAACCAATATGGCTGGTATATTTAGTAAATTGATAAAAATCTGTTAGGTTACTTTCTATTTCAGTTTTATCAAATCGCCAAGCACTCGCAAGATTTTTAAGAGTTAACCTTGTCCAACTATTGGGTTTATTCTTGCAAAGATTAAAAATTGGTCGAAATAACACTCCCGAGCTTCGTGCTTGAATTTTGATTAAGGGTATTGATTTTCCGAGCACGTTTCCACCTAAACTTAAAGTATTACCTGAATAATTTAATTCCATAGCAAAACCATCTTTCTCTTTTTGCTTAGGAAGTTGGGATTGTTGAGGTTTTTGCCGCATAAGTATATTCTGTTCTTCAATTTTTAATGCGAGTTCGTGTTCTCCGTTTATCTTGTTTCTTTCAAGATTTTCTTGCCTAAATTTGTCAGGAAGCTCCCTAAATGCACTTTTCATTTTTATTTTTATATTCGAAGCTATTTTACTACAATTAATGTTTTTTGTTGAATTTTTTATTCAATGGCTTCTTTTTAATGAACAAATAGATAACTAAGAAAAAGGCTACTACCAAAATTGTATTGACAGTATCTTTCTGAACTCCTTCAATAATTGCCAGTACAATGAGAAGATAAATTATTGCTTTAAATAAAGATTTTATTCTTGGTAAAAGTGAATGCAATACCAAACCTCCACCAAGAAATAGGTATCCAATCAATACTAAAAATGGTATGCCTAACAAAATAACTATCCAGAAGATTATTAAGTTATATGCAAGGTTGGCCATAACTAATATGCACTGTTTATAATTTTTGAATATTTACTGAATTTTATATTTTGTCCTATACAATCTGGCAATCCTTGTTTATAGTAATCCATTATATTTGTGAGTTTAGTTTGCCATTCAATATTAAGGGTAGACATTTGATTATCACAAACTGGTATTGGATTATTTGAATAGCAAGAATCAATTGTTGAGCGAGCTTGCTGCCACTGACTAAACCAGTCAAGATAACTTTTTTCAGCTTGTGGAAGTATATTTTTTATTTCACTCACACATTTTTCAACCGAAAATATTGTGGTAATGGTTGGACTAGGAGTTGGATTAATTGGTGTTGGTGAAACTGCTACCGTTTGATTTTGAATCTGAATATTTTTTGTTGGGATAGTTCCATGATAAATACCAATTGAAGTAAGAAGTGATAACACAAAAGTAATAATTCCCTTTAAAAAACCATTCATAATATTAACAAATAGTTAGGATAAACTTATGAGCTTAATTATACCACATATCCTAACAAATAGTTTGATGTAATTCCAATCTTGTTTACCCATAATCAGCTTATGGCTGTGAACGCAAGAAAGTTAAAGAATTTGGGTCAGAAGGTTCAACAATTGAGAAAACAAAAAGGTCTAACTCAAGAACAACTGGCGGATAAAATCAGGGTCTCTTCGACTTATATTGGATTTATTGAGCAAGGCCAAAGAAATCCTTCATTAAATACTCTCGATAAAATAGCCAGAGTTCTTGGAGTTAAAGTACAAGAGTTGTTTGATTAAATAAATTTCCTTCAATCATTCCTTTATATCTATGTTTTCTGTAATCAAGATTAAGACAGATTCTACAACCCAAATTTTCAACTAAAGGGTGTTTGTAAATTATTCCAACTCTTTTATTACAAATTGGACACAAGAACCAAAGACGAGTGCCACCAAACATTGTTTTGGTTGTAGTTAAGTTTATCTTTATTCCTCCTATCTCTATTTCTGAGGCTAAAATTGAATCTTTGGAAGTAATTTCAAGTTGTTTAATGAGATTATAAACCTTCACACACATGACCTCATCTGTTAAATAAGTTTCTCCGAAATCATATAGGGTTTGCATTTGATTTGCCTCCTGCGTTTATTTGTTGGTTTTGAGCTACAAAAGCATTCTTTGTCTTTATATTCACTCTTAATTGTGGTGATTTCATTTGTTTCAGATGTGATATAGCTGCTATGTAAGTTCTATTTGCACGATCAAGTTCTTTACTTAATACACTCATATACATTCCTTTTGCTGTGGTTGGCGTATTTGTATCCCAAATGAAAGTATTTAGCCTTGCAGATACGCTAAGAACCCTAATGTGAGCGTTTGTAGCAATCTCAGCAAGGGCTTTCTCGCTTGGAGTAGTTAATCCATACTCTTCAATGAGGCCACGCACAAATTTAAAAACCATTGGTTTATAGTCGTATTCAACACTTTTTACTAAGGAGTGGAATGTTTCAAATTCTTCAGAAGTTTGAAGCTGGGATATTAGAGACTTTAAAACACTATTTGATCTTTCTTTTACACCTTCATCTTCTGATTTTCTGTATTCAAGCATTTCTGATATTTCAAGAGCAATACTTGCAGGATCATAATGTGATTTTATTTTTGTTGCCCACTCAGTGTGTATTTTAATTTCCAAAGCTTCTCTTTCTTTTTTGGTTCTTTGGATTGCTTTTGGTTGTTTTTTAGCCATAGTTTATTATCTCATAGCTTTCCAAATTTCTTTTTTGCTTTATAGTTTAAAATTAAGCATGCAGAATAAAAAGATTTTAATAAATCCTCAGGATTGGGTATTGAAAGATGGAATTCTAGTTCCAAAGTCGACACTGTTGCCGAAATTTGAGACACCTAAATTGGATAGAGATGTTTTTGCATACGCGACATTTGGTTTGCTTTTTCCAAAGGAGGAAAATTCGTTGAGCATAATTAAGAAAGAATTTAAGAATTACTACATCCAAGATATTATTCAAGTTTTGGCAAAAATAAACTATATTATTTCATCTATCTACTATAAACCTGATCTTCAAGAATTAAATTTCCTAAAACAATTTTTAGAGGATGAACAAATAGAAATAATCAATAAACAGAAAGACAAAATAAAGCTGGTTTCAAGACAACAAGTGTTGGCAAACATACGATTGGCTTTGTTGTATTCTGTGGATAATCCAAAAGCTAAAACTGTTTATGGTAATGAGAAAGAATTTGGAAAGTTATTTTTTAGAATAACGGACTTTATGGAAGATACATTTGAAGATGAGGATCTTGAAAGTCTTAAAAATTGGCCAGGTAAAAAGAAACTTTATATTAGTCTTGCAAGAAATCTTGTTTTTAATGAAGCCACGACTTTTGCATCTTCACTAGCAAGATATTGGTTTATATTTAACAAAATAGCTTACAACAAAACGAACCGAAGTTTTAAACTTAAAAGTTTATATAGATCGAGTGTTGGGACGAATTTTAACTATCTTTTTGCTGTAGGTTTTTCTATTTGGGGGTTTTATTCAAAACCGAATCAACAAAAGAGATTGTCTCAACCTCACGAATTTCTTTTCAATTCAAACTACTTTAGAAAAGCAAATAAAAGAGCGAGAGTTAAATTATTGAAAGCACTCGAAAACTTGTCAGATAATTCTGAATTTTTTCATAAAGAATTTAAAAAAATGAATCAAAAAGGTGGTGAATATTTTGCCTTTAATATCATCTGGAGAAAACCTATTTTTAAGACTGAAGTTGGTGCATATTATGCTTTAGATCTTAAATATTTAGAAGATAGATTAACCTTTGGAGCTTTTTGGTTTATTTTTGATAAAGCAAAATCAGACGAGGAACGTTCAAATCTCAGAGGAAAATGGGGAAATATTTTTGAGAGTTATGTCAATTACTTATTCAAAGAGACATATAAAGCCAAAGAAAAGGTGGTTTATTTTGAATTAGACGGAGACATAAACTGCGGGGTTGACATAATACTTTATTATCCAGATGTATTATTCCTAATTGAAGTTACAACAAGGCAAATTAAACATAATAGTTGGACTTCAGGAAAAGCAGAAGAAATTGAAACAGATCTAAAGAAACTTTTATTGGGGAAGACAGATAATTCTAAAGGTAGAGTAACCAAACTCTATGAAGCCTTAGAAAAAATAAAAAGCGGTGAGACAAAAATTCCAGGAATAGATATTGCCAAAATAAAAAAGTTTATTCCAGTAGTTTTGTTTGAAAAGACACTGCCAATGCATAATAAGATTTGGGAATTTTATTCGCATTTTCTTGAGGAGAATGGAATAAAAGATAGAAATTTTTTGGCAGAGTTAGAGTTTTGGGACATAGAGGAAATGGAAATGCTTTTAGCAGATGTAGTTAGCGGTAAAGCTTTACCAGATATTCTCAAAGAAAAAGAAGACAGTGGATACTATAAGGATTCTGTTAGAAATTTCTATATTATCAAAAGAAAAGACTTTTCTAAACACCCTGTAACAAAAGAGGCATTTGATCTTATGGCAGATAATGCAAAGGCCATTCTTTTTCAAAAGAAAGAATAAATTTCAAACGAAAACTTAGAAATTACTTTTGATGAATAAAACTAAAATTACTATAGATAGTGAAATAAAACAGTTATCTGGAAGCTTAAATGGATTAATAGATACACTTCCTACTTACGTCCCCAAAGAACTGAAAGAATTACGAGATATAACACTAAACATTCATAGATTGCTTGAAACAGCAATGGAAAGCCGAATAATTTATGGAGTTGATAAAAGTTATGGAATAAAAACTTCCTCCATGAATTTACCGGCAAGAGCATTACGATTATTATCCCTAGAACCCATTTTAAGCAATCTTAGCTTTAATCAAAAAGTGAGAATAATTAAGTTCTACAATGATTCAGAAAACAATCTTGTTGAAACTCTTGAAAAAGCCAACTCATATAGAAATGAATTTGTCCACCCAAATGAATATAAGCTAAAACGTAAATTTGATGTAAATACACCAAAAGGGAAACAAAATGTTAGAGATTTATTAAGATGTTTGTCTAAAGCAATTAAAGAATTTAATTTATATTTCAAAAACTACATAAAATAATTTATTACTACTCCACCAGGTGGAGCAAATTAATTATCTTTTTTAAGATTTCTTTTTTAACGTGTTGGAGATACTCTCTAAAATTTTAAATCCACCTGCCTGAACTTGATTCACTACACTTCTTTTAATTTTACGTGTAACTTGTAATACTTTGTTTTTAGCTTCATCTTTTTTCGCACCATTTCTAACAAGTTCACCATATAAATCTTCATATCTCTCAATCCCAGCTCTAAATCCCATTACAGCAGGGTCTTCAGGAGTATCGAATTCAGGATTTGTTTCATGAATATCGTTCCAAACCAGAGCCAAATCGTTTAATTTTTTATTAAGCCAATCCGTTCCAGTTGGATCAATTTCTAAACTAGAGTCTGCAACTGTGCCACCAGTTAAATAAACATCAGGATATAAAATTGACTCAGCAGCTTTCAGATACCCCTCATTTATGGCCAAATCTGGGATTGTTCGTTTAAAGTTAGGTTCTGTTCCATACCCTTCTGGTCTTTTTTCTGACCAAAGCTCTTCAGCCTCTTTAAAAATATGTTTTGCTACAATCTCTCGAAGTGGTCTTATATTTGAGTCCCTTACATATCTTTCAGTAGTTTGAGCGTCCAATCTACCAACTGGCCAATCCATACCCCATTTGTTAAACATTCTATTTACATCTCCATACATTGTTATGTACTGGCCACTGTCAAAACTTTGTTTTACAACCATAGCTCCCATTTGACCCACAAGGTCAACAGCAACGTCACCAAGAGTCTTTGGAGAACCATCTTTTCTTTCTGCCATTTCCTAAAAATAGATCTTTTAAATTAATTTTGCAAGTAACGAGTTCTAAATTCATCCATTAGGTGGAGCCAATTATTTTTTATTCTCAAACATAGCAATTCTTTCATATATTGGTGGATGAGTAAAGAAAATCTTTGAAAAATAATTTGGATTTTTATTTACTTTTATTCCTTCTTTTTCGGAAATGATAATTAATTTTTTAAAAAAATCAGCAAACGGTTTTGGATTTTTTAAAACTTTATATGCGTATTTATCAGCCAAACTTTCTCTGTACCTCTCAATTGAGAGAAAAACAGGGTAGATTATTAGTGATTCTAAAATTGGAAGATAAATTAGTGTTATTTTTATGTTTGTTAAAGAATGTAATTTAAAGTTTATTAAACTACATAATGTTGTTCCCAAGGCTACCATGAAGGTCAGAAGTAGAGGATCGTTATTTATATGGTGCCCAATTTCATGTGCTGTCACTGCCTCTATTTCATTCCATGGGTGTTTTTCTAAAGTATTTGAGAAATAGACAATAGATTTGTTTTTAAAGAAACTGCATGCGAAAGCATTTGATGATTTAGACTTTCTTACGTAAATGTTATTTATTTCTATTGGTTTCTCCTTAATATAACTGTTAATTAAATTCCTATATTTTCCTTTGTAAGTTTTTGATCTTAGAAAAAATCTGGTTAAAAGTGGTGCAAAATATGAAATAGAAAATATTACTAAAAATATTGCAAAAATTGATAATGGAAAGCTTAATATTAAATAAGTCAGAGATCCAGCAAATATAATAAATAAAGTTAATAAGTAAAAAGAAATAATTTGAAGAATCAATGCATTTTTCTTAATAAACTTTCGTATCATTGCTGAAATTATATCTTATTATTACAATAAGTTCTTGCCTCACCCATCAGATGGAAAATTTAAACGAGAGCGGTATTAGATGGAATATCTTCAAAAATCTCTTTCCACTCTTTCAAAGTTTCAATGAATTGAGATATAATTTCGTTCGAAGCACTGTAAGCTTGGTTCACCAGTCCTATAGTGTTCTAATCAGAGGTAGAGAAACCTCGAAGTTGTGTCCATTTCCCTTCTGAAGCTTTATAGTGTCGAATTTCAAATAAATCTGTCAAAAGTGGTGTTTTACTCATTATCTTTCTGTAATGCTCTACTTTTTCTTTTCGTGTTGTTTCATCTTCCAGTAATTTGGAAATTTCTTGCCAATGTGCCGATGGATAAATAATTGCTGCACGAGTTTCAGGAGCAACGGTTTTTCCTAAGGTATTTAATCCTTCTGCTATGAGTGCATGGCGCATTTCTTGCTCTTCTGTTTTTTCAAGTATTCCTCCAATAGAGATTTGACCTGTGTTTATCATTCCATTCAGGAGACGTTTTCCGGTTTTCCTCATTGTTAATTGAAATTTTCTATCTTTTTCATCAACCTTTTCTTCAACTGGAAAGACTTTATTTACTGCGAAATCAACCATGGCAGTCGAAATTGTAATGCCAGTAACAACCATTGGCGTATTTGTTAAGAGACGAAAAGCAATTGATGCCATCGAATAAGACGGATCGACTATCCATAATTCTTTATTGTTGGCAAGAAGATTTTCGCCCAAATGATCAAAAAGGGCATTAGCTTTGTTGTAGACGAGGGAAAGAGGTATGCTTGTTATTATATTTCTTTGAGTGAGGTTATCATACTCGTAAGGAAAATATTCAGGAATAATAGTAGAGAAACCAGATAGTACTTCTTTCAATTTTTCTCCGTGGTGCTGCCAATCGTTTTCAGTATGTTCTATCTGAATTGGAGTTAAAACCAAATTTCCCACTTTTACTTCTGGAAGAATTGTCATTGGATCTATTTTTTTATCTGTTTCTGGTTGTTTTTGTATTGTTGTTTCGTTTTGAAACTCTCCAGATATATTTGCTCTACCGATAGTTGGAGTTGCTAAAATGGCCGCTATACTACCAATAAAAAGTTTTCCAAATTTTCTTCTTGACATTCCCTGTGTGTCAGAAGAAGTTTGTGGCTGAATTTCTGAGTTAATAGTGGATTTGTCAGACATATATATTTATATTATAGCTCTTTTTATTTTTGTGTAGGTCAAAAACAAATGATACTCTTTGATTTCTTGACAAGAGTATCAGATAGGCCTAAACTAGCGAAGTTTTAGAAATTTCATATGGTAAACATTACCTCCATACTTAACTTTAAAGGCCTTTGCATTATTGCAAAGTAACCTTTTGTGGAAGAATTTTAAAAATTTCACAAAATATAAAAAGAAAAGTAGGGGGTTGTTTTTTTTTAAAATAAGAATTATGCAAAATACAGTTATACAATTAACAAAAGAAGCTCACGAAGCTCTTAAAAAAGAACTTAAGGAGTTAAATGAGTCTAAACGACCAAAATTGGTTGAGAGGCTTAGCCGTGCCATGTCTGAAGGAGATTTGGCTGAAAATTCTGATTATCAAAGTGCAAAGGAAGAGCTTGAATTTTTGGATGGCAGAATTGATGAGCTCAGTGTTGTTGTTAACAATGCAAATATTGTTAGCGGAAAACCAGTTAACGGGAAAGTGTCTGTGGGAACAAAGGTGACTGTAAAAGTTGGTGGAAAATCTCAGACTTTTACAATTGTTGGGGAATGGGAAGCAGATCCAGTTAGTAAGAAGATTTCTCCAAGCTCACCTTTGGGACAAGTTTTGATGGATAAAGCAAAGGGTGAAAAAGTTACAGTTGAGGCTCCAGCTGGACAAGTTGTTTATGAGATTCTTGAGATTGCATAAAAAGCCACGTATACTTCAGATATGGCAAGTAGACTTTCAGTTATTCGTGAAGAGCGAATTAAAAAATTAGAAGAACTCAAAAAACTTCATATCAATCCTTATCCCTCAAAAATAAATTTGGGTGGAAAATTAATTAAAATTTCTGAGGCTCGAGAAAGTGATGGCAAGAAAGTTTTAGTTGCAGGGCGCTTAATGGGAACTCGTGGGCATGGTGCTATTTTGTTTGGAGATTTGAGAGATGAAAGTGGACAGATTCAAGTTCTTTTTAGCGAAGAAAAACTTAAAGAAAAATATCCAATATTAAAATTAATTGATACTGGGGATTTTTTGGCTATAGCTGGGAAGATTGTTAAAACAAAAGCAGGGGAAATTACAGTTGAAGTGAGTGATTTTCAACTTCTTACAAAATCAATTCGTCCGCTTCCAAGTGAGTGGTTTGGACTTAAAGATGAGGAAGAAAGATATCGTCAAAGATATGTTGATTTGAATTTAAATAATGATTTAAAGGAACTATTTCGTAAAAAAGCAATTTTTTGGCAAAGTATGCGCAATTTCTTAATTGAAAAAGGATTTTTAGAAGTGGAAACTCCAGTTCTTGAAAATACTGCTGGTGGAGCTGATGCCAATCCATTTATAACTCACCATAACGCATTAGACATTGATTTATATCTTCGGATTTCAATGGGAGAACTTTGGCAAAAGAGACTCATGGTAGCAGGGTTTGATAAAACTTTTGAAATTGGACGACAATTTAGAAATGAAGGAATTGATCGTGAGCATCTTCAGGATTATTCACAAATGGAATTTTATTGGGGATATGCAAATTACGAGGATTCCATGAAGCTTGTTGAAGAAATGTATAAATATGTAGCTGAGGCAACGTTTAAGACACTGAAATTTAATATAAATAATCACGAAGTTGATCTAGCGAAACCTTGGAAGAAAATTGATTATGCTGAATCTATTAAAAAAGAAATGGGAGTGGACATTACAAAAGCAACGGACGATGATTTGCGTAAAAAATTAAAAGAATTAAAAATTGAGTTTAGCAAGAAAGATGAACGAGGTAGGTTAGTTGATTTGCTTTGGAAAGTTGTTCGTAAAACTGTTTTTGGGCCAGTATTTTTAACTGGGCATCCAGTTGAAGTTTCACCACTAGCCAAAAGAATGGTTGATAATCCAAATTTTGTAGAGCGTTATCAAGTGATTATTGCAGGGAGCGAAAATGGAAATGGTTACAGTGAGCTTAATGATCCAATTGATCAGGCTGAAAGATTTAAAGAGCAGCAAAATGCACGAGATAAAGGCGATGATGAGGCTCAGATGCAGGACACGGATTTTGTGAGAGCTTTGGAATATGGAATGCCACCTGTATCTGGATTTGGAGTATCTGAAAGACTCTTTTCGTTTTTGGCCAATTTATCAATAAGAGAAGCAGTATTATTTCCACTCTTAAGACCTGAAAAGAAATGACAAGACAAGAAGCGTTAGATTTATTATATTCAAAAATGCAGTCGCCGAATTTACGGCGCCACTGCCTTGCAGTTGAGGCTGTGATGAGAGCATTGGCTCGTTATCACAAACAAGATGAAGAGAGCTGGGGAATTGCTGGACTTCTTCATGATGCTGATTATGAAATTACAAAAGAGGATACGGCGCAGCACACTAAAAAGATTATTGAATGGTTAAGTGAATTTGATACTGGGGATGATGTTAAAAATGCAATAATTGCTCATGGATGGGGATTTGTGGAGGGAAATCCTGAGCCCGCAACAGAAATGGAATGGTCTTTGTATTGCTGTGATGAGTTGACTGGATTTATTGTTGCTGTAGCACTAACGCGTCCAAATAAACAACTTTCGGAAGTAACCATTGAATCGATGAAGAAAAAGTGGAAAGAGAAAAGTTTTGCTGCAGGGGTTGATCGTGAACAGGTTGGGATGTGCGAAAGTAAACTTAAGATAACTCTTGATGCTTTTATGGAAATTGCGTTAACTGCTATGCAAAAGATTGCTCCAGAGTTGGGACTGTAGTAAAATGATTCTATGACTGATAGGTTAAAAGGATTAATGAGTGCGATTTACCAAATTAGAGATTTGCAAATCGCTGACGACAATTTTGTTCACGAAACTAGGGTTCGAGCTCGTGAAACATCAGATCTTCTAGAATTGAAAAGAATAATTGGTGAAGAGATCCCAGATGAAAATCTTCAAAAATCAGTTTTTGATCAGTTAAATCTTCATGATATAGAAGCTAGATTGACTAGTGATATCGATTAATTTTCACTTCATGGGTGTAGTAGAATTTGTTGTATGCTCGAAATTTTTATTAGAGATTTAAATCAAGAAGAGGAGGAGCAACTTCAAAAATTTGGACAAGAAACAGAGAGGCTTTTTGATCTTATTAGTAAAGGTGCTTACAAAAAAATTACTAACGAGGCTTTTCCGACAATATTTCTTGTGGATTCTGATTATCTGGTTTTGGGCAAAATTCTGGCAGTTCAGGAGGCGAGACGAAGAATAGAATATGCTTTGGGAGAATTTTTGCAGCATAGGAAGAATATGAAATTGTCTTCTGAATCTCAATCCGGTCATTCAAAACGTAAACTTGAAGCGAAAATTGGAAAACTGAATCTTTTGGAGGAAGAACTTATTGAAAGTTTATCTGAAGAATAATTCGTGATACAGTAGGGTATGTTAGACATAAATTATATTCGAGAAAATACTGAAGAGGTTAAGAAAAAAGTTGCTACCAAAAATTTTGATGCAAAGGTTGTTGATGAAGTAATTAAGCTTGATGAAAAACACAGAAAGTTGATTGGAGAGATTGAAGAATTGAGAGCTGAAAGAAACAAAGCGGCTAGTGAAAAAAATATTGGAAAAGGGAAGGAAATAAAAGTAAAACTTCAAAAATTGGAGCCTGAACTTAAAGAGGCTGAAGAGAAGTTTTTGGAAAAATTAAACGAAATTCCAAACTTACCATTTGACGATGTCCCTGTTGGGAAGGGTGATAAAGATAATGTAGAGCTTCGAAAAGTTGGAAAGATTAAGAAGTTTGATTTTGAGGCGAAGGATCATTTGGAAATTGGAACAAAACTTGGAATTATTGATTTTGAAAATGGAGCAAAAGTGGCGGGCTCTCAGTTTTATTATTTATTGGGCGATGGAGCTCTTTTGGAGTTTGCATTAATAAGTTATGCATTTGAAAAACTTTCGAAAAAAGGTTTTTTGCCTGTAATTACTCCTGACCTTGCAAAATCTCGTTATTATTTGGGAACTGGATATAATCCAAAAGGAGATGAGGCACAGACTTACACGGTTGAAGGACATGATTTTGGGCTTATTGCAACTGCTGAAGTGACTTTGGCAGGGCGTCATGCTGATGAAGTTTTGACTGAAAATAATTTGCCAATTAGATATGTTGGATATTCGCATGTATTTCGTCAGGAAGCTGGAGCTTATGGAAAATATTCAAAAGGACTTTATCGTGTTCATCAATTTACAAAGGCTGAAATGTTTATATACTGTCTTCCAGAAGAGTCTGAAAAGTTGCATAAAATGCTTTTAGAACTTGAAGAAGATATTTATAAAGATTTGGGAATTCCATATAGAGTGCTTGAAATGTGTACAGCGGATTTGGGAGCGATGGCTGCTCGAAAATATGATATTGAAGCTTGGATGCCGGGACGCGGCGATTACGGCGAAGTAACATCGACTTCAAATTGTACTGATTATCAGGCGAGAAATTTGAATATTCGTTATAAAAAAAATAATGGGGACAGAGGATTTGCATATATGCTTAATGGAACAGCTATTGCGACGAGCCGAACTATAATTGCAATTTTAGAAAATTATCAAAATGAAGACGGATCAGTTGATATCCCAAAAGTTTTGCAGAAGTGGATGGGGAAGAAAAAAGTTAATGTCCTAAATTAAGATAAGTTCCTGTTTCAAAATATTTTCCATCTTTCTTCCACCATTCAAGCATTCCTGGTACAGTTTTTGCATCAAATTGAGATTTGTGGGCAATTAATGCTTTCTTTTTCTTCTCTATCACATCAGTGACATCAATTCTTACATTACCATCACCCATGAAGATGATTTCTTGAACTGTGTGAGGTGTTATACCTTCTTTTGCATGTTGCGGGAAAAAAGAGAGGTCACGGCTAAATGGATATACTGCATCCATGGTTGCGATTCCTGTTACTCTGTGGTCTTTGTGATTTACATATGCGTGATCATTGCCAAATTTTATGTAAAGACTTTCAGGATCTTGGGTTGCTACTAAATCCGGTTTGAATTTTCTGATGTAGTATGCAATTTTTCCAATCAATTCCATGTTTGGCTCGGCTTCGCCGTCTTTATAATTAAGTGTAACGAAATTTTCTTTTGGGACGCCTAATTCTTTTAAAGCGTTTATTTGTTCACTCTCACGAATTTTTGCCAATTCTTTTTCTGAAATTTTATTATCGCGAGATCCACGCGCGCCATTTGTGACAACAACTACAAAAACTTCCTTTTTGTCTTCTCTTAACTTTGCAATTGTTCCAGCATACATGACATCAACATCATCAGGGTGAGCTGTGACAAAAAGAACTTTCTTTTTGTTTTTAAAGATATCTTTATAGTTAAGCATGAGAGTTATTTTACCATATAATATTTTTTGTTTTTAAGTTTTTCAGGAAGCAAACTATCTTTAGTGTACTTTTGGTAACCTTTTCCATAGCCTAAATCTTTCATTAGTTTTGTAGGTGCATTTCTAATACTCATTGGAACTGGAAGGTTGCCAAAGTTTTGTACGTCTTTTAGAGCTGACATGTAGGCATCATATGCTCGTCTATCTTTTTTTGCTAATGCCAAATATACAACTCCGTGAGCTAAATTTTCCTGACATTCTGGATAACCAACTGTTTCGCAGGCTCGAAAAACATCATTGGCTACAACTAAGGCAGTTGGTTGTGCCATACCAATATCTTCGCTTGCAAAAACTACCATACGACGAGCAATATATAGAGCATCTTGGCCGGCTGCAATCATTCTTGCGAGGTAGTAAAGAGCAGCATCCACGTCGCTTGCTCTCATACTTTTTATGAAAGCTGATATGACGTTATAAAACTCTTCTCCTTGTTTATCAAAATTTAATTGTTTTCTTTGTAGTGCTTCTTCGATATTTTCTATATTTAGAGTTTTATTTTTAGATAAGCTAAGCTTGTCACTTTGTGATAGTGAAGTGGCTATTTCTAAAACATTTAGAAGAACTCTAGCATCTCCATTACTTGATTGAACTAGAAACTCTTTTGCTTTTGAGTCTAATTTTATTTTGAGCAATTTAAGTCCTCGAGTAAGAATTTTTTCCAAATCTAGAGCATCGTGTTGTTTGAGTATAATCACTCTACATCTTGAAAGGAGAGGCGGAATTACTTCAAACGATGGATTTTCTGTTGTTGCTCCAATTAATATGATATTACCTTTTTCAACGTAAGGTAATAATTTATCTTGTTGAGCTTTATTGAATCTATGAATTTCATCGATAAAGACAACAGGTTGATGTTTATTATCTTTGAGAACCTCTTCGATTTGTTTTATCTTTGTGCTTACTGCTGAAAATTCGTGGAATTCACGACCTAATTTGTTGGCAATTATTCTAGCCAGAGTTGTTTTGCCTGATCCTGGTGGTCCCCAAAAAATGAGTGAAGGAAAATAACTTTTGTTTTCTATAAGCTTTTTGATTGTACCGATAATATTTTCCTGACCTATGTAATTTTCTAGATTTTTTGGTCTAAGTTTTTCTGGAAGTGGAACATGATTCATAATTTAAAATTTTTTATTTGCTAATCCAGGCAAGGTATTCCTTGTTTTTGCCTTTTGCGCCTTCGATTGGAGATTCAATAATATCTATAATTTTTACACCTAATTTCTCAATATCCTTTTTCACGAATTCTAAAACTTCCGCTATTTTTTCTTCCATTAACTTACCTTTTATTAAATATTCACGAGGAGCTTCATAATGGGGTTTTATTAAAGAAATTATTGTTCCATCTGGCTTAAGATTTGCGAGGGCATTTGGAATAATTAATTTTTGTTTTGTCCAGCCAGTGTCTATCGATATGAAATCTACTTTTTCTGGAAGGGTTACATGCATTGCATTGGTACGCTCTATGACAACAACTCGTGGATCATTACGGAGTTTCCAGGCGAGTTCGCCATAAGATGTGTCTACTGAGTAAACTTTTGCAGCGCCGTGTTGCAGTAAACAATCCACAAATCCTCCAGTTGAAGAGCCAAAGTCAGCTACATATAAACCACTAACATTAACTTTGAATTTTTCTAAAGCAAATTCGAGTTTAAGTCCTGCTCGTGAGGCATATTTGTCCATAGTTGATATTATACATGTGTTAAAATCATAATACCCATGAAACGCTTCAAGCAGTTTTTACACACAAGTGGTGACGTCTTTAGGCTTTATTGGGAGATTGCTCCATTTCTTACCCTTGGAGTTCTGATAACTCAGATTATTTTACAACTTCAAGGTTTGATTACTGCATATATTGTTGGGGTGTTTATTGATCAGGTTTTAAAAGTAATTACAGTTACGAAAGATATTAAACAAATTATTCCGATAGTATTTGTAATTGGGACTTCTTTTTTGATATTTGACGTTATCAATATTTTAAATAATTACTTCAGTAGTATTCTTTCAACGCTTGATGTGGCGAAAATCAGATTAAAACAAGTGGATTTTATGGTAAGTCTTGGAATTTCACAAATGGAAAACTCAGAACTTACTAATAAGTCAACGAGATTTACTGAAGTTTATAATTCGATGAATCAACATCTTTCTTTATTGGTTGATTTAATTTCAACGACAGTTTCTGGTTTTGTTTACGGTATGGCTATATTTTCGTTTGCACCAATTATAGTTTTGGCTGTTTTAATTCTTTTTGCAGTCAAGTTTTTGAATAACGGAAGATTCATAAATAAAATATGGAAACTAAATCTTGAGAATACTGAAGAACGCCGTAATGCTTGGACATCTATTAATTACTTGGGTGATCCTGCTAGTTTGAAAGAAATTTTGCTCTCTGACGGAATAGGACTTCTACGAAGTAAATTTGTAAAATTTATTGATTGGTATAACTTATCGTATGGTGAAATTAGATTTCGTTGGGCTATTTTTGAAAATCTGCAAGTTATTGGAGATGCGACAGTTTTTACTTGGGGAATATTTTTGTTAGTTGAAAAGGCAATGACTGGTATTATAAGTGTTGGTGGACTTACGTTTTATCTTCGTTCGCTAGGATCCTTTTCAGATTTACTAAGTACTTTAAGTTACAGGGTTTCAAGGGCGATGGATTCTGGTATGAGATTAAAGGATGCTTTGGAGTTGTTTGAGATTTACAAACCCGAGACCGACGGAGAAGTGAATCTTGAAGCTGATAAAAAACCTCTAGCTATTGAGATTAAAAATATAACTTTTACATATCCAAATGGAAAAAATCCTGTTATTGCTGACTTAAATTTAACTTTTAAACCTGGAGAAAAAGTGGCTATTGTTGGCGAAAATGGAGCGGGAAAAACGACACTTGTGAAACTTATTACTCGAATCTATAGACCACAAGTTGGGGAAGTAACTCTTAATGATATTAATATAAATGAATTAAAAAAAGAAAGTTTGTATAAAAAGTTTGGAGTTTTATTTCAAGATTTTAATTCTTATGGAAATCTAACAGTCGCTGAGAATATTCAAATCGGAAAGACTTCAAGAAAGGCAGATAAGGAATTAGTTGAAAAGGCTTTGATAAAAGCTGACGCGATGAATTTTGTAAAGGAATATCCAAATTTTATGGATCAGATTTTGTCTGAAAGATATAAAGGTGGAATTCGTCCTTCTGGAGGACAATGGCAGAAAATTGCAATAGCAAGACTTTTTTATAGAAATGCTCCAATTTTGATTCTTGATGAGCCAACTGCTTCTATTGATGCAGTTTCTGAAGCTAAAATTTTTGATAACGTTTATAAATTTATGAAAGGAAAAACTGTAATTATTATTTCCCATAGATTTTCAACGGTGAGAAATGCTGATAGGATTCTGGTTTTAGATAAAGGAAAAATTATTGAAGAGGGAACGCATGATCAACTCATGAAAATGGATGGAAAGTATGCTCATGCTTTTAAACTTCAGGCAAAAGGTTACCAGTAATGTTTAAATTTTTAATAGGAACTAAAGTTTTAGAAAGAACTACTTCTAAATATAATGGAGATATTAAAGTAATTCGTGATTTGGCTTGGGGAAAATATATTGTTGTAAATAATCTTACTCAATCGGGAGGGATATTATTCGAAGTGTGGCAAAGCACACTTCGCAAACTACAAAAAACAAGACCTGAAGTAAAAAATTGTTTGATACTTGGTCTTGGGGGAGGGAGTGTGGCGAAAATTGTTTCTAAAAATTGGCCCGACGCAAAAATTACTGGAGTGGATATAGATGAAAAAATGGTTAACTTGGGAAAGAAATATTTAGGATTAGACACTAGTAAAACAAAAATTATTATTCAAGATGCATATGAATTTATAAGTGGAAAGTATGATCTAATTTTGATTGATTTATATTGTGGGGATAAAATACCTCAAAAGTTTGAAGATGAGAAGTTCTTGAAGAATGTGAAAAAGATGTTGGATAAAAATGGAATTGTTATATTCAATAAATTGTATGGATCAAAAGATAAAGCTGGTTCGATAAAATTTGGGAAGAAACTTGAAAGGTATTTCAAGAAAGTGGATTATTTTTATCCTCAGGCAAATGTGGAATTAATCTGCTACAATTAGGATCGATTACTATGAACATATTTTCTAAAATACTTGATGTAAATGCGCGCGAAGTTGCTGAGTTTCAGAAAATTGTTGAGAAAATAAATGGCTTTGGCCCTAAAATGGCAAAGTTTAAACAAACTGATTTTGCAAAGAAAACGGCTCAGTTTAAAAAACAATTAAGTACTTCAAAAGACCAGGAAAAGACATTGAATGAGATTTTACCTGAAGCTTTTGCACTTTCAAGGGAGGCCTCATGGAGAGTACTGGGACAAAAACCATTTGATGTTCAGTTGGTCGCTGGAATAGCTCTTTTTAAAGGTAGAGTTGCTGAGCAAAAAACTGGGGAAGGGAAAACTTTGTCTGCTGTTGCCCCTCTTTATCTTCGAGCTCTTACTCAAAAAGGAGTGCATTTAGTTACGGTTAATGACTTTTTGGCAAGACTTGGAGCAGGATGGAATGGGCCAGTTTTTGAGCTTTTGGGGATGAATGTTGGTACAATTGTTCAGGAAAATAAATCATTTGTGTATGACAAAAGATTTACAGATAAATCGCACGGAGATGAAAGGCTTTATCACCTTAAACCAACTGAGCGAAAAGAGGCGTATGCCACAGACATTACGTATGGAACGAATAATGAATATGGGTTTGATTATTTGAGGGATAACATGGTCCAGAGCCTTCCTGAAATGGTACAGCGCGGGCATTATTTTGCAATTGTTGATGAAGTTGACAGCGTTTTAATTGATGAAGCGCGTACTCCTCTTATTATTTCAGCGCCTGATACAGAACCCACAGATAAATATTATAAATTTGCAGAGATAATCAAAGATCTTGAAAATGAAACTCATTACACGATTGATGAAAAATATAAATCGGCGTCTTTAAATGAAAAAGGAATTGAAAAAGTGGAGAAAATATTAAAGATTGATAATTTGTATGAAAATGATTTTGAGGCAATTCACCACATTGAAAATGCGCTTCGGGCGAAGACTTTGTATTTGAGGGACCGAGAGTATGTCGTTAAAGATGGGCAAGTAATAATTGTTGATGAATTTACTGGGCGACTTATGATTGGGAGGCGCTGGAGCGATGGGCTTCATCAGGCGGTTGAAGCAAAAGAAAATGTTGTTATTCAGCAGGAAAGTAAAACACTTGCGACAGTTTCATTTCAAAATTATTTCAGAATGTATGAACATATTTCTGGAATGACTGGAACTGCGTCAACGGAGGCTGGGGAATTTAAGAAAATTTATAAATTAGAAGTTGTTGTAGTTCCCACTCATCGACCAATGGTACGCAAAGATAATTCTGATGTTATTTATAAAAGTTATGATGCTAAATATGTGGCGATAGCTGAGGATGCATACGAGAAACACAAAAAGGGACAACCAGTTTTGATTGGGACAACTTCGATTGAAAAAAATGAGATTGTTGCCAAGTTTTTGGATAAAAAAGGTGTGCCACATAATTTACTTAATGCAAAAAATCACGAAAAGGAAGCTGAAATAATAGCTCAAGCAGGACGTCCGGGAGCGGTTACAATTGCCACAAATATGGCGGGGCGAGGAGTGGTTATTATTCTTGGTGGGGCAGTCCCTGAAAAGAAGTCTGATTTGAAGAAATGGAATAAGCAACATGAATTGGTTGTAAAAGCTGGCGGACTGCATGTTATTGGGACGGAGCGACATGAATCAAGGCGCATTGATAATCAGCTTCGGGGGCGATCTGGGCGTCAGGGAGATCCAGGGTCATCTCGTTTTTATCTTTCAGTTGAAGATGATTTGATGAGAATTTTTGGAGGAGAAAGAATTGGATCTTTGATGAATACTTTAAAAATTCCAGATGATCAACCGATTGAGAATAAGTTAATTTCGAAAGCTATAGAGTCTGCACAAGTAAAAGTGGAAGGATTTCATTTTGATGCTAGAAAACGCGTTGTTGAATACGATGATGTAGCCAACCAACAGCGAGATATTATTTATAAGTTGCGCAGACGCATCTTGGGGGCAGAGGATCTAAAGGATGAGATACTTCAAAAACTGGAACACCAGATTGATAAGTTGATGTTACTTTATCCTGAGAAAGGAAAACCAGATTACAACGAATTTGCGATTGGTTTAGCTGATATTGTGCCTTTTGATGATAATTCTCTTAAAAATATTGAAAAACAAATAAGAACAATTTCTAAGAAGGATGAGATGCAGGAATTTTTAGTAAAGGTTCTTAATGATGCTCATGTGGCACGCGAAAAACAAGTTGGGGAAAATGTTATGCGGCAGATTGAGAGGTTTGCATATTTATCAGCTATTGATCACCTTTGGATAGATCATATTGATCACATTGAAGATCTGAGACAGGGAATAGAGCTTCGAGCTTATGGACAGAGGGATCCTGTGGTTGAATTTAAGAATGAAGCTTATACATTATTTGAAACATTGATTGATAGGATTGATGAAGAATTGGCGAGAAGAATTTTTAGAATAGATGTGGGCCGTATGCCAAATGAGATACCGCTAGCACGAGCGATAACGAATGAAGATAGAAGTGATGGGATAGGATTGGCCATTGATCCAGGAAAAAGAGTGCAGACTTCAAAAGTTGGTGCTAAGAAGATGGGGAGGAATGATGTTTGTTGGTGTGGAAGTGGAAAAAAATGGAAGAAGTGTCATTATCCTCAACTGCCAAGTTAATTAGCCTCAAATTTGATAATAAAATATAGAATTTGGATTTAGTGGATTATTAGGAGAATAAATAAAGCTACTGCCAATAAGCCGATCAAAACTGGCAAACCTAAGCTAATAATTTTAGAAGTTTTCTTAAAGATAGTAGTTTTTAACAAAAAATAAGAACAAACACTAACTGATATAAAAATTAATATATTAAACATCTTTAGCATTCTCTCATTTAAAAGAATCTATTGCAAATACCAGGTTCTTACTTTTTCCACCAAATTGATTTCAGCATTTTTTCAGACTTCACAAGATAGGATATTTAAAGTAATATTATTTGGTCTATGAAAAAGATATTAATAGTTCTTGTAATAGTTTTGGCGATTGGGGGATTTGTAATATTCCAAAAAAATCAAATGCCTGTTGATTTGATTCCAAGTCCAAGTGGGACTCCAAATAGCAAAGTAAGTTATAAAGATGGTACTTATACTGGAATTGTTGGAAGCGCTTCTCAATATGGAGATATACAGGTTCAAGCAATTATTGTTGGTGGCAAGATAACTGATATAAAGTTTTTGCAGTTTCCAACAGGGGGCGGTCATACAGCTGAAGTTACTGCTTTCGCTGAGCCAGCTTTGAAACAGGAAGCTATTACTGCACAATCAGCAAACGTAAATATAGTATCTGGTGCAACTCAAGACACTGAAGGGTTTATACAAAGTCTTCAATCAGCTCTAGATCAGGCCAAGATTTAACTTCATGCAAAAAATTGAATTTATCATGGGTATGCCAATAATTGTTGATCCTGGTGAGACACAAGTATTTGATTACTTTAGAGAAATAGATGAAAGATTTAGTTCATATAAAAAAAATAGCGAGGTGACTGCGATAAATGACGGGAGACTAAAAATCAAAAATGCAAGCCGTGATATGAAATTAATTTTAAAACTTGCCGAGGAAACGAGAAAGGAGACTGGTGGATATTTTGATGTTTATCACAATAATTATCTTGATCCATCGGGAATTGTTAAGGGTTGGGCAATTTATGAAGCTTCAAAAATTTTGGACAAAAAGGGAACCAAAAAATATTATATTAATGCTGGAGGGGATATTCAGACAAAAGGCGGACCATGGACTGTTGGAATAAGAAATCCATTTAAGACTAACGAGAATGTAAAGATTGTTTATTTAAATGGGGAGGGCATTGCAACCAGCGGAACTTATGAAAAAGGAAATCATATATATGACCCACATTCCATGAACTCGAATTTCGAAAACTCGTTCCTTCGGAGTCGGCAGACCTCCTGGCCAGTCACGTCGTTTTCTGGAAATTCTCATAAAGACGTGGGTTCTATTGTCAGTATCACGGTGATTGGGAAGAATGTGTATGAGGCGGATAGGTTTGCAACGGCTGCTTTTGCTATGGGAAAAAATGGTATCAATTTTATTGAGAAGCAAGATGGTTTGGAGGGCTATATGATTGATGTTGATGGAATTGGTACAATGACATCAGGATTTGAAAAATATGTTGAAGCTCGTGGATGACTTACTGAATTCTATTACGATGTACAGATTAATGCTGTATTATCTTAGTTTTTTACTGGTTGTGGCCCTTGTATATAGTATATTTGGAATTCTGCCTTTTGGTCCGATCCCCCTTCTTTTTTCTGCAGGTATTTTAACGGGAGTTTGTTATGTGACTAATAAATTTTTTGGAAGATTTTTCAAAGTCCAAACGAATTATGAATCTTTATATATAACGGCTTTAATTCTTACTTTTGTTATCACTCCTGCTAAAAATATTAATGGAGTTATCTTTTTGGTAATTGCTGCAGTAATTGCAATGGCTTCAAAGTATATTTTAAATATCCGTGGCAAACATATTTTTAATCCAACGGCGATTGCTGTAGTTATTACTGGTTTTACAATTCATGGATATGCATCATGGTGGATTGGGACTTTGGCGATGTTTCCATTTACTTTGGCTGGGGTTTTGATTGTCAGAAAAATTCGTAGATTTGATTTGGTATTTTATTTTTTTGTTGCAATTATAATTAGCGTAATTTTATCTCACCACTCTCTAGTTAATGTTTTTATTGATTCGCCGATTTTATTTTTTGCTTTTGTAATGTTAAGTGAACCACTGACCACACCTGCGACTCAGATTTTACAATCTTTGTACGGTGCATTAACTGGGATATTATTTTTCTTGACTCCGGAAATAGCATTATCAATTGGAAATGTTTTTTCTTATTTAGTAAGCCCTAAAGAAAAATTGAAGTTAACGGATGATATTTATGATTTTATTTTTACAACCAAGACAAAACTTAATTTTAGATCTGGACAATATTTGGAGTGGACACTTGGGTATCCACATGTCGATAGTCGGGGAAACAGAAGATATTTTACTATTGCCTCATCTCCAACAGAAGATGAACTTAGAATTGGTGTAAAGTTTCCGGAGGACAAGACGAGTGGATTTAAAAAAGAAATGCTTGGTCTGAAAATTGGAAGTCGAATTACTGCTTCGCAGTTGGCTGGAGACTTTACGCTTCCAAAAGATATGAAACAAAAATTAGTTTTTATTGCTGGAGGGATTGGAGTAACGCCTTTTAGAAGTATTATTAAGTATTTAATGGATACTAGCGAAAAAAGAGAAATTATATTAATTTATAGTGATAAAACAAAAGATATGATGGTTTACAAAAATATTTTTGAAGAAGCCATAAAAAAACTTGGAACAAAAGTTATATATTATGAATCGGAGAAAAGTGGACACATAACCTCTGAATTTATTAAAAAAGAAATACCTGACTTTAAGACAAGAAAATTTTATTTGTCAGGGTCGCATGGAATGGTAACTGGTTTTGAAGAAGTTTTACATGATCTTAAGTTGCCAAAAAAACAAATTAAGATAGATTATTTTCCAGGATTTTGATAGAATCTCCTCATGATTCCAAAAATACTTGTTATTGAGGATGATCGGGACATAAGAGAATACCTCAAGGAATTTTTGACTGAAAATAATTTCAGTGTTCATGCTGAAGAGAAAGGAATTCCCGGCCTTGAATACCTTAAGAAAAAAGAACCTGATTTAGTACTTCTTGATTTAGGACTTCCTGATATTGATGGAGAAAGTGTTTGTATCGAAATTAGGAAAAATTATCCAGAAATTCCTGTAATAATTTTAACGGCAAAAAATTCAGTTGATGATAAAGTAAAAGCACTAAATGTTGGAGCTGATGATTATGTAACTAAACCGTTTGTTGCCGATGAACTTTTGGCACGAGTTCATGCAAGGCTGCGCAATAAATTACCTAATAATTCCAAAGTAACAATTGGTGATCTTGAACTTGATTCCAAAAAGATTCAGGTTAAAAGAGGAGAAAAACAAATAACACTAACTCCACAGGAATTTAAACTTTTAGAATATCTGATGAGGAATAAGGGAATGGTGTTGACACGCGAAATGATATTGAATCGAATTTGGCAATATTCGGACGACGTAGAAAGCCGGGTAGTTGATGTCTACATCGGCTATCTCCGTCGCAAAATTGATACTGGCTTTGATAAAAAAGTTATTCAAAGCGTTCGTGGATTTGGTTATACCATTAACGAATAAATATTTAGCTTTGGCCGCCTTTTCTTCCGGCCTCACGAGCTTCTTCGCTCGTGAACTCATGAGCAGTACCTTTTCTATGTGCTGCTCTACCTCCTTTTGAAGCAATTTTTCTTTGCTTTTCAGGATCCATTCCTGCAAATCCTCTTCTAGAGGTATTTACTTGGGAATTATTTTCTGACAGATCGGTGTTTATGTCGTAATCCATTTTTATCACCTCCCTTCGATCTACTTATTTATTAATATTCACGTCAATTTTTGATGGTATTTGCACATTTGGAATATTAAAACCAGATTTTACATTGGTCATTATGTAGTACAAAAATATAACAAAGAAAACGATTATTATCGCTATAGCAACCGGAGCTACTGAGGAACTTTCCTCGTGACTTTCAGGGGCTGGTGTATTTATTATCGTTGCCATTTGATTGTATTCTGGCAGTTAGTATTAAAAAACAATTGGAATTTTGGTATGAAATTTGTAAGTCTTTATTACAAGTTTCATACATTTATAATGTTTTTTTCTTAAACTTTAAGTTGAGTATGTAAGTATGTTAGTTTTAATTTTAGTTTTACTATTTATCTTTTGGATTTTGGGTTATGGGGTGGTTGCTATTTCTCCTTTTCCTCTTTTTAGTTTTATGAACCATGTTATTACTCTCTGGGACTTGTTTATATTTTTTATTATTGTGTGGCTTATTGGAATATTGCCTTCTCCTTTTCGCGAAATTGCTTCGATTATCTTTATTTTGTGGATTTTAGCTCTTTTTGGAATAGTTGCGATTGCTGGGATGTCTAATCTTTTAGTTATAGCGATAATCATTGGTCTTCTCGTTTATATTTTTAGCGTCTAAATTTATGGATGATGAATCCAAGAAGCTTGATAATTTGGTTCTTAAGTCCAGAAGAACTCTTCTTGAGGTGACAACCGTTTTCCCTTTTGATCTTTTTCCTGACCGGGTTCGAATTGATGAAAACAAAGTAGATATTATTTCTTATGAGTTTTTCTTCACGAAGCATTTGATTTCGATTTTGATTAAAAATATTAATTCGGCGACGATTTCAACTGGAGTATTTTTTGCAACTTTGAATTTAGAGGTTGCTGGGTTTGTGACTGGATACAATGTGAAGCCGTATCCTATTCAGTATTTGTGGAAGAGAGATGCGATTCGTGCTCGAAGGATAATATTGGGGCTTATTGCCGCTGAAAAGGCGAAAATAGATTTGGCTAAAATTTCTTCAAAAGACCTTGTTTTTAAAATTGAAGAGATTGGAAAGACCAGAGAGTTTCCAAATGTGTAAGTTGTGTTAAAATGCCTACATCTTCCTTAAAAATGCTTATTTTTAGTAACGATAAAATGGGGTCGCTCTACAGGTCTATCTTGTCGATAGTGGAGCCGATTAGTTTGACTACAATTTATAGGACGATTATCGAAGAATCTTCAAGATTGGTGGAGGCAGAATACGGCGCAATTTTCATGATGAAGGATGGACTTCTAAAAAGGGTATATAGTACTGTTCCGCATGAATACGAAGTTCAACCAAGAGAAAGAGGCTATTCCTATAAATCTTATAGAGATAGGCGGATTTATGTTTTTTCTGAGAAGGAAATAAAAACTTTATATTCCCATATGCGTCATACTAAATCATTAGTACTTATTCCTTTGTTTCATGGAAGCGAATCTTTGGGTGTATTAGCACTTAGATCCAGTAGAACTTTCCATTTTGATAAAAAGAAGATTGATATACTTAAACTTTTTGCTTCGGTTGCTGGTCTTAAAATCAGAAACACCTCTTTACACTCAGTTAATTGAAAAGAAAATCATAGAAAATAAACCTATCAAAGACGATTGGTTTATAACAATACAAACTCAGGTTGATAAAATGACTAATATAATAAGCGAATTTTTGACGATAAAGGAAATTAAGAAAAGAAAGTTGAAGTATAAGTGGGAAATTTGTGATATCCATAAACTTTTGCTACAAGTTGTTAAAAATTATAAAGTCACAAACCCTGATCGAAAGATAGATTTATTTTTTGGCTCAAAAGAAAAAGAAGTTCAAGTTTGGGCTGATGAAGAAAAACTACAAGGGGTTTTTGTGAATATTATTAATAATGCCATTAAATTTTCTCCACCTGAATCTTTAATATCAATCTCTACTGAATCGAACAGTGGAAAAGTTTTAATAAATGTAATTGATCAAGGAAAGGGGATAGGTAAAAAAGATATGCCTTATATCTTTGAACCGTTTTTTAGAGGGGGAAAAATTAAAAGAGAAGGAAGTGGGATGGGGCTTTATTTTTGTAAAAATATAGTTTGGGCTCATGGTGGGTCAATAGAAGTGAATTCTCGTCTTAATCACGGGACGAATGTTATAATAAAATTACCTTTATTTAATGAGCGAAAGAAATGAAGTATTGGCTAATTTAAGGGATATATCTGGTCAGAGTGTGGAAGATTGGTCGTTATCCTCAATAAGTGAACCTCAATCCTTACTTGTGGTGATGGGTAGACCTGGAGCTGGCAAGACAACAATATTGAACCAAATTTTTCGGAAGATAGTAAGCACTTCTTCTGAGCCGGTAGGAATAATATCTTTTGATTTAGTGCGGGCTGGACTTATCGAGGATCTTGGTCGGCAGCCTTCTTTTTGGGCAGACGAAGATTGGCAAGAATTAAACAATCTTTTAATTGCGGGCGTGCAACTTTGGACACGTAGAGGTCAGAGTGTGTTGCTTGAATGTGTTGGAGTGGGGATAAAAGATAGAGGTGTTACTGCATTAAGACATGAATTTCCAGATATAAAGAAAAAGAACATTCTTGCCGTAATCCCCGAGAATTTAGAGAGTGTAATAGTTTTTCGTAAATATGTGGCGTCTACTAAAAACTTTCAAGGATTAAAAAGTAGGATTATGGAAATATTTAACATTGATATTGGACAGGATTTTGACGACACAGAAGTTTCTGGTCGTGAGATTGTAAAAATGATTGGCGAGACAGCACAAGAGGAGCATTTGGTGGGAATAGATAATGAGGTGAATAAAATTCAGGTGCCGAGTTGGAGAAAAAGTAATCTTTCTATAGCGCATAAATTGATCAAGGAAATTCAAATGGATGATTCTAAACCACATTCTCTAAGAACAAAAATAAAATTTGAGGCAGCTTTTATAGATTATCTTCTTAGAAGTTGGGGTTTTGATAATGAGTCTCAGAGAGTTGTTATTAACTGGAAACTTTATAACCAAACTATTCACATGTAGCTTCAGTTGAGCTTGACTTTTAGGCTTTTGATTGTTAACTTTATGTAAGAAATTTGTATGAAAATGAATTTATCAACAAGTAATTTTGAAATTAATGGGCAAGTCAATTCTGATGGGACGAGCTTGGTCATGAGTGTGCCTGAGAATGGACACGTTACGACTGCGACTTTGCCAATGACTGAAGCTGTTCTTGCAAAGCATTTGCCAAGTATTTTTTTATGTCAATGTTTTAATGAAGAAAATAAAAACTTTAGAAATGAATGTAAAAATACCGAGCTTGGACATTTGTTTGAGCACATTATGCTTGAACATCTTTGCATGGAGAAATTGGATCATGGCCATGAT
>WNFI01072571.1_pt1 | contig 37046 bp, 33 predicted proteins | sample 5400471 | NCBI WGS metagenome assembly WNFI01 (sample SAMN13153348, study PRJNA577476) | soil metagenome | isolation source: 100 cm saprolite on Douglas fir-dominated hillslope | place: USA:California | collected 2013-09-17 | reverse complement strand
GGCAGGACGATGCCACCGCGATGCTGGCCCGCGGACTTGAACGCACGTTCAAGTTCAAGGCGGCGCGGCCCATGGCGCGAGCTCTGCTTGCGGCGGACGAGCACGCTTTTGCCGGCTACGCCCGCTGGCAGATCAACGATCGCTGGGATGTTTTCGCCGGCAACGAAAGCCTCAAGCCCTACCAGGCTGAAAAGCGGTTTTTTACGCGTATGACTGAAGCGGCATACCCTTGGCCTAGGTCTTTCGCGGCCAGTTTGGCCTTCCGTTATTATCTGGCCCAGCGGGATGTGTTCGTGCGCCAAGCGGCAAGGGATGTGTTCAAGTTGCGGCGGTTGTTGGGGAAAGCGCGACCTCCGGGCGCGCTGCACCTAAAGACCATACAAGCCAGCGCCCGGTTGTTTGCCCGGGCGCTGAAGGCTGGCTGGCTGGCGGCGCGGGCCATGTGGGTGCGCACCCGCGACCCGCTGGCGCAGGGACAGAATGAAGCCATGCTGGAGGCGGATGGGAAAAGACTGGCCCTGTGGCGTGACTGGTTGAAGCGCGCCGCGAGACAGCCGGAACTGGCGTGGCAGGCCACGCCCGTGTGCGGGGTGTGGCAGTTGCAGTTCATGGTGCATAACTTCGCTCCCGCGGTGCAAAAGGTGATCGTGGAACAGGAGGATGCCAGCGGCGCCTGGCGCGAGCTAGCCGGCCGGTTTACGATCGAGTTTCGCGCCTTTGCCGCGCGTCCGTACACGAAGATCAAGCGGGAGTTCACCGTACCGGTCGATTCACCGGATCGAAAACTGCGCATCGCCGTGCGTGGTGTCGGCCAAGTGGCCATCAGCCATGTGGCCTTGACCAACGGCGTGGAGACCCGGCGGTCAGTTGCTTTTCGCCGGCAAAAAATAATTGGCCACTGCACTCCGCAACGAGGCTTCCCCAACTTTACGGCGAAGCTTGATGCAAATATTGCTGTGGCGTGCCTTGGATAGAGCCTCGCCGGCTGGCGGCCCGTGTCCGCCTCCGTCCTAGTCTGCTGATCAGGTGAACGAAACCTAACGGACACGCGTTATCGTCCTATTTTGATTCAGGCAACGTCAAGGGAATCACACGAACCCGGTTGTTCACCCCTTTGACCTCAAGCCAAAAGCCGCTGAGCGAAGCTGGGCTAATCTTCACCGTGGGGGTATGGAGAGCCGGCGAATAGCTATAGGCATCAGTTTTATTTTGCTGCACCCATTGGGTGCCGTCTTCGAGATTGAAGATTGTGTGGCCACTCCAGCCCGTGAAATTGCCGACCAACCGGCTCTCCAAGGGGGCTTCCTTATCCGGTTTCTCTGCGGCCCGGTTAAGGGTAACAAGGGCCGCAAACCAACCAGGCTGTTTTTTGGCCGGCGCTGCCGCCACCTTGGTCTCGGCTTTTTTGGCTTTTGCCTCGGCTTCGTTTGCCTTCGCCTCCGCTTCTCTGGCCTTTGTCTCAGCAGCCGCGATTTTTTGTTCGGATTCATGCCGGGAGGCGGAAGCGACGGCTTCCGCCTGCTGTCGGACTTCGACCACAACGCCCGCCTTGTAGCGCTGCACCAATGCCTCCAACCGGGCCAGTTCCTCCGGTGTTAACTTTTGCAGGCCGGCAGTCGCGAAATCTTCTGCTGGCAAGGTTCTCACAAATCCTGTTTCAGCCTTCGCCCAGACCGCGAGCACCAACACCCCCAAAGCCACCCTCGATTTTCTCATGACCGGAAATCTTTCTCCAACGCGGCGCCACTGCAACGAGATTACGTTATCCTGCCTTGGTTCACGCCGCGCAAAGCACAGCTGCCATTCAGGCTATCGTTTCCCAGAGATCAAATGGACGCTTCGTTTTGCCCAGTATGACCGCGGTCTCCGCCAAATCCAACGGACAATAGGCGCAGGCTGGCCGTTCGCCGGCCGGGTGTGGGCCTAGCGACAAAAAAGCAGCGGCTCCTGACGGAGCCGCTGCGATGATTGGAAATCCGACGGATTGCTCCGGGCTTAGAAGTTTTTCTTCAGTTCCAGGAAGTACTGGCGGCCGATGATATCGTAGGTCGTCTTATTCGTGTTGGCTTCGCTCGAGCCGGAGCCGCCGCCAGGGACGTAGAACGCCTGGTTGTCGAACAGATTGATCACGCCAGCCGTGAGGGAGAGACCCTTGGCCCAGCTGTGCTCAAAGTTTGGCAACGTATAGGTCGCGGAGAGATCGACCGTTTCATAAGACTTGAGCGTATAAGCCTTACCGTCGGCCCGAAAATCGTTGATCGGGCTAGCACCGCCAAACAGATCGCCAGGGGCATTAACTGAAGGCACGTAGGTGGCCGAGAGGGACGCCTTCACGTCCTTGTAAGCCCAGTTGATATAGGGCTTCAGCACGTAGCGAGGCAGATTACCATTCGCGAGACCTAGGCCGTTTGCCCCGTCCGTGAAGACACTCGCGTATTCGGCATAAGGCACCCCGGGATTGGCCCGGGCCTTGTAGCTCAGGAGGTAATTGGCCCGCACCCCGAAGTCGAAGTAACCGGAAGCACTGGTATTAAGTTTGTAATCGAGGTCGATATCGATGCCGCTGGTCATTTGATTGCCCTGCGGATCGGTGGCCAACACGAGTTGGGACACGTTCGTGCTGGTAATCTGATTGGTCGTGGCGGTGGTAACCTTGCTGCCATCGTTGAAGGTCAGGCCGGCGGCATACTTCGAGCCGACGCCCTTGGCATTGATGTCAGCGACGATCGCGTTGTAATCAAAACCACCCACTTTATCCTGCTTAATGTGGTAGTAGTCCACGGAGAGGCTCAAGCCCTTGAACTGCTTGGGCGAGTAAACAATGCCACCGGTGTAGGACTGCGACTTGGAAGCCTGCAGGTTGGGATTGCTGGTTTCAAGGGTGCCGACAAATTGACCGGAAACCAATGTGATTGGAGTGGCTGCTCCGCCCGGACCCGTGGAACCTGTGGCGCTCACTGGAACACTGACCGTGGGGGAATTACCGCCCGGAGGACCGAACAAAGCGCCGATCGAGGGGGCAATAAAACCTTCGGCCCAAGTGGCGCGGATGACCAACTGGTTATCAACCGGCTTCCAAAGGACACCAAACTTGGGGGTCTTGGCTGTGCCGCCCGGACTCAGGAATTCAGCGCGGAAGGCCGCAGTGAGGTCGAGGGTGTTAGCCCCCGGCATATTCATCTTCGGGCTCACAAGAGGAATGTCTGTTTCGAGAAACACGGAGCGCGTGCTGCGCTGGCCACCCGGGAACCCCACCTGCTTGTTGAAGCCCAGTGCTCCACCGGTGGTGAAATTACTATCGGCGTGATTTTCCAAGCGTTCGCGACGGGACTCGCCACCGAGCACGAAGGAGAAGTCTCCGGCGGGCAATTCGAAAGGCTTGCCGACCAAGCGGGCGTCAACCATACGGACGTCAGCCAGACCCGTGGTGAACAGGTCGGTCTTGATTGCAGCCAAGGTCGCGGGATCGTTGAAGCCTGGCAGCGCGAAGTAATTATAGATGGGCAGATTGTTGCCGTTGGCGTCCGTCAGCACCGAAAGATACTGCCCCTTGGCGTTCTTGATGTACTGTGTGCCGTCCGCGCTGAGCAGCGGAATCATCGCCTGATTCATGACAGTGCCTGCCGCACCGCCGTTAGTCAGGGATGTCACCTGTTCCTTGCGATAGGAGAAGGCTGCTTCCCAGTTGTATTTATCGTTAATCTCGCCACGGAAACCAGCTACAATGCGGGTAACAAAATTCTGATTATCGACGAAACGCTTGCCGAGCTCGACCAGACGTTGGCGAGGATTAGGCGCACCCGAAGTCTGCCCCACACCCAAGGTGCGACCAAACAAGTTATACGGATTGTTCGCCGGAATCGTCAGGGTATTGGGCGTAAGGCTGGCGAGGGGGGCGGGAGCCAAAACCGTGCCGCCATTCAACGTGTCCGAGTAGAAGAAATCGCCGAAGGCCACGAGATTCTTGCCATAGAGTTCTTTCTCACCGGTCATCGTGTAGAGCTCGCGACGGGTGGGTACGATCAAGGCGTTGTCGAAGAGCGAGGTGTTGAGCAGGCTGGTTGTAGCAAATGATCCCCCGGATGAGGTTAAGATCGGTACGTAAATGCCTGCCGCTGTGAGCTGAGCAAGGGTCTGGGGAGCATCAAGCGGTGTCGCCTTGCCCGGAGGGGTTGTGAGCGCCGCGTTATAACCCGGCTTTCCCGCGAGCAGGGGTGATCCAGCTAAGATGCTATTGTTCACGCGGCCAGGGAAGGAGCCGGAGAAATAATTAGGCGGATTGCCCGGAGCATTGCCCAGTGCGTTAAGTTCTTCAATCGTCAAGACTGCCAGATGCCGCTTGGTGGTACCCAGTTGGCTGTTGTCGAAATACTGTGCGCCGACCGTGATGAAGCCACCGGGCATGGTCACTCCGCCCACCAGCCATGCTTCTTTGGTCCGGTAGTCGTTCCCGCCATCCCGGCTCATGCGGCCACCCACTTCAAAGCCGTTGTAGTTTTTGCGCAGGATAAAGTTAACGACACCGCCAATCGCGTCCGAACCGTAAACGGTCGAGGCGCTGTCCTTCAGGATTTCTACCCGCTCGATCATGGCGACCGGGATGTTACTCAAGTCACCGGAGGTCCGACGACCGTTGAGGAGCACTAAGGTGGTGAGATTGCGTAACGCGATGTTGGTGGAACCATTGCCACCGTTGTTTAATTCCTGACCCACGTTGCCGTTGCCGGAAAAGAATGGCGTCAGGGTTTTGAGTAGCTTCAGGGGATCGGTCGCACCCGTCAGACCAATTTGACTGCGCTCGAGAATAACAACCGGACTGGCACTCACTTCCGCAGTAAGCGGCAGGTAAGAAAGCAGCGCCAAGGGCTTCCGTAGATAACTTACGGAGCTATTGTTCATAGTTCGGAGTGTGTTGTGTTGGCAAGAAACTACCCGTGACCGGCTAATTTCTTGCGCCGAGATGAACTATTTTAACGCCCAACAGCAATATCTATTTCTGTAATTGTAAAAACACCGACCCGCTGCCCTTAAATAAATGTGTGCAACCCTATCAACACCTTACAGGCCTCGACTAAGAAACTCTGTCAGTCCGGTTGACTCAATTGCCCTTCTCCTAATCCGATAACTCAGGCAATAACACCCAAGCTCCGGCAGCCCTGTTATGACATTCTATATGACACTCAACCAAACCCATGAGCCGGGCCATCGCAGCTGGATTGAGTCCGCCAATCTCGTCACGGCCGACTTTCCGCTGCAAAACCTGCCTTATGGCGTCTTCCGCCGGGGGCCGGATTCCACCCCGCGGGTCGGCACGGCCATCGGTGATCAGATCCTCGACCTGGCGGCGGCCGCGGACCTTCTCCCGCCGGCCGCCCGCTCTGCCTGCCAGCAGCCGACGCTCAATGCCCTCATGGCTTGCGGTCCAGCGGTGTGGAGCGACCTGCGCGCCCGGCTTAGTGAGTTGCTCGGTGCCGATTCCTGTCCCGCGCCGCGGCGGGCAAAAGTCCAGCGCTGCCTCCTGCCCCAGGCCGAAGCTCAGATGCTGCTGCCCGCGCACATCGGCGACTACACCGATTTCTACGCGTCAATTTTCCACGCCACCAATGTCGGCTCGATGTTCCGGCCCGACCAGCCGCTCCTCCCGAATTACAAATGGGTGCCCATCGGTTACCACGGGCGCAGTTCTTCCATCGTCGTCAGCGGCACACCGGTGCGCCGGCCGCACGGTCAGTTGAACGCCGCCCCATCTGATGTAGGGCTAGCCGGGCGGCGTCCTAATTCCACTCGGGAAACCCCGCAGCAAGCTGCGGGGAATGTTTCAGTATTCAAGCCCGTCGACGCCCCCGCGCCCCGCTTCGGCCCGTGCCAGAATCTTGATTACGAACTCGAGTTGGGCGTGTTCGTCGGCCCGGGCAACCCGCTAGGGGAACGCATACCGCTGGCGCAGGCGGCCGATCATCTTTTCGGCGTGGTGTTGCTCAATGACTGGTCCGCCCGGGACATCCAGACTTGGGAATACCAGCCGCTCGGCCCGTTTCTCGCGAAAAACTTCGCCACCACCATCTCGCCCTGGGTCGTGACGATGGAGGCGCTCGCACCGTTCCGCGTCCCGGCCTTCCCCCGGCTCGCGGGGGATCCAGCGCCGCTCCCCTACCTCGCCGATGCGACCGACCAGGGGCACGGCGGCCTCGACCTCATGCTGGAAGTCTGGCTGCTCACGGCGCAGATGCGCGCCGCCGGTCACGCGCCACACCGCCTGTCCTCGGGCAGTTTCCAAAAAATGTATTGGACGCTCGCCCAGCTCCTCACCCATCACGCCAGCAACGGCTGCAATCTGCAACCCGGCGATCTCCTCGGCAGCGGTACCGTCTCGGGTGAAACCAAGGACTCGCGCGGCTGCCTGCTTGAGCTCGCGTGGCGTGGCACCGAGCCGTTCAAATTGTCCAATGGCGAAGAGCGCAAATTTCTGCAGGACGGCGACGAGGTCATCCTGCGCGGTTACTGCGAACGCCCCGGCACCCGGCGCATTGGCCTCGGCGAGTGTCGCGGGCTCGTCTTGCCGGCCGGCAATTAACCGCGCGCCGGCCCCGGCGCCGGAGATTTCGTCGCAGTCGTCTCGCCCCGGACCGACGCACAACCGTGCTTTGACCCTCCCCCGTTCACCATGATCAAACGAATCGCCGCCTGCATATTATTTGCCGCCTTGTCCGCCATAGCCTTGGCGAAGGCGGATCCCGACAAGGAAAAACTGAAAGCCGAGGTCGCTGCCATGGAGGACGCCTTCTGCGCCATGGCCAGGGAGAAGGGCCTGCTCGCCGCCTTCTCGTATTTTGCCGCGCCGGATGTCGCCTTTATCGACACCGACCCGCGCAAATTCCGCGGCCCGGCCGCCGTGCTCGAGCGCATCGGTCCCGACCAGCCCGGCCTCTCGCTCACCTGGTCCGCCTGTTACACGGATGTGTCGGACGACGGCACGATGGGTTACAACTACGGTCGCTACGAATCGCGCGGCCCGGGCCCGGACGGCCAGGAACGCGTGCGCGGCGGCTGGTTTCTCACCATCTGGAAGCGTCAGCCCGACGGCTCATGGAAATATGTCATGGACAACGGCGCGCCGGATCGTCCGCCACCGCCACCCACTCCCGCGACTCCGCCTGCGCCCAAGCCTCAGGGCAACTGATTCGTCCCAAGGCACGGTCAAAGCCGCGCCTTGATTTTTTGGGCGAAACCGAACGCCATGTCGGCGTCCCGCGAGGTCACGGTGAAGTGCCCCATCTTGCGGCCGGGTCGCGGCTCCGCCTTGCCGTAAAGGTGCAGCCGCACCGCCGGCTCTGCGAGCAGCACGTCCCATTTCGGTTCCCCCTTCGCCCACGCATCGCCGAGAATGTTCACCATGACGACGGGGGAAAGCAGCCGCGTGTCGCCCAGCGGCAGCCCGCAGATTGCGCGGACCTGCTGCTCGAACTGGGAAACGGCGCACGCGTCGATGGTGTAGTGTCCGCTGTTGTGCGTGCGCGGGGCCAGCTCGTTCACCAGCACCTGGCCGTCCTTGGTCACGAACATCTCCACGCCCATCACGCCCACGAGGCCGATTTTTTCTGCGATGAGCCGCGCCATTTTCTCCGCCGCCGCTGTTACGTCCGGCGCGACCCGGGCCGGCACGATGGAAAAATCCAGGATGTGGTTCGTGTGGATGTTTTCCACCAGCGGAAACAGCCGGATGGCGGCCTTCGCCGAGCGCGCCATCACCACCGAGACCTCGCAGGCAAAATCAATCCACTGCTCAATCACGCAGGCCCGGCCGGCAAACGCCGCCTTCGCCGCGACGATGCCGGCCTCGTCGCTCACCTTCACCTGCCCCTTGCCGTCGTAGCCGAAGTCCGCCGTCTTCACCACGCAGGGTACGCCGACCGCGCGGATGCCCGCGACAATGTCCCCGCCCGCGGCGACCTCCTCGAATTTCGCGTGCGGAAAATTATTCTGCCTTAGCCAGTTTTTCTCGCGGGAGCGGTTCTGGCAGGTCTCCAGCACGTTCCAGTGCGGCCGCAACTGCGTGCGCGATTCAATCGCCTTCAACGGCGCCGCCGGCACGTTTTCAAATTCATAGGTGACCACGTCGCATTCCTTCGCGAAGGCGGCTAGTGCCGCGAGGTCGTCGTAGGCCGCGTTGACCTCCTTGTGCGCCACCTGGCCCGCCGGGCAGTTCGCCTGCGGCTCGTAGATGTGCACCCGGTAACCGAGGCGCGTGGCGGCCTGCGCCAACATCCGGCCGAGCTGCCCGCCGCCCAGCACACCGATGGTTTTCCCGGGGAGAATCGCCTGGCCTGCGCTCACGGCAGCTTGGTTTTCAGCACCTTTCCGGTCTGGGTGGCGCGGAATTTTTTCCACGCCCGCAGCGTCTTCGCGTCCCCTTGGGCGAGCAGCGCCACGGCAAAGAGCGCGGCGTTGAGTGCGCCGGTCGGACCGATGGCGAAAGTGGCCACCGGTACCCCGCCGGGCATCTGCGCAATCGAGAGCAGTGAATCGAGGCCCTTGAGCGCCCGCGACTCCACGGGCACGCCGAGCACCGGCAGCGCAGTGAACGAGGCGGTCATCCCCGGCAGGTGCGCCGCGCCGCCCGCGCCGGCGATGATGACCTTCAGTCCGCGGCGCTCGGCCGACTCGGCGTAGCTGGCCATGAGCTTGGGCGTGCGATGGGCGCTGACGATGCGCTTCTCGAACGGCACGCCCAGCGCCCGGAGGGTGGTGGCCGCGTGCTGCATCGTCTCCCAATCGGAGGCGCTGCCCATGATGATCCCGACGAGTGGTGATGAAGCCATAAGCTTTAAGCTTTAAGCGGTAAGCTGTGAGCTTGGAGTGTCCAAGTCCAGCAAAGGAACAGGCTAGGTCGAAACCCCTGCCTTCGCTTAAAGCTTACCGCTTATTGCTTACAGCTTTCAGAGCAGCGGCGTGCCCTTGGGCACCCGGACGATGGTGGTGCCGGCGATCTTGTCGTGCCACGATTGCTTTTCGTCGTCGAAGGCGACCCAGATGAAGCCGAGGCCGGCTACGGCGAGCGAGAGGAAGGCGCTCAGGCCGCGCACGATGGCGACGCCCCAGTCGACCGGACGGTCGTCGAGCCGCACCAGCTTGAGCCCGCAGACAATGCCCCCGATGGTGGTGCCTTTGGTCGCCCACATAACGACGTTGTAGATGGCGAACCACAGCGGCAGCCCGCCGCCGTTGTTCCAATGGAAAATACCGTGGAGCATGCCCAGCACCATGCCGATCAAGATGAAATCCAGGAAGGTCGCGCCGATGCGCCGCCAGAATCCGGCGCGGGGCAGGGTCGCGGCGGAGATGACCGGCGGCAGCATGGTCACCGCGGCCCCCGCCACCTCGCCCGCAGTCGGCGGGACGGCTGCGGCCGCCCGGCTGGCCGCGACAGCGGCGGCCTTGGCGGCGGCCGCGGCCCGGTTGCTCTTGAGCATAAGCAGCAGCGTGTAAATCACCACGCCGAGTCCGAGGAAGCCCAGCAGCTTGTAGACGACAAATCCGAGGATGGGCACCGTGTAAAGTCCAAGCACAATGGCACCCCCGATGAGCACGGCAAAGACCGGCTGCGCCAGCGGGCCGTCACCGAAGAGCTTCGTGATGCGCCGGCCGAGCCAAGCCAGCATCACAACTTTTCCGAAGAGCCCGGCGAAAAACAATCCCAGGGAAAAAAGCGGAATCAGCACAAATCCGATGCCAATGGCCAGGGTGAGGACCAGCAGCAGGTAGGCCACCGGGGTCAGCAACAGGGTCAGCACGCCGGCCAGGATGGATTTGCCGGGCCGCTCCTCGATGGTTTGCACACATTTCTTCACCCCCTCCGGCGCCACCAGCGCCACGAGGACATAAAAGACCAGGAACGCCAGGGCGATGCACCACGCCCACATCAGGTGCGGGCTAAAAGCCAGCGGCCGCGCATATTGCAGGCACTGGGTGAACCAGGCATTCAGGCCGTTGAAGTTCATATAGCGGCCCGCGATTGCGATATGCTGGATATTGCCGTGCAGGACGGCCTTTGGATCGCGAATCACCTCGCCACCGACGCAAACGACTTCGCCATCCACCACGGCGTCGGGACCAAACTCGACGTTGCCGAGCACGGCGACCACCCCGCCCTGCACATGGCCGTTGACGTAGGTGCTGCCCATGACTGCCACCGCAACATCGCCCACGGTGCCACCCGTCACCCGCGTATTACCAATGACCGAGACGACCGCATCGCCGACCTCGCCCGACGAGGTCGATGATCCAAAAATGGAAACCACGGCATTACTCACTTCGCCGGCCGACGTGGATGATCCAAAAATGGAGACCACGGCATCAGCCTGCTCGCCGGCCGCCAGGGTGCTGTCCTGGAAAAAACTGACGCGCTCGTTATCGGAATGGCGCAGGCCATGCGTTCCCGCTCGAATGCCGTGCAGCCGCTTGCCTTTATTTTCTTTCGCAGACGGTTTGGCCGGTTCGGAGGAATCTTTGTCGGCCTGCTCTGCGGTGCTGTTCTTAGCAGCGGCCGCTTCCCCGGCAGCCGCGCTATCCCCGGCGGGCTTCTCCCCTTCCGCTGTCGCTTCAGGCGCAGCAGGTTTTTTTGCCTCAGCCGGTTTGTCCACTGGGGCGGATTTTTCGGCAGGTGCCGGAGCGGCCGGCGGGGTTTCCTGCGCACGGAGCGCTGGGAAGACTGCTAGCGCGAGGGCAAGCCAGAGGGCAAAAAGGGTACGGGGCGGCTTGTTATTCATAGGGAAAGTCGGGGTCAGCTATTGCGGTAAAGGGTGCGGTAGGCCGCGGCGCCGAGACCAAAGAAGGTGGCGTAGAGCGCGGCGATCAGGGCCAGCCCGCCATAGAGCCAGAGCGACGGGATGCTGTCCAGAACCCGGGCTCCGAAGTCGGCGATCCAGCCGGCGGTGTGATAGAGCTTGGTGAACAGGCCCAACCGTTCACCGGCTTGCGCGGTCACGCCACTGGTGTCCACGCCGCTTACCGCGAGATAGAAGCCGGTCACGACCGCGCCGGTGACCCCGGTGGCCACGGCGAGGAAGGCCGCGCGGATGGCGGCGGGCCAGTAACTCCACGACTTGTGATACCAGGCGATGGCCGCCTGGTACTCGATGGCGGCCATGACGCGTGACTCAAGCGTGCGGGGCGCCCGGCGTGCCGGCAGCGAGCGCAGGTTCTGGTGGATGAATTTCTCGAGCTCTTCCGGGGTCATTGGGTTCATGGCTGCTCCTTAGGTGGTAAACTTTTCATGGGTGCTGCCGCTGCGCACGAGGATTTTTGCGAGAGCCTCGCGGCCGCGGAGGATGTCGGTCTTGACCTTGCTGAGGGACACGCCGGTTTTTTTGGCGATGACCTCGTAGGGCAGGTCTTCAAAATGGTAGAGGACCAGCGGGACGCGCTGGTGTTCGGGCAGTTTTTCCAGGGCGCGCTCGATCCACTCGCGGCGTTCGCTCGAGTCCACGCCGGAAAAAAACGTGTCGGGCGCGGCAAACTCCACCTCTTTCTCCCCGCCCTCGTCGTCCTTGTGCACCAGGTCCGAGAAAAAGCTCCAGCGTTTCTTGTAGCGCTGGATGTGGTTGATCGAGAGGTTGGTCGCCACGGTCTTGAGCCAGCCGCCCGCGGTGGGACTGGTGCTGAGATTGCCGAAGTGTTCGTGCGCCTTGATGAACACCTCCTGCGCAATATCCTCCGCCTGCGTCTCATTGCCAATGAGCCGCACCGCGGTGGAGTAGACCATGTCTTGGTAATTGCGCATGAACGTGGTGAAGTCGATCGGGGGGGTCATCCCCTTGGGAGGAGCTTGCACTGTGGGATCTTCATTCACGCTAAGAACACCGCCTGCCGGAGCTAAGTTGCAGAAACCTCCTGCCACGCAAATCACGTTCCGCCAAGCTCATAAGCCACCAAAACACCCGGCCGGCCAGCCATCCCCGCCTCCTGCCTAACGCCTCCGATTAGCCAGCATTTTGCTCCATTTGGCCGATTGGGCCGCCCTTGCCAAATTATGACACCGGGCGAAACTCCGCCCCACCTTTACCCATGTCCAATTTTCTGACTCCCGACCCCAAGATCGAATCCGCCGTCCGCGCCAAGGGCGAACAACTCTTCGCCCTGATGGACCAGCAGCAGCCCCCGGCGCTGTTCTCCAAGAAGGGTGCCTACGCCCGCCTCATGGAATGGTCCATGAAGGATCCCGTCTTCAAGACGCAGCTCTTCCGCTTCGTTGACGTCCTGCCCTCGCTCCACAGCTCCGCTGAGATCGTCCGCCATCTACAGGAATACCTTGGCGACAAGGCGGTCGAACTCAACCCAGCCCTCAGGGCCGGCCTTGCCGCCTCGTCCTTCGCGCCCGCGCTCGTCGCCAGGCCGGTCAAAGCCCAGATCGTGGACATGGCGGGCCAGTTCGTCGCCGGCGAGACCGGCGAAGACCTTATCAAGCAAATCAAGAAAAACGCCAGGCTCGGCCTCGCCACCACCATCGACCTCCTGGGCGAGACCGTCGTCAACGACGCCGAGGCCGACGTCTTCCTGAAACGCAACATTGAGATCCTCGATTCCGTCTCGAAGTTCTACGCCAAGGAACCCGCGCCGTGCTTCAGCGACGTCGGCCCCGACGGCCCGCTGCCGCGGCTCAATCTCTCCGTCAAGATCTCCGCGCTCACGCCCGACGTCCATCCGGCCGACCCGGAAAATTCCATCGCCGCGCTGAAGGAGCGCCTCCGCCCCATCCTCCGCCGCGCCATCGAGGTCAACGCGCTCATCAATTTCGACATGGAGAGCTACAAACTGAAGGACCTCACCCTCCAGCTCTTCAAGTCCATCTTCGAAGAACCTGAGTTCGCCCAGCAGCCCGCCATTGGCATCGCCATGCAGGCCTACCTGCGCGATTGCGAGGCCGACCTTCGCGACCTCGTCGCCTGGGCGCGCAAAAACCGGCGCCCGCTCAGCGTCCGCCTTGTCAAGGGCGCCTATTGGGATTACGAGACCATCCTCGCCCAGCAGCGCGACTGGCCCATCCCGGTCTGGCAGAAAAAGCCGGAGTCCGACGCCAACTACGAGAAGCTCACGCTCTACCTCCTCGAGAACATCGACATCGTCACGCCGAACTTCGCCTCGCACAACGTCCGCTCCGTCGCCTTCGCCATCGCGCAGGCCGAGCGGCTCGGCCTCCAGCCGAAGGCCTACGAGTTCCAGGCGCTCTATGGCATGGCCGACGAATTGAAGGCCTCGCTCCTGCAGATGGGGCACCGCGTCCGCGAATACTGCGCCATCGGCGAGCTGCTGCCCGGCATGGCCTACCTCGTCCGCCGTTTGCTGGAGAACACCTCCAACGAGGGCTTCCTCCGCATCAAGAACATGGGCGAAGCCTCCAAGGATCACCTCCTCGGCAATCCCGTCAACGCCATCGCGAGTGCGCCCGAGCCGCTCGCGCGCAAGCCCCGCCCCGCCGGCGCCTTCGTCAACGCCGCCAACACCGATTTCACCCTCGCGGCCAACCGCGAGAAGCAGCGCGCCGTGCTGAAGAACTACGAGGCGACTCAGCTGGGCAAAAAATGGCCGGTCATAATCAACGGCAAAAAAATCACCGACCGCGAATACATCCCGTCCGTCAACCCGGCCAGGCCTTCGCAGATTGTTGGCGCGTGGGCGCGCGCGACGGTCATGGACGCCGAGGCCGCGGTGACCTCAGCTCGCGACGCCTTTCCGGCCTGGCGTGCCACCCCGGCCGACGACCGCGCCAAAATCCTCGAGCGCGCCGCCGACCTCATGGAGTCGCGCCGCTTCGAACTGAATTCGCTTCTCATCCTCGAGGCCGGCAAGCCCTGGATCGAGGCCGATGCTGACATTTCCGAGGCGGTCGACTTCTGCCGTTTCTACGCCATCGGGATGCGCAAACTCGCCAGGCCGGTCGTCACACAGGCCGTCCCCGGCGAACGCTGTGTGCAGGCGTGGACGCCCCGCGGCGTCGGTGTCGCCATCGCGCCGTGGAATTTCCCACTGGCCATCCTCACCGGCCTGGTCGTCGCCCCGCTCGTCGCAGGCAACTGCGTCATCATGAAACCCGCCGAGCAGACCTCCATCATTGGCGCCGTGTTGATGGACATCCTGACCGAGGCCGGCGTGCCCGCGGGTGTGCTCAACTTCCTCCCGGGCTACGGCGAGGACGTCGGCGCGCATCTCGTCGGACACAAACACGTGGACTTCGTCGCTTTTACCGGCTCGCGCGCCGTCGGCACGATGATCTGGGAAACCGCCGGCCGCACCCACCCCGGCCAGCAAAACCTCAAGAAGGTCGTCTGCGAGATGGGCGGCAAAAACGCCCTCGTCATCGACAACGACGCCGACCTCGACGAGGCCATTCCCGCCGCGCTTTACAGCGCCTTCGGCTTCAGCGGCCAGAAGTGCTCCGCCCTCTCCCGTCTCATCGTGCTGGAGGACGTCTACGATCATTTCGTCGAGCGCTTCATCACCGCCTGCGCCACGTATACCGTCGGCGACCCGGCGCTCCCCGGGACCCTCATCGGCCCGGTGATCGACGCCGAGGCGCGGAAGAAAATCCTCGGGATCATCGAGCAGGGCAGGAAGGAGGCCAAACTCGCATGGCAGGGCGAGGTGCCCGCCGAGGGCTGGTTTGTCCCGCCGACCGTCTTCGTGAACGTGAAGCCCGAACACAGCATCGCCCGCGAGGAGATCTTCGGACCCGTCGTCGCCATCCTGAAGGCGAAGGACCTCGACGAGGCGTTCGCCCTGGTGAACAGCTCCGACTACGCGCTGACCGGCGGTCTGTTCTCGCGCAGCCCCAAGGCGCTCGAGCGCGCCCAGAACGAGATGCTCATCGGCAACCTCTACTTCAACCGCGGCTGCACCGGCGCCATCGTCGAGCGCCACCCGTTCGGCGGCTTCAAGATGTCCGGCGGCGGCACCAAGGCCGGCGGCAAGGAATACCTGGAGAATTTCCTGTTCCCGCGCAGCGTCGCCGAGAACGTCATGCGTCGCGGCTTCACTCCTCCCGACGAGGAGTGATCAGTGCCCGGCGCCGGCCGCGTGTTCCTGGATGTATTCCTGCTTGAGGCCGAGATCCTCGGGCGCGTGCAGCACCAGCATCTTCATCCGGATGTCGCCGGGCACCTGCGCGGAGGTTGCCTTGGAGATGACCACCATGAGTCCGATGGCCAGCGGCATCGTCCAGATGGCGGGTTGCTCGATGAGGATGCGGGCCAGCGGATGTTGCACCCAGAACGCGGTCAGGTTGATCCGGCCGATGTCGCCGAGGATGATCGTGCCTGTGCATGCGAGCGCGCACAGCCCGCCGCCGAGCATGCCGGTGGCGGCGCCCTTCATCGTCATGCCGCGCCACCATACGCTCATGAAGAGCAGCGGGAAGTAGCTCGACGCGGCGATGGCAAAGGCCTGGTTCACCATGAAGTTGATCTGCAGCTGCTCGACCTGGGTGCCGAGCAGGATGGCGATGCCGCCGATGGCGACCGCGGAAACCTTGAACATCCGCATCCGCTGCTCCGGCGTGGCCCGGGGCCGGAGCATCCGGCCGTAGACGTCGTGCGCGAACGCGCCGGTCATCGACACCAGCAGCCCGCTGAACGTGCTCATGAACGCGGCGAAGGCCCCGGCGCAGGTGATGCCGCTGAGGACGCTGCCCAGCACGCCTCCGCGCTCATTGAGGATGCGGGGCAGCTCGAGCACGACCTTGTCGGTGCCCTTGGCGCCGGAGGCGGCGTAGAGCTCGGGGAGGAGATTGCGGCCGATGACACCAAAGATCGGCGGGAACACATAGAAGAGGCCAATGAGGATCATCACCCACATCGTCGTGCGCTTGGCCGCGCCACCGTCGGGGTTCGTGTAGAAGCGCACGAGGATGTGCGGCAGGCCGGCGGTGCCGCAGACGAGCGCGATGATCAGCGAGTAGGTATATAGGAGCGAATACGGTTTCTGATACTCCGCGAGGTAGGCGACCCGCTGCTCCATCGGCAGCGCGGCGGCCGCGGCGCTGACGGCCTTCGTCGTGAGCGGGCCGAAAGGCGCGACCCACTTGTCGTCCTTCGGGGCTTTCTCGGTGAGCGGCTTGCGCGTCACCCCGGCGTCCTGCACCAGAGCGACGGGCACTGTCCCGGTCTGGTTCGCCCCGAGGTGCGCGCCATAGAAACCGTAGATGGACATCAGGACGAAGACCGGCACGCTGATCGCGAACATCTTGATCCAATACTGGAACGCCTGCACCAGCGTGATGCCCTTCATGCCGCCAAGCGCGACGTTGAGTGTGATCACCGCGCCGACCAGCACGACGCCACCCCAGTAGGGCATGCCGGGAAAAATATAGGCCAGCGTGACCCCCGCGCCCTTCATCTGCGGCAGTGTGTAGACGAAGCCGATGAACAGCACGAAGCAGACGGCAATCTTGCGGAAGAGCGGCGAGTCGAACCGGCCCTCGGCGAAGTCCGGGATGGTATAGGCGCCGAACCGGCGCAGCGGCCCGGCGATGAAGAGCAGCAGGAACAGGTAGCCGCACGCATAGCAGACCGGATACCACAGCACGTCGTAGCCATTCGCCATCACCATGCCGGCGATGCCCATGAACGAGGCGGCCGAGAGGTACTCGCCGGAAATCGCCGAGGCATTCCAGCCGACCGACACCGCGCGGCCGGCCACGAAGAAGTCGCTCGTGGTCTTCGATCGCCGCGCGGACCAGAAGCCCATGCCGATGGTCGCGGCCACGGTGACGAACGAGAAGGCAAAGATCCACGGATCGACGCCATTGAAAAATGCGAGGGTCGCCATGGCCTCAGCGTTTGACTGATTTCACCTCGCCGGCTTCGAGCGCGATGGAACGCCTGATGAAGAGCCAGGAGATGACCCATACGAACGGGAAGAACAGCACCCCGAGGATGAACCAGCTCAGGGTGAACCCGAGGATGCGCGTCGCCATGAACGCCGGCGCGAAGTAGTTGGCGAGCGGCAGGCCGAGCAGGACGACGAGAAACGCGGCCGCGCAGGCCACGGAGAGCTTCAACTGCCGCCGCATGAGTGAACGCAAAAACTCCTCGCTATGCACGGTGTCCTGGGGCGGCGGGGGCATTCCGCAGCACCATGGCCGGCCCCGCGGGACTGGCAACATGGTTTTATTGGATGCGTTCGAATCCGCCGCCTAAAAATCCGGGAACTGCAGCGGCCCGAGCCTCACCTTGAGGCGCTCGTCGAAGGATTTCACCCGCTGCCAGTCGGTGCGCGTGCGCGTGAACGTGGCGTCCAGCGGCATGAAGAAGATCGATACGTTGAAGTTGCCCGTCATGGCCGTGATCACGGGCCCGAACTTCGGATCCACGACCGTGAAATCCATGCGGGCCTCGCCCGCCTTCACCTTGGCGATCAGCTTCACCCGGAAAGACTCGCGGAGCAGGAGCGTGACGTTCTCGACCTGGCGGGTTTCTTTCCCGACCAGGACTTGAATCTGGAATTTATCCACGGGGATGTCCTTGTTGCTGCCCTGCAGCGGAACCTCGAAGGCAAGGTGCGTCTCCCCCGCGGGCCCCACCACCCGCGGATGTTCGAGATCCAGGGTCATGTTCTGTCCGCTAATCCGCAGGCGCGGCGGTGGGCTGCCGGGGTTGCGGGCCGCCTCGGCCGCGCGGGCGACCTGCTCGCCCCGTCTTTCGCCGCGCCGGCGGTATTCCTTGAGCTGCTTCTCCGTCGGCGGCTGGCCCTCGATCTTCAAGGGCGTGAACTGCTCGGCGTAGGGCTTCGACGGATCGAAGCGCACGATGGTCTCGCCTTTGGGGCGGCCCTTGCTGGCGTGGATGAGCGTGGACTCGGTGTAGGCCCAGTGCTCGGTGTCCTGGCTGCTGTTCTTCATCGCGTCCCGAAAAAGTGCCAGCTCGTCGGCGGTGGGCGGCCGAGGCTGGTCCGCAGCCCGCAGACCGGTGGACGCCACCAGCAAAATCAGGGTCAAAAGCCAGCGGCGCATCGCGGTCAGAACCGCGCGCTGGGATTTTGTTTCCGCAATTTTCATTAACGTGGAGCGCGTTGACCTCAACGCGCTGAGCAGCTTGGGGTCAAGCCGCTCCCCCGCTCACATGCGGCAGATGAGGAGCTCGCGCTCGAACATGAGCTCCTTCGGCAGGGCGGCGTGCAGGTCGATGAAGAGCTCCTCGTGACCGAGCACCTCGGCGCGCCACGCGGCGCGGTCGAAGGCCTGCAGTTCCTCGAATTTCTCCTTCGGGAAATCCAGCCCGTCCCACTCGATATCCTGGTGGCGCGGCATCCAGCCGATGGGCGTCTCCTTGGCCCGGCCGCCGGCGCGGACGCGGTCGACGACCCACTTGAGCACGCGCATGTTCTCGGAAAAGCCCGGCCAGATGAAATTGCCGTCCGCGTCCTTGCGGAACCAGTTCACGTGGAAAATACGCGGCGTCTCGGAGAGGTGGCGCTGCATGTTGATCCAGTGGCGGAAGTAGTCGCCCATGTTGTAGCCGCAGAACGGCAGCATGGCCATCGGGTCGCGGCGGACCTTGCCGATGGTGCCGGCGGCGGCGGCCGTCATCTCGGAGCCCACCGTGGCGGCGGTGTAGACGCCGCTGCTCCAGTTGAACGCCTGGTAAACCAGCGGCATCGTCGTGGCGCGGCGGCCACCGAAAATGAACGCGCTGATCGGCACGCCCGTGGGCTTCTCCCAGTCCTTGTCGATGGTCGGGCACTGCGCGGCCGGCGCGGTGAAACGCGAGTTGGGGTGTGCGGCCTTGACGCCCTTGGCCTTGCCGATGGCGGGCGTCCAGTCGTGGCCCTGCCAGTCGGTGCAGTGCGCGGGCGGCTGGTCGGTCATACCCTCCCACCACACGCCACCGTCGTCGGTCAGCGCGACATTGGTGAAGATGGTGTTCTTCGCCAGCGAGGCCATGGCGTTGGGGTTGGTCTTGACGCTGGTGCCGGGCGCGACGCCGAAGAAGCCGGCCTCGGGATTGATGGCGTACAACCGGCCGTTGGCGTTGGGCTTGATCCACGCGATGTCGTCGCCGACCGTCGTGACCTTCCAGCCCTTGGCGGAAAAGGCCTTCGGCGGGATCATCATGGCGAAATTGGTCTTGCCGCACGCGCTGGGGAAGGCGGCCGCCACGTAGGTCTTCTGCCCCGCGGGATTCTCGACGCCGAGGATGAGCATGTGCTCGGCCATCCAGCCCTCGTCGCGCGCCATCGCGCTGGCGATGCGGAGAGCGAAGCATTTCTTGCCCAGCAGCGCGTTGCCGCCGTAACCGGAGCCGTAGGACCAGATCTCGCGGGTCTCGGGAAAATGGACGATGTATTTCTCCTTGTTGCACGGCCAGGCCACGTCCTTCTGCCCTTTCTTGAGCGGAGCGCCGACGGAATGCATGCAGGGCACCACGCGCTTGTTGTTCTGGTCGATGAGCTCGAGGACCTTTTTTCCGATGCGGGCCATGATGCGCATGTTGACGACGACGTAGGGCGAGTCGGTCAGCTGCACGCCGATCTGCGCCATGGGCGAATCGAGTGGGCCCATGCTGAACGCCAGCACATACATCGTGCGGCCCTGCATGCAGCCGGCGAAGAGCCCGCGCAGGGTTTTCTTCATCTCGTAGGGATTGACCCAGTTGTTGGTCGGGCCGGCGGCGTCCTTGGACTGGCTGCAGATGAAGGTGCGGTCCTCGACGCGGGCCACGTCGTTCGCATCGGAGCGGGCGTAGTGGCAGCCCGGCCACTTTTTCTGGTTCAGCTTGATGAAGGTGCCGCCCTTGACCATCGACGCGCACAGTGCGTCGTATTCCTTCTGGGAACCATCCACCCAGTGGATGGCATCGGGCCGGCACAACTCCGCCATCTTTTTCACCCAGCGCAACAGGTGGACGTTTTTGCTCGGGGGATTCGGGGACTTGTTCATGGACCAAACCTACGCGGGCCGGGGCGGCGAGTAAACGGGAAAGGTCGGGCGGCCCCCGTCAATTAGCCGCAGTCCTTTGCCTTATCAGTTGCGACTCGCCCGCCCGGGAAAATCCGCCAGACTGCCGGCTTCCATGATGAAGCTCTGCATTTTTGTCGGCACCACGGTCGTGGGCACGTTGTTCGGCGTTGCGGCTGATGCGCTGGGCTGCAGCTTCCTGTGGTCATTCATCATCAGCGGGGTCGGCAGCGTGGTCGGCGTCTGGGCCGGCTGGAAGGTCGCGCAGTGGCTCAAGTAGGCGCGGTCCGCGCCGGCTCGATGTGCACCGTCACGTCGCTGATGGCATGCGGCGCCGAGGAGAGCAGCGCATCCTTCACTGCGTGGGCGATGTCGTGGCCCGCGCGTACCGTGAGCTCCCCGTCCACCCGCACCTGGATGTCCACGAGGTGGCTGAGCCCGCTTTTGCGCACGCGGCACTTGTCGAGCGCGCGCACGCCGGGCACGGCCAGCGCGATGGCCCTCACTTCCTGGTCGAAATGCTCCGGCACCGCCGTGTCCATCACGTCGCGCAGCGCCTTGCGGAACATGCTGGCGCCGTTGTTGACGATGATGACGCAGGCGAACAGCGCCGCCCAGTCGTCGGCCGCCTCGTAGCCTGCGCCGCCCCAGATGGCGATGGCGATGCCGACAAACGCCGCCGCCGAGGTGATGGCGTCCGACCAGTGATGCAGGGCCTCGATGCTCAGCCCCGTGCTGCCGGTCTGCTCGCCGGCCGCGCCCAGCCGTCGGGGGCCGAGCCGCTCGCCGCGGTCGGGGTGGGGGTGAGCGGCTCGGCCTTGCCGTGGCCGTAGGGGTGGTCCACATCGGGCGGCTGCCCCGCCACGCGAAAGCCCGCCCACACCAGCAGCGAGGAAAGGATGTCGAGCAGCGACTCGGCCCCGTCGGCGATCAGCGCATAGGTGTGGCCGAAAAAGCCGCCCGCAAATTTCAGCAGCGCCAGCACCGCGTTCAGCCCGATGCCGCGCAGCACCAGCCGGGCGCTGGTCTGTGCGCGCTGCATGGTCACCAGGTGGGGATCGCGTGTCGGCATGGGCCGACCATGGACGGGGGCCCGCGACAGCTCAAGCCCTCCCGCATCACGGCAGCATTGACCGCCTGTCGCAACCGGCCTACCCTGCCCCTTGTCACGTATGTCTGACACCGCCACACCGGTCGCCGCCGACCCCGTGAAGCAATTCTCGGTTTTCATCCCCAACCGCGTCGGCCAGCTCTTCGACCTGACCAAGCTGCTCGCCAAGCACAACGTGCACGTGATGGCCATGACCACGCTCGACACGACCGACTGCGCCATCGACCGGCTCATCGTGGACGACCCCGACCGCGCCCGCGAGCTGATGGCGGCCAATAATTTCGCCTTCACCGAGTGCGACGTGCTCGCCGTGGAAATCACCGACGAGTCCCAGCTCAAGGACGCGCTCGGCGCCCTGTTCACCGTCGAGATCAACATCCACTATCTCTATGCCTTCCTGATGCGGCCCCGCGGGCGCTCCGCCCTCGCCCTCAGTGTCGAGGACAACGACCTTGCGGCCAGTGCGCTCAACACCCGCGGTTTCAAGGTGCTCAGCCAGCGCGATATTTCGCGCTGAGCCGCGGCGGGACCGCCAGGCACGCTTTTGTTTGCCCCCGCCGGGCGACCCTTGTGTCATGCGTCGCATGAAACTGCGCCTCCTCCTACCCCTTCTGGCAGCCCTGTCGGCCCTCGCCGCCCACGCCCAGCCCATCAGCGAAGCCCAGCTCAAGGGCCTCAAGGCGCGCGCCATCGGTCCCGCCATCATGGGCGGCCGGATTTCCGACATCGCCATCGACCCGCGCAATCCGTCGGTTTTCTACGTCGGCTTTGCGACCAGCGGTGTCTGGAAGAGTACCAACAACGGCGTGACGCTTGCGCCGATCTTCGATGACCAGCCCGCCCAGTCCATCGGCGCGGTGGCTGTCGCGCCGTCGAACAGCGACATTGTCTGGGCCGGCACGGGCGAGGGCAACGACCGCAATTCCTCCGGTTGGGGCGTCGGACTTTTCAAATCAACCGACGGCGGCGCCAAGTGGCAGTTCGCGGGGCTCAAGGACTCCCGCACCATCCGGCGGCTGGTCATCCACCCGGCCAATCCCGACATCGTCTTCGCCGCGGCCGGTGGGTCGCTCTGGGCCGAGGGCGGCGAACGCGGCCTCTACCGCACTGCCGACGGCGGCAAATCCTGGAAGCTGGTTCTCGGTGCGCCGGCCCCGCACGACGCCATCACCGGCTGCTCCGACGTCGTGATGGACCCGCAGAATCCCGACGTGCTCTATGCGGCGCTCTACGCCCGGCAGCGCAAGCCGTGGGCTTTTCTTTATGGCGTGAACGTCACCAAGGATGCCGACGACGTCGGCGGCATTTTCAAGTCCATCGACGGCGGCACCACCTGGACCCGGCTGACCAACAATCTGCCCGGCCAGCTCGGCCGCATCGGCCTCGCCGTCGCCCGCGGCAAACCGGGCACCGTCATGGCCATCGTGCAGAGCGACGAAGGCGGCACCAGTGACATCGACCAGAATCACAGCCGCCGCGGCGGCGTGTTTCGCTCCGAGGACGCCGGCGCCACCTGGACCCGGGTAAACAACTTCAATCCGCGGCCGTTCTATTTCAGCCGCCTGGAGATCGATCCCGCCAACGACCAGCGGGTCTACGTCATAGCCTGGCACGTCTATGTTTCCGACGACGCCGGCCGGACCTTTCGCGAAGACCGCTCGGGCAAGGTCCACGCCGACGTGCATGCCATCGCCATCCAGCCCGGCAGCGTGCCGCCGCCCGGCCCGCCCAAACCCGATGACAAGGACGCCAAACCCGCGCCGCCGCTTTCCCAACGCATCCTGATCGGCACCGACGGCGGGCTCTACCAGACCTTCGACGCCGGCGAAAACTGGCAGTTTCTGAACTCGGTGCCCTCCGGCCAGTATTACCGCATCGCCCTCGACAACAGCACGCCCTACCGCATCGCCGGCGGCTTGCAGGACAACACCAACTGGGTCGGACCTTCGCGCACCTTGACCAAGGAGGGCATCCGCAACTCCGATTGGACCATGATTGGCGGCGGGGACGGCTTCTACGCCATCTTCGACCCCGACGACAAGGACGTCATCTTCGCCGAGTCGCAGGGCGGCAGCGTGCATCGCTTCAACGCCCGCACGGGCGAAATGCGCGATTTCCAGCCCAAGCCCACGGAGGGATCCAAAGGTTTCCGGTTCCAATGGTGCGCGCCGCTCATCGGCTCCGCCCACGCCAAGGACGTGCTCTACCTCGGCGGCAACCGCGTCTTCAAGCTCACCAACCACGGCGAGACATTCGAAATCATCAGTCCCGATCTTTCGCACAACGATCGCGACAAGACCGCCACGGTCGGCAGCACGGCGGAAAACTACGCCGTGGTCTATGCCCTGGCGGAATCGCCCCTGAAGGCCGGCCGGCTCTACGCCGGCACCGACGACGGCCGGCTTTGGCTCACCTCCGACGAGGGCAAACTATGGGCCGAGCTCACCGACAAGATCCCGGCCGAGGCGCGCGGCAAATGGGTCGCGCGCATCGAGCCCAGCCACTACGACGCCGATTCTGCCTATGTCGTCTTTACTTCCTACCGCGCCGGCGACGATACCCCCTGCGTCTACAAGTTCACCAAACTCGGCGCCGAATGGAGCCGCGTCACCGGCGACCTGCCCGCCTCGCACACCGCCGTCGTGCTCCGCGAGGACCTGGTGAACCCCAACGTGCTTTATCTCGGCACCGAGTTCGGCCTGTTCACCTCGCTCAACGCCGGCAAGAACTGGGTGAAGTTCGGCGGTCTGCCCGCCGTCCGCGTTGACGACATCCAGATTCATCCCCGCGAGGGCGATGTCGTCGTCGCCACCCATGGCCGCTCACTCTACGTGTTCGACGACAGCCGGGCCCTGCGCGAGTTCACGCCGGAGATCGCGGCGAAGGATGCGCACCTGTTCAGCATCCGGCCCGCCCATGCCCGGCTGCTGCTGCCCGGCTGGGTGGATTCCGGCGGCACCGGCTATTTCGAGGGCAAGAACCCGCCCGAGGGCGTGCTGCTCACCGTCTGGGTGAAGGAGTTCACCGGCGAGAAGTTCAAGGTCGTCATCTCCGACGCCGGCGGCCGCGAGGTCGCCAAATTCGAGCAGCCCGCCGTGCCGGGCTTCAGCCGGCTCAACTGGGACCTCCGCCTGCAGAAGGACTACCATTTTGAATACATGGGTGACGACGCCGACCGTTTCGTGCCGCCCGGCGAATACACCGCCACCCTCAGCCTCAAGGATACCAAGGTGAAGCAGACCTTCAAGGTCACCGTGGAGGAGGGCTTGCGCTCCTTCGGCACCTATCGAAACTGAGGCGCCTGCTCGGTTTGCATCGCTCCAGCCCTCAGCTTGCACCAGAAGAAGACCGAGTCTCCCAAGAGACCTCCTCTTTCCCTGATTCAGTCCAACATTCAACCCGATCCTACCATGCCCAAATATGTCATCGAACGCGAAATCCCCGGCGCCGGCAAACTCACCGCCCAGCAGTTGAACGCCATCTCCCAAAAATCCTGCAGCGTGCTCAAGGCCCTCGGTCCGCAGATCCAGTGGGTCGAAAGCTACGTCACCGACGACAAGATCTACTGCGTCTACATCGCCCCGAACGAGGCGATGGTCCGGGAGCACGCGAAGCAAGGCGGCTTCCCCGCCAACAGCGTTGCGCAGATCCGCCGCATGATTGATCCGACGACCGCCGAGGGATGAAGGCGCTCCCGGCAGGAAGCGATAAGCAGTAAGCTTTAAGCTGAAAATCCGAAGAAAGCTTTTTGCTTTGGGCTTATAGCCTAAAGCTGGCGGCCATTCGGCCGCCCTACCCCTTCACTTCGCCCATCTTCTCGCCATCGAGGAGGTAGAGGCCTGTCAGGTAACCGTTCTCATACATCTCGCCGACGTGCAGCCGGCCCTCGAAGGTGATCGGGATGTCCATCAGCGGCTTCACGCCGGGCCCGACCATCTTGACGACCACCCACTCGTTGATCCGCGGCATGATGCCGTAGCAGCACATCATCGGATCCTTCACCAAAAGAAATTCCGTCACCAGGCCCTTGTCCATTTTTACCGGCAGCATGAAACCCGTCACGGCCACCTTCTGCAGGTCGAGCGCCTTGATTTTTTCCGGAATCTGGGCCGCGCCGGACGGCGGCTGGGCATTGGGCTTCGTGGGGTCGTAGTCCGGCGGCGTGAAGGTATACGACGCCAGCCGGTCGAACCCCACCGTCTCATAGTCTCCCGCCATGGGCGCATCCGCCGCGCGCAGCGCGAGCGCGCCGCCGCCGAGCAGCAGCAGGGTGAGCCGGAGTGAAATCTTCATGGCGCCAAACCTAGCCACGATGCGCCAAGCGTCAAAGACTTCCCGGTGGCTAATTTCCCACGAAACCGGCGCCGCCAACCGTGACGGCCCTGCCGTCACGACACCGGCGCGATGGTCTCGGCCACCGGCACCCGGTAGGCCTTGATGGCCGGCACGATGCCGCCGAGCACGCACAGCCCCACGAAGACCGCCGGGCCCCACCAGAAAACCGCATTCCATTTGAAAGGCTCCAGCAGGACACCCGTCTGCGCCTGGATCATCGACGCGACGAAGCCGGCGAGCACGGCGAAAACCGCGAAACCCAGCGCCGCACCGAGCCCGCCGATGGCGGCCGCCTCGCCCACCACCGCGCCGAACACCGTGCGGCGCCGTGCCCCGAGCGCGCGCAGAATCGCAATGTCGCGCTGCCGCGCGCTCATCGAGTTGTAGATGCTCACCAGCACCGAGCCCGACGCGACCACCGCCACGAGCCACGCGAGCAGCGTCAGCACCTGGTCGAGCCACGCGAATTTGTTGAACAGCTCCGCGACAATCGTGCCGATGGGATACGCCAGGGTCAGCCGGTTGCCCTGCTTGTTGATGCCGAGGTCGAGCATCATGCCCGCCGCCGGCGCGCGCAACTGGAGCAGCACGGCGCTCAACTCGGTCGCCGCGAGCGGATTGTGCCCCTTCATCGTCTGCACGCCTTCCAATGGAATCCAGACCACGCGGTCCACCGGCGTGTTCGTCGGCTCCAGCACGCCGACGACCGTATAAAGCTCCTCGTGCTGCTGCTTCGGGTCGAACGCGAGCCCATGGTAGGGCTTGAACGTGTCGCCGGTTTTCCAACCGAGCACCTTCGCGGCGTAGCTGCCGACCACCGCCTCCATTTTTCCGATCTCGAAAAATTTCCCGCCAAGCCCGACCGCGTAATGCCGGCCGGGCGCAAACTCCACGTCGGTGAACAGCGCCGGCACCGTGCCGACAATCCGCCACCCATAGAAATTGTCGCCGACCGCGATGGGGATGGCGGTCTTCACCGCCCGGTCGCGCTTGATCATCTCGTAGTCCGCCGCGGTGATGTTGCCCGGCGACGCCTCGAGATGGAAGATGGCGTTGAGCACGAGCTGCAGCTTGGAGCCGCGCGCCCCGAGCACGGCATCGAAGCCGGAATTGGTCGCGGCGAACACGGCCTGCGACTGCGTTTTCACCACCCACACCGTCAGCAGCAGCCCGGCGGCGAGCGCGATGCTGCCCGCGGTCACGAGCGTCGAGAGCGCGTGCTGCCGGAGCGAGCGGTGGATAAGATTAAAAAGCATGGGGATTTTACAGGAGAACGCAGAGGTCGCAGAGGAGATAGGTCTCACTCTTCGCCCAGCTGGATGTTTTTTCTTCTGTTATCTCTGCGGCCTCCTGTAAGAAATTATTTGATCAGGGTTCGGTTTAATTCCTCGAAGTCCTGCATATTCTCAAATCCGGCCAGAACCCCCTCGTCGTGGCTCACGAGCAGCAGCGCCGCGCCGGATTCGCGGCAGACCTCGCGGATGAGCTTCAGCGCCTCGCCGGCGTTGCGACGATCGAGATTGCCCGTCGGCTCGTCGGCGAGCACGAGCTTGGGCTGGTTGGCCAGCGCGCGGGCGACGGCCACGCGCTGTTGCTGGCCGGTCGAGAGCTGCCGCGGGTAGTGGCCGAGCTTGTCGCCCAGCCCGACGCGCTGCAGCAGCGCCGCGGCCCGGGCGGGCTCCACCCCGCGACCGAACGCCATGCCGAGCTCCACGTTCTCGAGCACCGTGTGGCCCTGGAGCAGGTTGAAGGTCTGGAAAATGTAGCCGATGGTCCCGGCGCGGAGCCGGTCGCGCTGCGCCTCGCCGAGCGCCGCCACGTCGCGGCCGTCGAGCCGGATGGAGCCGCCGTCGGGCGCAAGGATGCCAGCGATGAGATTGAGGAAAGTCGTCTTGCCCGAGCCGCTTTCGCCGCGCAGCGCCCGCTGCTCGCCAGCCGCCAGCGCGAACGCCGCCACGTCCACCACCCGGTGCGCCTCCCCTCCTCCCGGCCGGGCGTAGGTCTTGGTCAGGTTGGTGATTTCCAGCAGCGGCATGGGGGCGATATAAGGGACCTCGCAGCGAAGATTAATCCCCCTAACACGTCAACGGTTCCACCGGGTGCGGCGAGATTTAACTGGCTTCGCTCTGGGGCGTTTGGCAAGTTCCGCCCTCAAAAACCTCCTACCCCTCATGTTTAAAATTACCTCTTGGAAGCAATTGGGCGCGCTCGTCCTGACCATGGCCGCGTCCGCCTCCCCCGCCTTCGCCAGCGAAAGCGACATCAAGATCCCTGACATCAAGCAGGTCTTGTTCTTCAACGGCGCGTTGAACGGCATGAACGTCATGATGATCGGCCTCGTCGTCTGCGCCCTCGCCGTCGTCTACGGCTGGATGCAATACCTCCAGACGAAGAACCTGCAGGTGCACAAGTCGATGTCCGACGTCTCCCAGATCATCTGGGAAACCTGCAAGACGTACCTCTTCCAACAGGGCAAGTTCCTCGCCGTGCTGTGGGTGCTCATCGCCGTGTGCATGACCTACTATTTCGGCGTGCTCTCGGAAAATTCCGCCGGCCACGTCGTCATCATCCTGCTCGCCTCGGTGCTCGGCATCCTCGGCAGCTACGGCGTCGCCTGGTTCGGCATCCGCATCAACACCGTGGCCAACTCCCGCGCGGCCTTCTCCGCCCTCAAGGGCAACCCGCTCGCCACCCTCCTCATCCCGCTCAAGTCCGGCATGAGCGTCGGCCTGCTCCTCGTCGCCACCGAGCTGTTCTTCATGATCTGCATCCTGGCGTTCCTCCCGCTGGACCTCGCCGGCCCCTGCTTCATCGGCTTCGCCATCGGCGAGTCGCTCGGCGCCTCCGCCCTCCGCATCTGCGGCGGCATCTTCACCAAGATCGCCGACATCGGCGCCGACCTGATGAAGATCGTCTTCAACCTCCCCGAGGACGACCCGCGCAACCCCGGCGTTATCGCCGACTGCACCGGCGACAATGCCGGCGACTCCGTCGGGCCGACGGCTGACGGCTTCGAGACCTACGGCGTGACCGGCGTCGCGCTCATCGCCTTCCTCGCCCTCGCGCTCGCCGCCTCACCCATGCTCTGCGCCACGCTCATCGTGTGGCTCTTCGCCATGCGCATCCTGATGGTCCTCACCTCGCTCGGCAGCTACTGGGTGAACGACATCATCAGCAAGGCCGTCTGGGGCAACGCCAAGAACTTCAACCTCGAGCACCCGCTGACCAACCTCGTCTGGATCACCTCCCTCCTCAGCATCGGTGTCACCTACGTCGCCAGCTACCTGCTGCTCGCGCCGCTGCCCGGCCACGCCGGCCTCTGGTGGGTGCTCTCCACCATCATCTCGCTCGGCACCATCGCCGGCGCGCTCATCCCCGAGTTCACCAAGATCTTCACCTCCACCGAGAGCCGCCACGTCAATGAGGTCGTCACCTCCTCCAAGCAGGGCGGCGCCTCGCTCAACATCCTCTCCGGCCTCGTCGCGGGCAACTTCTCCGCGTTCTGGACCGGCCTCTGCATCCTGTCGCTGATGGCCGGCGCCTACTATTTCTCCGGCCACCCGACCGTGCAGGCCATGATGCCCGCGCAGTTTCTTTTCGCCGCGCCCATCTTCGCGTTCGGCCTCGTGGCCTTCGGCTTCCTCGGCATGGGCCCCGTCACCATCGCAGTCGACTCGTTCGGCCCCGTGACCGACAACGCCCAGTCCGTCTACGAGCTCTCGCAGATCGAGGGCAAGAAAGGCATCGCCCACGAGATCGAGAAGGACTTCGGCTTCAAGCCCGACTTCGAGGGCGCCAAGCACCAGCTCGAGAAGGGCGACGGCGCCGGCAACACCTTCAAGGCCACCGCCAAGCCCGTGCTCATTGGCACCGCGGTCGTCGGCGCCACCACGATGGTTTTCGGCATCATCATGATGCTGCAGGATCACTTCCAAAAACTTGACGCGAAGTTCAACGTCCTCGAGCGCCTCTCGCTCGTCCACCCCGAGGCCCTCATGGGCCTGCTCATGGGCGGCGCCGTCATCTACTGGTTCACCGGCGCGTCCACCCAGGCCGTCGTCACCGGCGCCTACCGCGCGGTCGTCTACATCAAGGAGAACATGAAGCTCGATGCCGCGACTGCGGCAACCGAGTCCTCGAAGGAGGTCGTGAAGATCTGCACGCAGTATGCGCAGAAGGGCATGATCAACATCTTCATCGTCATCTTCTGCTTCTCGCTCGCGCTCGCGTTCTTCGACCCGTTCTTCTTCATCGGCTACCTCGTCGGCCTCGCCTTCTTCGGCCTCTTCCAGGCCATCTTCATGGCCAACGCCGGCGGCGCGTGGGACAACGCCAAGAAGATCGTCGAGGTCGACCTCAAGATGAAGAACACCCCGCTGCACGCCGCCACCGTCGTCGGCGACACCGTGGGCGACCCGTTCAAGGACACCTCGTCCGTCTCGCTCAACCCGGTCATCAAGTTCACCACGCTCTTCGGCCTGCTCGCCGTGGAGATCGCGGTCAAGATGCCCGCCGGCACCAAGCTCTTCCTCGGCGCCGTCATCTTCCTTGTCGCCCTCGTGTTCGTGTATCGCAGCTTCTACGGCATGCGCATCCCGCTCAACCCGAAGGACGCCGACGTCGGCGGCCACCAGATGAAGAAAGGCTGACCTTCCGAGTTCTCCTCGCCTGAGGCGAACTCGTCTCGCCATAGCCCGGAGGGCGACGGCGGGTCCGACCGCGCGGGGCGCCAGCCCTCTACGCGGCCTTTTTGTTGGCCAGATTCTCCCTTGGCACAGCCCGCCTTAGGGCTATGTTAGTTGGCATGAAAGCACCAAGCACAGTTCACGAGGCCGCCGGAGGTCTCGTGGTCAGCGACCCGGGCATCCTTGGCGGCCAGCCGGTGTTTCGTGGCACCCGCCTGCCCGTGGCCACGCTGTTCGAGTATCTGGCTGACGGTCTCACCCTTGATTACTACCTTGAAACTTTTCCGTCCGTGACGCGTGAGCTGGCGGTGGCTGTTCTGCGTTACGGCCAGCTACGCATCGCGCAGGAACTGGTGGCATGAGGGTGCTGCTGGACGAGTGCGTGCCGGTCCAAATCCGCAACGCACTGGGTGGCCATGAGGTCACCACTGTTCAACAGATGGGTTGGAGTGGCATTGGCAATGGCGAGTTGCTCGCCTTGGCGGAGCAAGCCGGTTTCGGCCTGTTCATCGTCGCCGACAAGAACCTTCGTTATCAACAGAAGCTCGCCGGCCGCCGCATGGCCATTCTCGAACTCTGGACCAATCATCGTCCGACCCTGGAGAAGCATTTCGCACAAATCAGTACCGCAGCCGCCAAGCCTGCCCCCGGTGGCTACGTTGTGCTAGACGCCGGGTAAGTCTATCGTCAATTGTGCGGCCAGCCGCACAATTGGAACAGCCGTCTTCCCGCTGGGCCCGGGTAGTTCTCTCTTGATCCTTTTCCCAGTCGGATCGATCCGATCAACGCGTGCCGTCCAAAAAGACCAAGTCCAAGCCTCACCTTATAGGGCGGGGTCGCCGCACCCCGCCTAAACCTCGCACCTTACGCCTCTCGCGCGGCGAGTATCCCGACTTCGATCAGACCTTCCATCCTGAAGACGGCATTGTCCGCGAGGGACCGGAAGTTCTCCAGCCCAGCAAGCTCGCCTACCGCGACGACGCCCGCGGGCTCTACCTCTACCACGGCGACTGCCTTGAGGTCATGGACACCCTGCACGCCAAGCATCCTGATGGCGTGTTCGACATGATCTTCGCTGACCCGCCTTACTTCCTTTCCAACGGTGGCATCACCTGCCACGCCGGCAAGATGGTGAAGGTGGACAAGGGCGATTGGGATAAATCCCGCGGCCCCGAGCTCAACCACGAATTCAATACCGAGTGGCTCAAACGCTGCCAGGCTCTCCTCAAACCCAACGGCACGATGTGGGTCAGTGGCACGCACCACGTCATTTTCTCCGTCGGCTACGCCATGCAACAGCTCGGCATGAAGATGCTGAACCAGGTCACATGGCAGAAACCCAACCCACCGCCCAACCTCGCTTGCCGCTACTTCACTCATTCCACCGAGACAGTGCTCTGGGCTGCCAAGAATGAAAAGAGCAAGCATCGCTTCAACTATGGCGCCATGAAGCGAATCAATGGAGACAAACAGATGAAGGACGTGTGGACCTTCACCACGCCCAAGCCCAATGAGAAGGCCTTCGGCAAACACCCAACGCAAAAGCCACTCGCTTTGGTTGATCGCATTATTCTTTCATCCACCAATCGCGGTGACTTTGTCCTCGACTCCTTTTGTGGGAGTGGAACCACTGCTGTCTCATGCGCCATGCTCGCCCGGCACTTCGTCGGCATCGAACGCGACTCCGTTTATCTTGAGCTGAGTATACGCCGACTCGACAGCGCAACGTTCAATCTAGCCGCACGCGTGCAGGTTTTCGTTCAAAGCCAGAATGATCTTGAATTGTCCCCCGAACGGATCGATCCGATCTTGGCAATGCCCACCGAGGGGACACCACCAACCGACCGTATCTTTCACGAAACCAAGTTCGTGTTCCTCTCCTGCGCACAGGTGCAGCAAGCGAGTGTCGTGCATACAACGGTCAACGTCACCATGCAGGAAGCCTGGGCCCACGCCCCCGACGGCAAGAAACGTGAGACGACTCATATCGTCCGCTGTGAAACGGAGATTCTCCGAATTAAATCCCATTGAAGAGCCAGATCTGCGCTGATCTATTCAGCGCATATGGACCTGCAGCTTCCGACGCATCATGGCGTAGGTTACAAGAGTGCCTCGCAACTCGCACGTCGTATTACTGAACCCTGGGGAGCCGACTATCTCTATTGCTGTGCTTGCTCCAGCGACTGTCTCACCCCCGAGAAGACTAATGCGCAGGTCAACGACTTTCTCTGCCCCAAGTGCGTGGAGCGCTATCAACTCAAGAGCCATAGTAAGAAACTGGGCGGCGGAATTCTCGGCTCAAACTACCAGAAGATGCTGGATGCTGTCCTCGGCAACAAGACGCCGAACTTTTTCCTCCTACATTACCAGCTGCCCGAGTGGATGGTGCGAAATCTTCTGCTCATCCCGCGCTTCGCTATTTCACCGTCTGTTATCATCAAAAGGAAACCTTTGTCCGCAACTGCTGCTCGCAGCAAATGGACCGGCTATGTGCTGAACGTCCGACTGATTCCCGCTTCTGCTAAGATTCCTCTTATCGTCGAAGGCTCGGAAGTAAACCGGCGCGATGTTCGCGAGCAATATTCCCGCATCGCCCGTCTCCAAGCATTAAAGCCCGAGCAACGCGGCTGGACACTCGATGTGCTGCGGTGCGTAGAATCACTTCCAAATAAAACTTTCTCAAACGAAGATATCTATGCTTTCGAGACCGACCTCGCGAAACTCCACCCCGGCAACCGGCATATCAAAGAAAAGATTCGCCAACAGCTTCAAGTCCTCCGCGATCGCGGCTTGCTGAAGCAGCCCAGGCCCGGCACCTGGCAGCGCATCTGACCTTCACGGCTTCTTCAGCCTGGCATGGAACCCCATCTCCTTGCGCGGCGGCTCGGGCGGCGGCTGCAGCAACGGCTTCAGCTTGTCCCACAGGGTGCGCAGCGCGGCGTTGTGCTGGAACAGGGTTTTGTCAATCTCGGCGAGCCGCCGGAGAATTATCGCACTGCCCGCCAGCTCCTCCCGCATCCGCACGAAGGCCCGAATGACGAACAGGCTCATTTGCACCGCACGCGGACTGTTAAGCACGGCGGCCGCCATCAATGCTCCGTGTTCGGTGAAGGCCCATGGCCGGGTGCGCCGTCCACCCCGGCCCGGCTTTGATATCGCAATTTGCGATGCCAAATTGGCGGCCTCTTCCTCATCGAGCTGAAATCGAAAATCCTCCGGAAACTTGTCCGCGTTACGCTTCACCGCCTCGTTAAAACGAAAAGTCGGCACATCATAAAGGCGAGCCAGGTCGGCATCGAGAATCACGCGCTGACCGCGGAAGGTGTAAATGCGACCGGATAATGGATCAGAAGTTGACTGGCTCATGGGCGGAACGGCTTTCACCGCAGACGGCGGCGTGCGTCGGCCCGGGCGGAAATAAAGCGGGCGCATCGTTCTGCGCCAAGGGCAAAGTGCGCAATCCATCCGTGTTTATCCGTGCCATCCGTAGCCAAAACCTGTTTCATTCGCCTTCAATCAGACTATGAAATCAAACCTCTCTCCCGCCTGGCTCATCGCCGCCGGCTGTCTCCTGTTCACCGGCTGCAACTACGAAGTCCCGCTCACCGCCAAGCCGACGCACCAGATTGACGCCCGCCTCCTCGGCGACTGGGTCGCCATGGACCCGGACGCCAAGAAGGAAGAAATCATGAGCGTGCGGAAGTTCGATGACACCACCTACGCCGTCGCGCTCGACAACGACATCTACCGCGTCTTCCACTCGGACTTCGCCGGCGTCGCCTTTGTCAGCGCGCAGGACCTCAACTCCGACGAGCGCAAATACTGCTACTACCGCTGGTCGCTCTCGGCCGACGGCCGGCAGCTCACGCTGCAAGGCGTCAGCACCAAGCTCGTCCCGGAGAAAACGATGCCGGCGGCCGCCATCCAGAAATTGATCAAGGACAACCTCGCAAACCCCGCCCTGTTCGAGAAAGAGCTCCGCTACACCCGGAAGAAACCGAAGTAATTCTGGTTTATCTCACAGGAGCCAACGGAGTTTTTGCCACGAAAAGTCACAAAAGGGGTCCGGCCTGCCGGTGAGAATCTTCCGTGCGCCCATAGGCGCCTTGTAAGCTTCATTCACCATACGATGTTTTTGTGCCTCTTTGTGGCCAACCCTGCCTGGGCATTGCCCCACTCTTCGTGCCTTCGTGGTTAATCAAGTCTTCATCGCCGGCGGTTCGCGCTCCTCGCCCAGCTCGATGAGCTCGAAGGTGGTGCACGCGGGATGCGACCCGAGCCCACTCTCCGCCTTCACCTTGGCGATGAAGCCCGAGACGCGGTCGTTCCAGCCGAACTTGCGCGAGCACTCGTTCCAGACGAAGGCCTGCCCGCGGGTGGGTCGCAGCCCGCGGGTAAAAATCCACTCGGTGATTTCCACGTCCGTCCCGCCTTCCTGCACCCGGGCCTCGACGTCCTCGAACTTCACGTTGAGGAAGCCGCAGAGCAGGCCGTCGAGCCCGATGGAGAGGCCGTAGTTGCGGTGATAGTCCTCCGGGAGTTTGCCGGCCTGCTGCAGGCGGATCTTGTCGAGCATCCGGCCGAGGTGGTGCAGGCCGCCGGCGGTCTTGTCGTAAGGCGAGCGGAAATTTTCCACGCGGGGCATGGGCGCAGTTTTGCACAGGGGGAAAGGGAGGCAAGGCACCATTGGTTCACTCGATACCCCGCATCAGGTTTATCGATTAACGGTCGGACCGGCGAATCCGGTATCCTCGGCGGCATGATTATCGCCGTGCTCGTCCTGGCCCTCCTCGTCGTCCTCGTCGGCACCGAATCCGCCGAGATCCGAGAAACGCCCCCGGTCCCGCCCATGAAAGCCGAGCCCTGCCTGCCCCGCATCATCGCGCTGGCCATCCTCGCGGTGATTGTCCTCCTCGCCTTCACCGGCTGCGTTTCGAGCCGATACAAGGAGGCCGGAAAAAGCACCCCGCCGCCCCGGTTGCTCAATGTCGCTTTTGCCCCCGCGCCGCTCGAGGCGGCGCTCAACACCCTCATCACTTACAACGGGCCGGGCTCATGGAAGCGCGACGCGTTCTGGGATGAATATGTCGTCACGCTCCACAATCCCGGCAGCCAGCCGCTCATTGTTTCCAGCGCGGGCCTGGTGGATTTTACCGGCGCGAGCCGGACCACCGGCACTGAGCCGTGGGCGTTGGAAAAGGAGAGCAAGACCCTGGAGCGGCAATACAAGGATGCCGGCATCGCCTTCGTGCGCTACACCGCACCAGGCATTCTCATCCTGGGGACCGGGGCGGCTGTGGCCATGGCCAACACCAGTTTCTTTGCAGCCGTGAGTTCGGGCGCGGCCGCCACGGCGGCGACCGCCACCTTTGTGGCCTTGCCGCTCTATTACGCCGTGGTTCTGACCATCAATCATCACAACAAGGTCGCGATGGAGACGGAATTCAACCGCCGCCGGCTGATGTTGCCGCTCACGCTCGCGCCTGGCGAAACGCGGACGGGCAGTCTCTTTTTTCCCATGGTGCCCAACCCGCGCTCGCTCGGTCTGCGCTGGTCGACTGACGCCACCAACGGTGAAAACGCGCTACCGCTCGACTTTTTACGCGGCCTGCATGCCGCGCCCGCCCATGCAGCCCGGCCGCCCCTGTGACACCGCCATTCTGCTCGCCCGCCGCACCCTGCTTGCGGCGCGCGAGCCGGCCCGACCCAGTCCGGGGTTGGCCACTGATTAAACTGCTCCGTCCCGGATTTCCATCCGTGTTCATCCGGACAATCTGTGGTAAGACCAAACCATGTCGGACTCCCTCTGGATTCTCGCGGTGCGGTTGGCGGGGGGATTTCATTTTGTCACGCTGGGGCTCGCGTGCTTCACCCCGATCCCGCCGGACTGGGCGGCGAACCTGGAGAAGCTGCCGCCGATGCACCGCCGGTTCGCGATCGCCCAGAATATTTCCATCGGCGTGACCATCGCAGTGCTCGGATTGCTGTCGCTCTGCTTCGCGCCGGAGTTGGTTGGCGGTGCGCCGCTGGCCCGCGCGGTCTGCGGCATCACCGCGCTCTTCTGGGGCGGCCGTCTCGCCGTGCTGCCCTGGCTGGGCGTGCGGCCGGCGCTCACGACGCCCGCGCTCAGGCTTGGCTACGCCCTGCTGCTCTGCGAATGCGCCCTCTACGCCGCGGCCTACGCGTGGCTGGCAACCCGTCCGCTCTAAACACTTCACATGAGGGGGCACGGAGAGAACCGAGGAACTCTCCGTTTACTCTGTTTCCTCCTGTAAAAGAATCCTCCGTCCGTATTTCTCGGCTAGCCTTCTGTGCGTTCAGTGTATTCCGTGGTTTAACTTCATCCCCCATGAAACTCCCCTGTCTGCTTGTGCTCCTCGCGACCGCCGTGCCGTCGCTTTTCGCCGCCGCCAGCGCCGCCGCCCCTGTCGCTGATCCCGCCTTCGACACCTGGGCCGAAAACTTTTCCACCGGCTGGGTGCGCGCCAATCCCACGGTGTCCACCCTGCAGCAATACCTGCCCGCCGCCGAACAGGACGCGCTCGACCGGCAGCTCACGCCGGTCACCAAGGAATACCGCGCCGGCCGCGTGGCCGCCGCCAAGGCCGGCCTCGCCGAGCTGGCGAAGTTTGACCGGAGCAAGCTCGACGCCGCGCAGCGCACCTCCGCCAATGTCATCGAGTGGTCGCTTGACGGCATCGTGAATGCGGAGCCGTTCGCCGACTACGGTTTTGTCTTCAACCAGTTCCAGGGCCTGCACGTGAATGTCGTCAACTTCCTGAGCCAGGCGCACCCCATCCGCAACAAGCGCGACATCGAGAACTACCTGGCCCGGCTCGCGCTGGTCGGCGGGCAGATCGACGACGGGGTCGCGCTGGCGAAGGACGCCGCGGCGCGCGGCTTCCTGATGCCGGACTTCATCACCAAGTCCGTGCTCGGGCAGTTCGAGCGCTTCCTCGCCGACGCGCCG
>WNFI01301416.1_pt1 | contig 37048 bp, 33 predicted proteins | sample 5400471 | NCBI WGS metagenome assembly WNFI01 (sample SAMN13153348, study PRJNA577476) | soil metagenome | isolation source: 100 cm saprolite on Douglas fir-dominated hillslope | place: USA:California | collected 2013-09-17 | reverse complement strand
CTGACGAAGGACCACAACTTCATCGATGTCTACAAGTCGGTGAATTTCCCGGCACCCAACTTCTTCGACTTCGGCGCCGACATCCCGATCCCCGGCTGGCCCGGACGGTATGGCATCGCCGGCACCGCCAACGGCGACACCAACGACAGCCACGGCACCACCGTCGGCCCCTTCGCCCAGGCGACCTGGAAGCTGGCCGAGAAATTCAGCCTCGTGACCGGCGCGCGCTTCGACCATTTCAGCGCGCATGTGCGCGAGCCGCTGAAGTCCACCCATCCTCAGGCGAGCATCAGCGTCACCAATCCGAATTACAACGCCAGCCTCGTCTACAAGATGTCGCCGACCTCGAGTATCTATGTGACTTACAATGACAGCAAAAACATCTCGGGCGCGGTGGGCAACGGCGGCGGCATCACCGGCTGGGACGGCACCGGCCTCGCCCTCGACAAGGAAAACTTCCAGCAGCCCGCCAAGCTCTTCGAGGCGGGCACGAAGTATGCCCTCCTGAAGGGCCAGCTCTTCCTGAACCTCGCCTACTTCCAGCAGACGCGCACCGAGAAGACCACCAGCAGCACGAGCATTGTCGAACATAAGAACAAGGGCTTTGAGTTCGAACTGAACTACCAGCCGAACAAGCATTTCTATTCGACGTTCTCCTATTCCTACATCGACGCCAAGACCGCCGGCTTCCAGTTCCAATATGGCATGTTCGGCGGCACCAGCGAGCTGACGGGGGGTGAGGCGATTACCTTTGCCCCCGAGACACGCACCAGCGGTGTCCCGCGCAGCAGTTTCAACGGTCTCGTCTCCTATTCGTTCGACAACGGCTGGGGCTTCTCCGCAAACACCCTCGTCACGAGCCCGATCAACAACAACGTCGCCGGTACGCTGATCATCCCGTGGCAATACGAACTCGATGCCAGCGTTTCCTACAAATACGCCAAAAAGTGGGAATTCCGGCTCAGCGCCGGCAACGTGACCAACGAGAAGAACTGGGCCCCGCCGAATGCCGTTTATGGCAACGGCTCCATCCTGGCTCTCGCCGGCACCACGTTCTCGCTGAACATCAAGTATGACTTCTGAGTGTCGTGGCTGACAATGACCGTCAGCGCACCAGACCGCCGGGAGCTTGTCTCCCGGCGGCTTTCTTTACATCCTGCGCCATGAGATTTTTTCTTCTGCCGCTGCTGCTCGGCCTCGCCTTGACCGCCCGCGCCCAGCACGCGCTCGTCATCCAGACCGACTTCGGCACGAAGGACGGCGCCGTCGCCGCGATGAAGGGCGTGGCCTTCGGGGTGGATCCGCACCTGGCCATCTTCGACCTCAGCCAGGAGAACACGCCCTACGACATCTGGGAGGCGGCCTACCGGCTCAAGCAGAGCGCCGCCTTCTGGCCGGCCGGCACGGTGTTCATCTCCGTGGTCGATCCCGGCGTCGGCACCGAACGCGCGTCCATCGTACTGCAGACCAAGAGCGGCCACTTCTTCGTCGGCCCCGACAACGGCACCTGGACGCTCGTGGCGGAAGAACTCGGCATCGCGGCCGTCCGGCGCATTGACGAAAAGGTCAACCGGCGTGCCGGCTCGGAGAAAAGTTACACTTTCCATGGCCGCGACATCTACGCTTACACCGGCGCGCGGCTCGCGTCGGGCAAGATTACCTACGAGCAGGTCGGCCCGCTGCTCGAGCCCAAGGTCGTCAGCCTGCCTTACGAGCACGCCGCGGTGGAGAAGGGCGTGTTGAAGGGCACCATTCCGCTGATCGATTTCCACTACGGCAATGTCTGGACCAACATTCCGGATTCGCTCTTCAACGAGTTGCAGCCCGCCTTCGGCGAAAAATACCTCGTCGTGATACTCCACGACGGCAAGGAGGTCTACCGCGGCGTCATGCCCTATGTGCGGACCTTCGGTGACGTGCCCGAGGGCGCGCCGCTGCTCTACCTGAACAGCCTGCTCAACGTCGCCTTCGCCCTCAACATGGGCAGTTTCTCGGAAAAACACGGGCTGTCTTCGGGTGGCGGCTGGACCGTCCGGGTCGAGCGCGCGCCCTAGGTGCGCTGGCCCGCCGCCTGCTGAAGACCTTTCCATGGAAGTCCTGCCCCCGCCGGTCACGCCCGAGAAGTCACCGGCCATCGTTTACGGCCTGGAGGATCGCATCCCGCCGGGCCCGGCCGTGCTCGTCGGCGTGCAGCACGTCTCGGCCATGGTCGTGGGCACCATCACGCCGCCGCTCATCCTCGCCGGCGTGCTCAAGCTTTCCCAAGCCGACACCGCCTACCTGGTCAGCATTGCGCTGCTGGCGTCGGCCTTCGGCACCTGGCTGCAATGCCGCCAGCGCGGCCCGGTCGGTTCCGGCCTGCTGAGTGTCACGGGCACGAGCTTCGCGTTCCTCCAGCCGCTGACCCTCGCCGGGCAGGCCGGCGGGCTCGCGCTCATGCTGGGCTTGTCGTGCGTCACGGCGCCGCTGCTGATCGTGCTGGCTCCGTTCATTTCCCGGCTGCGGAGGGTCTTTACGCCGCTCGTCTCCGGGGTGGTCGTGCTGCTTATCGGCACCTCGCTGATCCCGACGGCCTTCCACGGCCTGGCCGCGCCGCTGCGGCCGGATGCGCCGCCGTGGCTGGGCCTGGTGGTGGGCGGCGTGGTCATCGCGGTGATCGTCGGCGCCCAAGCCACGGGCCGGGCATGGGCGCGGATCGCCGGCGCGGCGTTGGGCGTGCTTGCCGGCTGCATCGTGTGCGGTTTGCTCGGCGGCCTGCACGCTCCGGAGCCGGGCCCGGGCGCGTGGTTCACCCGGCCGCAGCTGCTGCCGCACGGGTTTGCGTTCGATTGGAAATTCGTGCCGCCGTTCGCGTTCATCTACCTGGTCTCGCTGCTGGAAGCGATGGGCGACATCACCGCCACGTCGCAGCTCTCGGGCCTGCCGACGGAAGGGACGGCCCACTGGCGGCGGTTGTCGGGCGGCGTGCTCGCAGACGGCATCACCAGCACGGTGGCGGCGCTGTTCGGCGGTTTTCCGAGCGCCACCTATGCGCAGAACAACGGTGTCATCCAGATCACCGGCGTCGCGAGCCGGCGCGTCGGTTATGTGATGGCCGTCATCCTGGCGCTGTTGGGGTTGTTTCCCGCGGTGGGGCGTTGGGTCACTGTTTTGCCGCCGCCGGTGCTCGGCGGGCTGGCCCTGATGATGTTCGGACTCGTGGCCGTGGCGGGCGTGCGGTTGCTGCTCACCGCCGGCCTCGGTCAACGCGAGGGAGTGATTGTGGCGCTGTCGCTCGGCGTGGGCCTTGGTCTGCCGACGCAGCCGGGGCTGCTGGCCAGCCTGCCCGGTTGGCTGCACGCCTTGCTGGAGTCGGGCATTTCGGCGGGTGGATTGACGGCCTTGGTGCTCACGTTCATCTGGCCCGCCAAAACCGTGGCCGGTTGAGGCTCACAGCATCGGGTCGTCGGTGGGCCGGGCGATCAAGGGCATTGCGGCCACCACCCCTGCCATGGCCAGGTAGCCGACCACCCAGGGCCACGCCGGCTTCACCGCTCCGATCACGTCGAAAGGCGTCACCGTGGTGGCGTGCATGAAACCGAGGGCGGAGAAAATCGCCGCCACGACCAGCCACAACGCCGCGCGGGTGAAACGCCGCTCGGTCATTTCCACGACCGCCCCGGCCCAAAGGATCGACATGAAGATGTAGCCCGCATCACCGGCGAAGACCCCGGCCAGCGCGTAATTCCGGGTTTCCGAGATGCGGGCGAGCAGTTCGGGCGAGAATGCCACGCCGGCGCCGGCCAGCGCATGGCGGGTAACCAGCGCGGCAAAGCCCGCCACCGGCGGCAGCATGCCGATCGCCACGGCGGGGTAGTGTTTCGCCGGCACGGATGAAAAGGCCTGCATGAACATCGTCGCCCCGATCCACACGAGAATCGCCATGCCGGCCTCGACGGGAACCGCGTAGGCGATGTAGCTGAAGGTGCCCGTCAAAAGCACGAGCGTGAAGAATGCGGCGTTGAGGGTGGAATAGCCCGCCCGTGCCCCGATGGCCTTCCAGCCCGGGTGCCCGTAATAGAGGGTCGTGGGGTAGGGTGAGCCGCACAGTGCGGCGGCGATCGTGCCCAGTCCGTTCATCACAAGTGCCGGGCGCCCGGCGAACTTGTCCCCGGCGGCCTCCGCCGATTCGAGGCATTGCAGCGAGCCGACCAGGCCGAGCAGCCCCATCGGGAGGCTCACGGCCAGGTAGGGCACGATATAGCGCAGCGAGGCCACGACGTCACCAATCACCGGCACGGGAAAATGAAAACCGACATGCTCGGCGGCCAGCCGGCCCACGGGCACGAGTGGGGCGGCGGACGCACCCTGGCGGTGCCAGAGCCAGGCGACGAGCGTGCCGAGGACTATCACCAGCAATGCGGCCGGTATGCCGCCCTTCAATTTCATCCGGCCGTAGTAGATTGCGCAAATCAGGCCGAGCGTTAGGAAGCCGATGTCCGGGTAGGCGACGCACTTGAAGAAGAAGTCTCCCGAGATGAACAGCAGGCCGACCATCGCGGGCGTGGCCAGCAATGCGGCCCGCGGAATGTGCCGGCGCAATTTATCCACCCACAGGCCGCCGAGGAGTTCGATGACCCCGCAGGCGAGGCAGGCGGCGATGCCGGCGCGCCAGGCTTCCAGGTCGGCGGCGGACTTGTCGAGTCCGCGGGCGAGCGCGGCCTGCTGTGCGGGCAGCATCACCAGCAGCGAGTAGGCGAGCACGGTGAACAGGCTGATGCCGTAGGGCAGCGCGCACACATCGTCCCGGTTCTCGCGCCGGGCGAGCGCCCGCGCCTGCCGCGCATAGAACAGATTGCCGACAAGCAGCGAGACGGCGGCGGCCGGCAGGATGTGGTCGTAGAAGACGTCCGGGGAAAACTTCAGCATCCCGAGGCAGAAGCTCGAGATGAGGAGGAGGTTGATGAGGTTGTCGAGCGCGAGGGCGAAGAAGCCGTCGAGGTCGCCTTTGACGAAGGGCTTCATGCAGAATAGTTCGCCCCCAGGCCCAGCGCCTTCATGGCCGAGCGGAACTGCGTGGCAAAACGGTCGGATCGGATGTGGAATTCCTCACTCAGATCCACCGGCAGCTCCTCGGGCCGCTGGCTTTCAACGATCGGCTTGTCCTCGGCGAGGATGGAATTCTCCCAGTCGAGCAACTGGCGCGCCGGCACGTGGTGGTCGAAGTTCCGGGCGATGAAGAAGAAGATGCGGGTCTTCCGCCGCGAGACCGGCGTGGGGGTGTCGAAAATGAGGTGCCGGCGGCCTTCGCCATAATCCACGGTCAGCCGGCAGGCCAGAGGCAGGTGGAGGTCGTAGGTCATCCAGCGCCGGATGGTGGGCGCGGCGCCCAGCGCCGAGGTCGCGGGGTTGGCCGCCTCGTAGGGATACTCGACGTGGAAGCCGTGCGGCGTGCGGATGACCTCGTAGGAGGCCACCTCGGGCCGCTCGCGGTTGCCGAAGGTGCCGGTGTGGATCCACGAGAAGTGGCCGACATCGATGAAGTTCTCCAGCTGTCGGCCGGCCGTCACGTCCCACTCGGGCGGCGGATCGTGCATCATCTTGAACGCGGGATCCTCGAGCTCCGGCCAGTTGGGAATCACGGCCGGCAAGGCGGGATCGAGCGCGAGGCAGGTCCAGATCAATCCGTAGCGCTCGACGGAAGCATAGGTTTCGAGGCAGAGCTTTTTCGGCACGGGCAGGTCGGGTTGGGCGGGGATCCTCGTGCAGCGCCCATCGGCGCCGTAGCGGAAGCCGTGGTAGGCACAGACGAGTTCGTCGCCTTCCTGCCAGCCGAGCCGCAGCGGCACGCCGCGGTGGATGCAGAGGTCGTGGGCGACGACGACCTGCCGGTTGGTCGTGCGGTAGAGGATGAGCGGCTGGTCGAGCAGGGTGCGAGCGAGCGGTTTGTCCGCCACCTCGTCGCTGTAGGCCACGGGATACCAGTGCCGGGCGAGGGCGCGCCACTCGGTTTCGGGGAAGCTGCAATGGCGGGGAAGCCGGGACGGGGTGACGGTCATGAGGCGAGCGCAACTTCGGCCGTGATGGCCGCGAGTTCGGCGAGGTGGGCGCGTTTCACGTGTTCGGGCAGCAGGGCAACGCGGAAGCCGTTGGCCGCGACGCGCGCCAACTCGGCGCGGCTGAAACCGAGGTCCTGATGCAGCGCGTAGTATTCCTCGCTCAGGGTGTTGCCGAAGAAGAACGGATCGTCGGAGTTTATCGTCACGGTCACGCCCGCGTCGAACAGCCGGCGGATCGGGTGCGCCCGCATCGCCGGCACGCCGCGGACAGCGAGCTTCACGTTGGAGATCGGGCAGACATCGAGGGCGATGCCCTCGCGCAGCAGGCGAGCGACGGTAGCGGGGTTTTCGACCGAGCGGACACCATGCTCGATGCGCGTGACCTTGAGCTGGTCGAGGGTGAGATCGACGTAGTCCGCCCCCATGAACTCGCCGGCGTGGGCCTTGGTGAACTTGCCGGCGGCGCGGGCCCGCGCCCAGACGTCGGCGGTCCACGGCTCCAGCGGGATATCCTCCCAGCCGTGCAGGTCGATGCCGTCGAGCTCGGGCCAGCGCAGCGCCTCCTCGATCAGGTCACGGCCGGCGTCCTTATAGTCGTTGTGGCACAGGCCGGCGAAGACGCGCAGCTCCAGCCCGCGCGGGGCGGCGGCCCGGATCGCGCGAATCACCTCAAATCCGGTGTCCTTCATGAAGAGCAGCGCCGGCAGGTGGAAGCTGGTTTCGACGTAGCGGCAGCCTTGGGCGGCGCAGCGGCCGAGGGCGATTTTGGCGGTTTCGTGGTAGCGTTCGGCCGACGTGAAGAACGCGGCGCAATACTCCACGTAGAGGGCCATGAACTGGTTGAAACTGGCGTAGCGGTAGCCATCGCCCCAGAAAGGCGGCGGGGTGGCATATTTTTTCGGATCAAGCTGCTGCAGCAGTTCCCAGGGACAGGCGCCCTCGATGTGGAGATGGGTCTCCGTCTTGGGCAGCTGTCGCACAAACTCCGCCAGCGAGGGATCGGCACGGTAGGGCATGCCGGCAGAAAGCACGAATCAAGCCAGCGGTTCAAGCCGGGTGATGTCCGAGTCGCGTTCCCGGCTTGCCCGGATGACGCGTCGGGTGAAATGTGAAGCATGGCCATCGTTGACGCCCATGTGCATCTTTATCCGCCGGAGGTGAACCGCGACCCGGCTGGATGGGCCGCGGCGTGCGGGGAGAAGCACTGGGCCGAGCTTTGCACGCGGCGGAGAAAAGACGGCAAGCCGGTACAGGGTTTCCCCTCGCTGGACCAGTTGCTGCGTGACATGGATGCGGCAGGCGTGGCCAAGGCCGTGCTGATGGGTTGGTATTGGGCACGACCTGAGACATGCCAGATGCATAACCGCTTTTATGCAGACTGTGTGCAGGCGCACCGCGACCGGTTATCTGCGTTTGCGACGATTCATCCCGCTGCGGGCGCTGATCAGACTCTGGGTGAGATTTGGCTGGCGCGGGATTCAGGCCTGTCTGGCGTGGGCGAACTGTCGCCCCATTCGCAAGGCTACGGTATCGATGATCCGGTATTTCGCGCCGTGCTGAAACGCTCAGGTGAATACGGCATGCCGGTCAACCTGCATGTCACCGACCCTGCCAGCCGCAAATATCCCGGCCGGATCGAGACACCACTGGAGGATTTTGTCCGTCTCGCGCGGGAGTTTCCGGCCTCTCAGTTTATTCTTGCGCACTGGGGCGGCGGCTTGGCTTGGTCGCCGGAAGCCGCGGCGCTGCCCAATGTGTGGTTCGACACGGCGGCCTCGCCTTTGCTCTACGGTCCGGAGGTGTGGAAGAAAGCGCAGATGAACCGCGTGCTGTTTGGTTCGGATTACCCGTTGGTGCTGTATCCGCAGACCGGGACGGCGCCGGCTTTCGGCGGATTGCTGGCCGAAGCGAAACAGGCGGGGGTTTCGGCCGCCGTGCTGGGTGGCAATGCGGTTGGGTTGCTAGGACTTTAACAGCCGCGGCACGACCGGGCTGTTGGCCGCCGGCAGGATCACCTGCAGTCCCGCGGTGAGGCCCGAGGGCAGTGGCACGGGAATGGTCAGCACAGGCAGTCCGCCAAGACTGGCCGGCGCGGTGAGCGTGAGAATGTTGCGGCGCAGTTCCGGCGTGCAGTCGGCCTTGCGCGGGGCAGGGCGGGGGACCGCCGGCAGGACGAGAAAATCACAGCTGGCAAAAAACTTTCCGAACGCGGCGCGGATATCCTCCCGCGTGGCCCGCGCCCGGACAATATGCTCCGTGGGGGAATGCCCGGCGTCGGTGAAGCGCCGCCAGATGACCGGATCGTAGTGCTCGTGATACGGCGCAAGCCAGTCGCGATGCACGTGGTGCGCCTCGCTCATGCCGATGGTGATGTAGGCATCCACCGCGTTGTGCCACGAGTCCAGCAATTTGCCCTTGGTCGCGGCATCGGCCGGCGGGCAGAGTTTTGCGGCGGCGGCATCGCAGGCGAGAGCGGTCTCCGCGTCCGGTTTTGCGAGGAGCGCGCCCATCGGCAGATGACAGCCGCGGAGCTTTGCTTTCCTGGGAAATTTTCCGACCAGCGCCTGCCAGGCGGCGAGCATGTCGGCCGCATTGCCCGTGAACCAACCCGCGGTGTCCATGGTCGGTGCGAGCGGGAAGGCGTCGCTGATCAACTCGTCACCGGGCGTGAGCCTGAAGCCATACAGCCCGCACCAGGACGCCGGCACGCGCACCGAGCCGCCGGTGTCGGTGCCGATGGCCAGGGGCACGACGCCGGCCGACACCATCGCCGCCGAGCCGCTGCTCGAACCACCGGGCAGGCGGTCGGGAAAACGGGGATGCGGGCAATCGCCGTAGTGCGGGTTCTCACCGGTGAGTCCCGAGGCGAATTCGACCAGATGCGTCTTGCCCGCGCAGGTCGCGCCCAGTTCGCGGAGCCGCTGAACGATCTCGCTGTCCTGGGCGGGAGTGGGCCGGACTTTGTCTAAAAAAGCCGAGCCGGCGCGGGTTGGCACACCGTGAAAGTCGAAAAGGTCTTTGAGCAGATAGGGCACGCCGTGCAGCGGCTGCCTCGCTTCCGTCAGGTCCAATGCCATGGCGAGTTCCTGCTCCGGTCGCACCCACGCCAGCGCGGCCGAGCGCAACGCGGGCGGCAGTGCCGCAACCCGGTCATGGATCTCGCGCGCGGCTGCGGCCGGCGCCATGGCTTGCCACGCGGCGAACGGCAAAGTGGCTGGCGTTTTGGGCGCGTTTGTGTCCATTCGTGAACCTTCATGGAGGCAGTCGCACCCATCGTCAAATTTACCTCGCTGAAAAAGCGCTACGGCGGCGGCCCGCTGATCCTGGACACGCTCAATCTCGCGGTGCAGCCGGGCGATTTCATCAGCTTCATCGGCCCCAGTGGCTGTGGCAAATCCACCGTGCTCAAGCTGGTTTCCGGGCTCAGTCCGGGCACGGAAGGCGAGGTGACGGTCCTGGGCACGACACCGAAGCAGGCGCGCGACCGGCAGGCTTTCATCTTTCAGGACGCCACGCTGCTGCCGTGGCTGACGGCGCAGAAGAACGCCGAGTTGTCGCTGCGGCTGCGCGGCGTGCCGGCCGCAGAGCGTCGGGCGAAGGCGCTGGAGATGCTTTCAATTGTTGGACTGGAGAAGGCGCGGGAGTATTTCCCGCGGCAACTGTCGGGCGGGATGAAAATGCGCGTGTCCATCGCCCGGGCCCTGACGCTCGCCCCGCAACTGCTGCTGCTTGACGAGCCGTTCGGCGCGCTCGACGAGATGACCCGCAACCGGTTGAACGAGGAACTGCTGGCGCTGCGGGAGCGCTCGCGGTTCACCGCAATGTTCGTGACGCACTCGGTCAGCGAGGCGGTCTTCCTTTCGAATCGGATAGTCGTCATGGCGGCGAACCCGGGACGCTGGCACGCCGAGGTGCGGGTGGATTCTGCCTATCCCCGCCGGCCGGAGCTGCGCGGGCGGCCGGAATTCCAGGCCAGGGTGAACGAGGTTTCGCAACTGCTGCACCAGGTGGAGGAGACGATCGGCGCATGAAGAAAACCCCGCCGTTCCTGCTCTGGATTCTGCCCGTCGTGAGCGGTGTGGTGTTCGTCGCACTTTGGTATGCCGTGCGCAAGCTGAGCGGTCTGCAGAGCTGGATTCTGCCGACGCCGGTCGAGATCATCGAGGCGGCGTGGCGCGAGCGGGCCCAGCTGGTCGCGGCGGCGGGCAACACCGCGGTCGGGGCGCTGGCGGGTTTTCTGCTGGCGGGGGCGCTCGGGTTTGCCACCGCGATGCTGCTCGGAGTGTCGCGTTCGCTGCGCGCGGGGCTTTACCCCTGGCTGCTGGTGCTGCAAATGACGCCAGTCATCGTGCTGACCCCGATCATCGTCCTCTGGGCTGGTCCGGGCATGCCGGGCATCGTCACGATCACCTGGCTCATCAGCTATTTTCCCATCGTGGCGAACATGACGCAGGGGCTGCTCTCGACCGACATGAACCATGTGGCGCTTTTCCGGATGGGCAATGCCAGCCGGCTGCAGGAAATGCTGCTGCTGCGCGTGCCGTCGGCCATGCCGTATTACCTCGCCGGCCTGCGCATCGCCGCGACGCTGGCGCCGATCGGCGCGATCTTTGGCGAATACATGGTGGGCAATTCCGCCGGCGGGACGGGCGGACTGGGTTTCCTGGTCTATCGCTACAACACCCAGATTAAAATACCCGCACTGTTCGCCACGGCGTTGACCAGCTGCCTGCTGGGCTTCATCTTCGTGGCCGCGGTCTCCTGGCTCAACCGGGCCGTGCTCCACAAGTGGCACGATTCCTACGAGCGCAGCGACCACTGACGTTTTTAAGCTTACCACGAAGTTCACGAAGAACACGAAGAGGATAGTGATTGAAATATTCTTCGTGCCCTTCGTGTGCTTCGTGGTTCAATTCAGGTCGGCCTTATATGAAATCCAAGTTTACCCGCGCCGTATGCTCATTGCTTGCCGGACTGGCTTTTACGAGCTGTGGAAAGAAGGCCGCAGAGCCTGCTTTGAGCAGCGCGCTGGTGAAGGTTCGCTTCCAGACCGACTGGTTTCCGCAACCGGAACACGGCGGCTACTATCAGGCGCTGGCCAAGGGCTACTACGCGGCCGAGGGCCTCGACGTGGAGATCCTGCCGGGTGGCCCGAATGCACAGGTGATGACCTCGGTGGCCGTCGGCCGGGCCGACCTGGGCATGACCAATGGCGACGACGTGATCGTGGCCATCGCTCGCGGCGTGCCGATCAAGATGGTCGGCGCCGAGATGCAGCGCGATCCGCAGGGCATCCTCTTCCACACGGAGCATCCGCTGCAAAGCCTGCGCGATCTCGAGGGCAAGACGCTGATGGCCGGCGCGGGCTCCACGTGGATCGAGGTGCTGCGAAAAAAATTGGGCGTGAAGTTCAATCTCATCCCGCTCATGGGCGACCTCGCGCGGTTCATGAACAACAAAGAATTTGTCCAGCAGTGCTTCGTGACCAACGAGCCGTTCTTCGCCCGCCAGCGCGGCGCGAACGTCGGAGCGCTGCTCATTGCCAGCGACACCTACGAGCCCTACCGCGTCATGTTCGCTGGCAATGAATTTCTCGCGAAGCATCCCGACATCGTCGGCAAATTTGTCCGCGCGAGCGTGAAAGGTTGGGTCGACTACCTGACGGACGACCCGGCGCCGGCCAACCGGCTGCTCGCGGCGAAACGCAACGACCTGTCGCCCGAGTTCATGGCCTACAGCATCAAGGCCATGAACGAATACAAACTCGTCTCGGGCGATCCCGCGAAGGGCGAGTTCGCCGGGCAGCTGACCGCCGCGCGTTTGGCGAAGCAGATCAAACTGCTGCAGGAAGTAGGCGTGCTCGACAAACCCGTCGCCGTGGACGACGTCGCCACCTTTGAATTCATTCCCAAGCAACCAGGCAATTAACCACGAAGGACACGAAGGGACACGAAGCAATGCAACTGAAGGCACCGCCAATTCACACTGATTGGTCACCAATGATTAGTGAGGTATCAGTGGGGATTGGTGGTTTACCGGTCTCGGCATTTATTCGTTTCCATCCGTGTAATCCGTGGTCAAAAGACATCCCATGAGCATCGAAGCCAAACTCGCCGAACTCGGCCTCAGACTCCCCGATCCGCCCGCAGTCGCCGGCAGCTACGTGCCGTTCGTCCGCACCGGCAACCTGTTGTATCTCGCCGGCACCATCAGCTCGTTGAACGGCAAGATGACGCACACGGGCCAGGCCGGCAAGGAGCAGACCGTGCAGGCGGCCTACGAGTCGGCCAAGATCTGCGCGCTCAACACCCTTGCCAACATCAAGGCCGCCACGGGCAGCCTCGACAGCGTGAAGCAGTTCGTGCTCGTCACGGGCTTCGTCAACGCGGTCAGCGGGTTCACCGACAGCCCGGCCGTCATCAACGGTGCGTCGGAGCTCTTTGGTAAAGTCTACGGGGATGCCGGCAAGCATGCCCGCGCCGCGGTGGCCGTCACCGGCCTGCCCAAGGACTCGACCGTCGAGATCCAGGTGATTGTGGAGCTCGAGGGGCGCAGATTGGATCGAGGAAAGCCGACTGGCTGAAGGTTGAGCGAACCGAACTTCCGGCTCTCAACACTCAACCAATAACTTGCAACTGGCCGCGCGAGGCGCGGCCTACAGCTTCCGGGTGAGCACTTTCGAGTTGCGGCCGCTGTCCTCGTAGGCCTTGAGCCGCGACTCGGGCAGCAGTTCCTTGTCGGCTTCCTCGAAGCCGCAGACGGAAGTGAAGAACGAAAAGGCCTGCGTTGAAAGCGCGAGCAGGGTGGCGGCGCCGCGTTCCCTGGCCATCATGCCGGCGTATTCCACCATCTTCTTGCCGATGCCGCGGTGGTGGTAGAAGGGCATGACGTAGAGCGAGCCGACCTCGGCGATCTTCGACTTGTCGCCGTAGAACTGGAGCGAGACGCTGGCGATGATGTTCTCGTCGATCTCGAAGACGTAGAACTGCTCGATGTTTTTCTCGATGGCCTGCTGCGTGCGGTAGACGAGCTCCTCGCGCTTCACGGCCTGGCGGGTGAGATTGTAGATGGCGCGGACGTCGCGCTTGGTCGCCTGCCGGATCTGCTGGTATTCGTTGCCGTGGATGAGCGTGCCGACGCCCTCGTTGGAAAAAATCTCGTTCAGCAGGCCGTCCATGAGCCGGCCGTCGAGCAGGTGGATGCGCGGCGTGCCGGTCTCGACGGCCTTGACGGCGTGCGCGGCCGGGCTGCGCATCGGCTCGTTGATGGAGTCGGGTTTGCTCTCCAGGATGGTCTTGAGCGTGACGGCGGCGATCTGGTGCTGCAGCTTGCCGTTGATCTCCAGGCCCTCGTGCGGCGTGAGGTAGATGATCTTGGTCGCGCTGAGCGCCTCGGCCAGCTCGGCGGCCAGCAGGTCGGAGTTGATGCGCAGCGGCCGGCCGTCGCGGTCGAAGCCGATCGGGTTGAGCACGGGGACGACCGACGAAGCGATGAGCTGGTGGAGGAATTCCTTGTCGATGCGGTCCACCCGGCCGGTGAACTGGTGGTCCACGCCCTTGATGATGCCGAGCGGCACAGCCCGGATGGCGTTGGTCAGCGCGGCCTTCAGGCCGTTCTGGGTGAGACCCTCGATGACAAGATGGGTGACGCGGGAGGAGGCGCGGATGGCGAGGTCGAGCGTGGCGGCGTCGGCCACGCCGGTGCCCTGGACGTCGGTGATCGGAATGCTGCGCGCCTTGGAGAGCTGCTCGATCTGGTGGCCGATGCCATGGACGATGACGAGCTTGATGCCGAGGCTGCGGAGCACGGCGATGTCGGTGAGGATGTTGGAGAAATTCTCGTCGGCCACGATGATGCCGTCCACCGCGATGACAAAGGTCTGCCCCTGAAAACGGGGGACGTATTTCAGAATGCCGCGCAGGTCGGTGGGTTTGATCTCGGAGCCGTTGCTCATCGGTGCAGGTGCGAACTAATCAGGCATCTCGCCCTGCTCGTCAATTGATTGTTGCGTCTCAGCGCACGTAGAAAACCCACGCCGTGGCCGGGCCCTGGGCGACGATCCGCACCTCGTAGCGGCCCGGCGGCAGGTTCGCGGTGGAAAAATTCACCCAGTAGGTCGAGTCATTCCAGCGGCTCCTGAGCTCAGAGCCGGGCAGCGGTTCGAGGCTAGGAATGAGCACGAGCTCGCGGCCGTTGCGGTAGAGCGACAGGTCGCCAACCTGCGCCTTGAGGTCGAGCTGGCTCGCCTTGAAGTAGGCGTTGTAGTCGCTGCCGTGCGCCACCGTCCCGGGCGCGACCACGCGGTCGATGGAGGCGAGCAGTTTGGGTTTCTCGGCAAACTTCGCCTCGAGATCCGGGCCCAGCCCCGCGGCCCCGCGGGTGACGGTGGCGGGAATGTTGTCGGCGGCGGGAATCTCCACCGGTCGCCGGGTGTCGACCGGCATTTTCTGCCAGCCGGCGGCGAGCAGGCGGGCGGTGGTCGCCCGGTCCTGCGCGTCCTGGTAGGGGCGATAGGCGCGGCCGGGCTTGCGAAAATAGAGGTTAACCAGCGTGTAGCCGACGACAAAAACCAGGATGGCCAGCACGATCCATTTCATGGGCCAGGGTTTGGGCGGCGGACGCTCGGGCAGGGCGTTCATTTGGCCTGTTATCGCGGGGTGGGCCGGCGGAGCGCAAATACATTTGCGCCGCCGGAGGGGACTTGTTCTCGTCCGGACGCATATGAAATATTGGTCGCAGACTTTCATCCCGACGCTGAAGGAAACCCCGGCGGACGCGGAAATCGCCTCGCACAAGCTCCTGCTGCGCGCCGGCCTCGTGCGCAAGCTGGCCGGCGGGCTCTACACCTACCTGCCGGCGGGCCTCCGTGTCGTGCAGAAGATCAGCCAGCTGTGCCGCGAGGAGATGGACCGCGAGGGCGGCATCGAGCTTGCCATGCCGTTCATCCACCCGGCGGAGAGCTGGACGGAAGGCCCGCGCTGGGCTGCGGCGCGCGAGATCATGTATCGCGTCGACCACGCTGGCGCCGGCAAGGGCCGGTCGAAGGAGCCGGAGTTCGTGCTCGGGCCGACACACGAGGAGGTCATCACGCCGCTGGTGAAGCACGAGATCACCAGCTACCGCGACCTGCCGAAGAATTTCTACCAGATCGGGACCAAGTTCCGGAACGAGATCCGTCCCCGCTACGGTCTGATGCGCGCGCGGGAGTTCATCATGAAGGACGCCTACAGCTTCGATGCGACCGACGCGGGCGCGACCGAAAGCTACCACAAGATGAAGCGCGCTTACACGGCGTTCTTCCTGCGCTGCGGGCTGAAAACCATCGCGGTCGAGGCCGATACCGGCGTGATGGGCGGCAGTTTTTCACATGAATTCATGGTGCCGGCACCGGTCGGCGACAACGATGTCGTGTATTGCGACGAGAGCGGCTACTCGGCCAACCGCGAAAAGGCCACGAGCGGGATCGTGCCGAAGGATTTCACGGATGCGGCGCCGGCGGGCGCGCTCGAGGAGTTTGCTACACCCGGCATCGTGACCATCGCCGCGCTGGCCGCCGCGCCTTACAACGTGGCGCCGGACAAACAATTCAAGACGCTCGTCTACATGGGCGACGGCAAGCCCTTCCTCGTGGTGCTGCGCGGCTGCGACGACCTTGAGGAGGCGAAGCTCGGTGCACTGGGCTTCCAGCTCTGGCGTGCGGCCACTCCGGAGGAGATCGAGCCGGTCATGGGCGCCAAGCCCGGCAGCCTGGGCACCGTCAAGGACAGCATCAGGAATCCGGGCGCGCTCGCCGGCATATTCGCCGACCACGCCATTCACCTCGTGGGCAACGGCACCACCGGCGCCAACAAGGACGGTTTCCATCTGCGCAATGTGAATGTCGTCCGCGACCTGCAGATCACCCAGTGGGGCGATTTCCGCACGGTGCGCGCCGGTGAACCCGACGTGAAGTCGGGCCAGCCGCTCAAGATCACCCGCGCGATCGAGGTCGGGCATGTCTTCAAGCTCGGCACAAAATACTCCGAGAAGTTTGGCGCGGTCTACACCGACGACCAAAAGCAGTCGCACCTCATGGTCATGGGCTCCTACGGCATCGGCATCAGCCGCACGCTGCAGGCCGTGGTCGAACAGGGCAACGACGCCGACGGCATCATCTGGCCGTGGGCGGTCGCCCCGTGGCAGGTGCTGGTGGTCAACCTCGACCCGAAGGACGCCGCGGCGAGCGAACTGTGCAGGAATCTCGCGCTGGCCGCCGAGGCCGCCGGCGCGGATGTGCTGGTGGACGACCGCGACGAGCGGCCGGGTGTGAAGTTCAAGGACGCCGACCTCATCGGCCTGCCGCTGCGGCTGACCGTGGGCGGCCGGGGCCTGAAGGAGGGCGTTTTCGAAATGAAATGGCGCGCCGCCAAGGACGTGAGGAAAGTGGCCATCGCGGAAGCCGGGAGCGTGATCGCCTCGGCCGTGCGCGAGGCTGCGGGCAAGGCATGATTGTCGCCGAGACCAAGACCCGCCACACCCCGGGCCCCGCGACGGACATCCGGACGCAGCTGGCCGACGTCTGGCACGTCGTCGTGTTGAACGATCCGGTGAACCTGATGTCGTATGTGGTCATGGTCTTCAAAAAAGTCCTCGGCTTCGACGAGATGAAGGCGCGCAAGCACATGCTCGAGGTGCACGAGCTGGGCCGCTCCATCGTCTGGTCGGGCGTGCGCGAGCAGGCCGAGGCTTACGTCTTTACCTTGCAACAGTGGCACCTCACTGCCGTGCTGGAGGCCGATGAGTCAGCCTGATTCGGAAAGCAATTCCGCCCCGATGTCACGCTGGCGCACGCTGTAACGAAAAATGAAGCGCGTTGAGGTCAAGCTGAACCTTGAGGCCGTGGCGCCGCTGCTCGACGTCATCAAGGACGCGGCGGACGATCTGAGGCCGGAGCTGGCGGTCGCGCCCCAGGTCCTGGACCAGGAGGAGGAATTCTCGGACGGCTGGAAGCGCGAGCTGCTGCACGGGCAGAACACCGACATCGGCCTGTTCCTGGCGCTGTTTGGCAATGAGTTTTTCCTGACCGGGGTCGTGCCGCTCGACCCGACGAACAGCGAAGCGATCCTGCGGGCCTGCTCGGCGGTGCGCCTGCGCCTGCGCGCGAAGCACCTCGAGCCACTCGGCGAGGAGGCGCTGGAGAGCGGCGAGGTGCCGCTGGAGGAAATGCCGGAGACGCAGCGCAAGGCCTTTGCCGCCTACGTTTTTCTCGCCACGCTGCAGGAACTCATCGTGCAGCACCTCGACCCGACCGTGCTGGAGTGACTCTGAAATGTAGGTTGCGAGCTTGCTCGCAACGTGGCGCGCGTGAGTGCCGCGGCGGCAATAGTGCAAGGTGAATTTTTTAAACCGCGCGTTCACGTTGACGGCGGTGGCGGGCGCGGTAGCGTCCTCCCCGACACCCTGTAGTGTTCGAGGTGCTCTATAAACCGCTCTTTGCCTTTGCTATAATTTGGGAGCCGCCGACAGGCGGATTGATGCCAGGCCGTAAACCGGAAGGCAGAGGTCCGTCGGGTGGCGCCCACCTTTAACTTAAAAAGGACATGAGCCTTGGGGCGCACGGCATGAATGGGGTGTCACCTCTTTTCCCACCACCATGGAACGACTGCCCTACTACCAGCTGCTGCACATTTTTTCGCTGCTCGTGCTCACGGCGCACACCTTCATGACGTTTGCCAACCCCGCGCCGGAGAACCGCCGGCGCACCCTGATGATCACCGGCATCGCGGCCCTACTGATGCTCGTCAGCGGTTTCGGCATGCTGGCGCTCAACAAAATCCCCGTCGCCACCGGGTGGGTCATCGTGAAGCTGTTCTGCTGGCTCGGCCTGTCGGCGCTCGCCGGGCTCGCCTACCGCAAGCCGCACCTGCGCGGCATGCTCAGTCTGGTGGCCCTGGTGCTGCTCCTGACCGCGGTGTTCATGGTCATTTTCCGGCCGTTTTGAGGCGACCGCTCCAAGTATGGAAGCGAAGCAGGCGCAAGCGGAGCATCTTGAATTGCCGTGGCTTGTTGTAGGTCGGGGATAAACCCCGACCTGCATTTTCCGATTTTTGCGCGATACCCGGCCGTCCCGGCCATTGACGACGACCGTGATGCTTCATTTGCTTCGCTCAGGATGACTAACGAGAGCAGTGGAACCCTCTGCGGGCTCTGGATCGACGATGCCGGGAGCGTACATGCCTGCCGCGCGACGCCGGCCGGCGGCCGGCGCGAGGAGGTGGAGGCATTCAAGCCGTTCGCGTGGCTGGGCGGCGAGTTTCCGCAGGAAGGCGTCCGGTTCGAGCGGCTGAGCGGTGAGGGGGCCTTCAACTGGCTGGCGCACGCGGAGTCGCTCGGGGTGTTCGAGGTGTTTTTCAAAAACGTGCGCGAGGGCGCGCCGGTGGACGTGCTCAAGCCCTACGAGGGCCAGTGGCTCCTGCAGCAGCGCGCGCGGCTCTATGCCGACCTGAAGTTCGCCGAGTTGCGCCGCTGCCAGCTCGACATCGAGACCGGCGCGGCGGAGGCCGGCGCCTTTAGCGACGCGCGCAACGCTGGCGACCGGGTGCTCGCCATCGGCCTGCAGTGCGCCGCCCGGCGCGAGTTGCTGGTGCTCGAGGAGGAGACTGACGCGGGAGAGAAACGGCTGCTGCTCGCGTTCAATCAGATGCTCCGCGAACTGGACCCCGACATCATCGAGGGGCACAACATCTTCAAGTTCGACCTCGACTACCTGCGGACCCGGTCGAAGCGCCATAAAGTGCCGTGCGCGTGGGGCCGCTTCGGCCTGCCGGCGGAGTTTCGCAACAGCCGGATGAAGGTCGCGGAGCGCTGGATTGATTTTTCCCGCTGCGACATGCCCGGGCGGGCGGTCATCGACACCTACCTGCTGGTGCAGCTCTACGACATCACGGCGCGGGAGATGACCGCCTACGGGCTGAAGGATGCGGCGGTTTACTTTGGCATCACGCCCGAGTCGGGCGAGGGCCGCACCTACATCGAGGGCGGGCAGATCCAGCACGTCTTCCGGCGGAACCGGGAGGAGTTCCTGGCCTATCTCACCGACGATCTGCGCGAGACCCGGGGGCTGGCCGACGTGCTGCTGCCGACCTATTTCGAGCAGGCGCGGGCGTTTCCCATCCTGCTGCAGGAGGCGGCGCTGCGCGGCACGGCCGGCAAGGTGGACCTGCTTTTCCTCGAGGAATACTACCACGCGCGGGCCAGCTGCCCCGCGCCGGTGGACATCGCGCCGTTCGAGGGCGGCTTCACCCGCAGTTTCCAGGAAGGTGTGTTCAAGCAGGTGCTGCACTTCGACGTGGCCTCGCTTTACCCGAGCCTGCTGCTGCAGATGGGCCGCAATCCGAAGAGCGACAGCCTGGGCGTGTTCATCCCGCTGCTGCGGCGGCTGCGCGAATACCGGATGAAATACAAGCAGCTGGCAAAGAGCGCCGCCACGGCCGCCGAGCGCGACGAAGCGCAGGCGCGGCAGGCCAATTTCAAGATCCTTATCAATTCCTTCTACGGCTACCTCGGCTTCTCCGGGGCGCGCTTTGCGGACGGCGAACTGGCGGCGGAAGTGACGCGGCGCGGGCGCGAACTGCTGCAGGCGCTGATCGAGGAATTCCAGAAGCATGGCTGCGTGATTCTCGAGGCGGACACGGACGGCATCTACCTCTCGACAGAGAAATATTTCAGCCAGCCCGAGGCGCTGCTGGCGCTGGTGGGAAAAATCCTGCCTGCCGGCATCGAACTGGAATACGACGGCACCTACGACGCGATGTTCTGCTACAAGGCCAAGAACTACGCGCTGGCGACCGGCGGCGAGATCACGCTGCGCGGCTCGGCGCTGCGCTCGCGCGGCATCGAGCCGTTCCTCAAGCGGCTCGGCGACCAGCTCATCGCCTACCTGCTCGGGGTCTCGCAGGAGTCGCCGGTCGCCGAGATAGAGCGATTACGCAAAAGTATTGCAGCGAAGGAGCAACCGGTCGCCGACCTGGCCAAGTCCGAGACATTGAGCCAGAATCCGGGGGCCTATGAGCAATGGGTGGCGGGCGGGGGCAAGCCGCGCCGGGCGGCGGCTGAGGTGGCCCTGCAGATGAACCCGCGACCCCGGATGGGCGAGCGGGTTAGCTACTACATCGGGGCGAAGGCCAAGGGCCAGACCTCCGACTGGCAGCGGGCGCGGCCGCTGGCCGCCTACGACGCGGCGACGGCCCCGTACGACCCGGTATATTATTTGGGAAAAATCGACGATTGGCTGGAACGGTATGGACGTTTCCTCGGGATTCAGCCACAAGCAGCCCAGCAAGAAATGACTCTCTGATGATTCGCACGCGCATCTGCCTCTATCTGCTGATCCTGACCCCGCTGGTGGTTTACTGGCAGACCATCTTCCAGGATTACGGCATGGGCGTCGGCTACGCCTTCCAGCGGGAGGCACGCGAGGAACCGAGCAGGCTGGTGAAGTTCACCGCTTCGCACGGCCGCCCGCTCTACGGTGCGCTGCTGGAGACTTCCTTTGTGGTGGCGGATGATGTCTCGTTCCTCCCGTGGCTGCGCCTCACCGGCGTGCTGCTCCTGACCCTGCTCGGGCTGGCGCTTTGGCGGCAGCTCTATCAATCGGGTTGGACCGAGGTCGAGGCGGCCGCCATCGGCCTCGGCATTGTCCTGCTGCCGGCGGCCCAGGTCACGGCGAGCTCGGCTACGGCGTGGCCGCAGGCCCTGACGCTGCTTTTGGCCGTGGCGGGGTTCTCCGCGATCGAAACCGAACTGGAGCGGGGCGGACTCAAGCGGGCCGTGGCCCTGTTCGGCGGGTGCATGATCTACCTCCTGGCCGGACTCGTTTACCAGTCCAACGCCCTTTTTGCCGTGGTGCCGATTGCGGCGGTGCTGATGGTCCGCTCGGGCCGCGAACCGATGGCGGACGTGCGCTGGATCCTTACTCACGTGGTCACCCTGGTGACCGGCCTCGGCCTCAGCTACCTGCTGGTGAAAACGCTGTTCAGCAACGGCGTGTTCCATGAATCGGCGCGGATGCAACTCGAAGGCGATGTCCTCGGCAAGGTGGGCTGGTTTTTCGCGCATCCGCTGCCGAACGCCCTCGCGCTTTACGCCCTGCGGGACGATTTCAATACGGGCGCGCTGATTTTCTGGGCTGCGGTGCTCGTGACGGTCGTCCTCATCGGGCTCGGCTACTGGCTGGATCCCAAGCGCGCGGAAGCGCAGGTGAAAAGGAAATGGCTGCTGTGCCTCGTGGTGCTGCCTCTGCTGGCGCACGGCGTCAGTCTGGCGGCGGCCGAGCGGTCCACGGCCTACCGCCCACTGTTCGCCCTCTCCGGGCTGGTGCTGGTGCTGGTGGTGTACGGCCTGCGGGCTCTGCGGACAGCCGGCCACATCAAGCCGGCGATGGACTACATCGGCCTGGGATTGCTCAGTCTCGGCGCGGCCATCCTCGCCGCCCACAATTCCTATTCGCTGATCGCCGAGCCGCAGGCCTTGGAATGGGACCTGGTGCGCAGCGTGGTGACGCGGGCCGATTTCAGCAAGGCCACCAAGGTTTACCTCATCACCCCCACCATTGGGGACCGGACCACCGACCGGGTTTTTGGCGACGAGTTCGGCTCGCTTTCATCCGATGCGCCGGAAGTTGCGACCGAGATTTTCAAGGCGGCGCTGCACGAGCGCTTCCCCGGCAACCTGCCCAAGGGCGGCAGCTTCACCGTGGCCGTCGGACAGCAGGTGCCGGCGGACAAGGCTTACGACATTGTGATCGACCTGCGAAAGCTGAAGCAACACCGGCTGCCCTGAGGGCAGGCCGGGTCACGTCCAGCGCAGGTCGGCTTTTGAGATGGGCAGTTGCCGGATGCGCGCGCCGGTCGCGGCGAAAATGGCGTTGCAGACGGCCGGCGGGGTGGGTGGCAGGCCCGGTTCACCGAGGCCGGTCGGCGGATTTTTGCTCTCGATGAAGGCGACCTCGACCTGCGGGGCCTCGTTGATGCGCAACAGCGGGTAATCGTTGAAATTCTCCTGCACCACGCGGCCGCGGTCGATGGTGATTTCCTGCAGCCACGCGGCGCTGCAGCCGTCCACGATGGCGCCCTGGATCTGGCTCTCCGCCCCGCTGCGGTTGATGACCGGGCCGACGTCCACCGCGCACCAGACCTGGTGGATCTTCAGTGTGCCGTCCTTGGCCACACTGACCTCGGCGACCTGGGCGACGTAGCCGCTGTGGCTGAAATGAAAGGCGACGCCCTGGCCGCGGCCCTTGGGCAGTTTCTTGCCCCAGCCGGAAATCTCACCGACCTTGCGCAGCACGCCCTTCATGCGGCCGGTCTCGTAGGTGGGGTCGCGGCCGCCGCTGGCGGCCAGCGCGCGGTCGTCGCCGAGCAGCTCCAACCGGAATTCCAGCGGGTCGCGGCCGGCGGCGTGGGCCAGCTCGTCGATGAAGCTTTGCATGACAAATGCCACTCCGTTGCTGCCCGGGGCGCGCAGTGGCCCGGTGGGCACGATGGTAGAGATGATGGACTGTTCCAGACGGTAGTTTGGCAGGAAGCGCGCGGGCAGTTCGTCCCCGCTGAGGCCCGCGGAGGAGGCGACATTCGCCGTGCTGCGGAGACCGATGGTGACGAAATGATTTTTCCACGCGGAGAGCTTGCCTTGGGCATCGACCGCGCCTTTGAGAAAATGCCAGCCGATGGGCCGGTAGTAGTCGTGCCGCATGTCGTCCTCGCGTGACCAGGTGAGCTTGATGGGCACGCCGGCCTGCTTGGCGATCGCCACGGCCTCGACGGCGAAGTCGTTGTTAAGCCGGCGGCCGAAGCCGCCGCCGCTGCGGGTGATGTGGATCTTGACCCGGTCCTTCGACAAGCCCGCGGCCCCGGCGATCTGGTCCAGCGAGCCGCCGGGATTCTGGGTGGGCGACCAGACTTCCAGCGTGTCGCCCTTGAACCACGCGGCGCAGTTCTGCGGCTCGAGCGTGGCGTGGGAAATGAATGGATAGGAATAAGCACCCTCGACGACGGCCTTGGCCGCGGTGAAGGCGGCGTCCACGTCGCCGTCATTGCGCACCACGGTGCCGGGTTGCGCGCCTTTGGTGGCAGCCGAGGCGGCGTAGACGACGGAGCTTTCCACCGCCGGGTCGCCCTCGTCCCACTCGACCTGCAACTGGCGGCGGGCGCTGAACGCGGCCCAGGTGGAGTTGGCCACAATCGCCACGCCGGTCTGCAGGCCGGGCCCGGCCGGCACGATGAAGGCGTCGCGCACGCCGGGCAGGGCCTTGACGCGGTCGAGGTTGGCGCGGACGAGCTTGCCGCCGAAGACGGGGCTGCGCTCGTAGACCGCGTAGCCCATGCCGGGCAGCTTGGTGTCGATGCCGAACAGCGGCTGGCCGCTGACGATCGAGGGATTGTCCACGCCGCCGATGCGCGAGCCGATGATCTTGAATTCGCTCGGATCCTTCAGCTTGACCGCGCTGCCGTCGGGCACGGGCAGCAGCGCGGCCTTGAGGGCGAGCTCGCCATAAGTGAGGGCCCGGCCGGTCGGCCGGTGGAGCACCGCGCCGTTCTCAGTGTAGAGTTCATCGACCGGCACGCCCCATTGCTGGGCCGCCGCCGCGACCAGCATGGCGCGGGCGACCGCGCCGGCCCGGCGCATGGGCTCGTAGCTGGACGGAATCGTGCGGCTGCCGCCGGCGGTCTGGCCGCCGTAAATCGGATCAAAGTCGGCCTGCTCGATGATGACCTTGTTCAGTTCCACGTCCATCTCGTCCGCGATGATCATGGGCAGGGCGGTCTTCACGCCCTGGCCGGAGTCGGGCGTTTTGGCCATGATCTTGACGGTGCCGTCAGGATAGATGCGGATGAAGGCATTGGGGGTGAAGACGCGGGCGGTGTTGTCGATCGCAGTGGCCTGTGCGAGAGCCTCGACGGGTTTCAGGTAGAAACTCAGGGCAAGGCCGCCGCCGGCCAGGGCGCTGACCTTGATGAAACCGCGGCGGTCGAGTGAAACGGGGGCTTTCATTTGGCGGCTGACTTGATGGCGGCGCGGATGCGCAGGTAGGTGCCGCAGCGGCAGAGATTGCCCGCCAAGGCGCCGTCGATGTCGTCGTCGGTCGGGTGCGGGTTGCGCTTGAGCAGCGCGGCCGCGGTCATGATCTGGCCGGCCTGGCAATAGCCGCATTGCGGCACGTCGTGCTCGACCCAGGCCTTTTGCAGCGGATGCGAGCCGTTGGGCGACAGGCCCTCGATGGTGGTGATGTTCGTGCCCGCGACCGTGGAGACCGGGGCCTGGCAGGAGCGGACGGGCACGCCGTCAATGTGCACCGTGCAGGCGCCGCACAGGCCGAGCCCGCAGCCATATTTGGTGCCAACCAGATCCAGATGGTCACGCAACACCCACAACAGGGGCGTATCCGCGGCCGCTTCCACCGGGCGGGACTGCCCATTTATCTTCAGGGTATAAGCCGGCATGGGGTTAGTCCCAGTTTGCAAGCCTCCCCGCCCGGGTCAACCCGGCCTTTGCGAAAATTACGCGACGGAGAATTCCGCTTACTTGGCGGCGCTGCGCTTGACGACCCAGTCGACGATCGCCGCGTCGTTGTTCTCATTCCGCCACACGAGGCTGAGAAACTCTGCCGGGTAAATGTCGTGCTCCTGGAAGAAGCGCCGGTCGCCGCCGCAGCAATACATCAGCGAGTCGGGCAGTTCGCCGCGAAGCTTGGCCCTGGCCTTCGGGATGAGGCGCGGCAGCCACTCAATGCTTTTGATGGCATCGGTTTTGGCGGGCATCTTTGCCACGTCGAGCACAGTGGCGGAGGCCTTGCCGTTCTGGGCGTTCAGAAAATAATCCCGGCGGACCGTCTCGATGGCGAGGGCCTTGTCCCAACCGGGCCCGCTGCCGCCGGTGTCGTCCTCGGCGTAATCGTAGAGGTTCTGCGCGGTGAGGCCGTTGGCGGCGAGGAAGGCCGTCTCAGTGGCGTTGAAGTAGGTGCCGGCGTCGCGCTGCCCGGCGGCATAGAGTTTGCAGGCCTTGTCGTGGAGGGCGTGCAGCCGGTCGGCGAAGTTGTAGTGTTTCATGCGTGCCGACAGGAAAACCGGCCAGGCGGGAATTGCAAACGGGTGCGCCGCGCCTACGTTTCGGCGGGGAAGATGAACTCCTGCCGGAGCGCACTCACGGCGGCCATGGAGAAGCTTGAGGCTACCCAGTATTGACGAGCAGTGGGTTGGGGTTCAGTTGCGCCCGACAATCGTGAATCCCATGATGGGGTCACCGGGGGCCTGCCGGATCACGTTGAACAACTCAATGATCGTCCGATTGCGAAGGATCTCGGCTTCAAAGGTCGCATACTGCGCAGGCGAAAGGGCAGTCCGGGCCTGGGCCAGCAAGCGTTCCGAATCGACGGACTCGCGCGCTGGTTGCCGGGCCAGGATCGGCCCATTCAGGTCAGGCCTTGGGGATGTAGCCTGAGCGCCATTGCGATAAGCTTCACTGGCATCGGCTAATATCTGCGTAAGCTGATTTGCCTGGGTCGCACTGATCGGATCGCCAGAGAATACCAGCGAGGCCGCTAAACCGCCGACAAATTCGCGCGTAGGCATCGTGCGCTCAAACTCGACCAGTTGTTGATACCCGGCTTCGCCGAGCAACTCGCGTTTCGCCGCACGCATCGCTTCCTCCGATTGGTTGCGCAACGTTTGCACCGCGGGATCGGTTTCCGCCAATCCGCGTGCTCGCATTGTTGATTTTAGATCCATCGCGTTCTCAGCCTCAGTCACCAGAATGTCTTTGAATCGTTCGATCTGAGTCTGTGAGAGACCTGCTTCCATCAGAAAGGGCCCATATGTCACGCCAAAATCTCTGCGCCGCGACGCTAGATACCGCGCCTGCAATTCGGGATTTTTCTCCAAAACAACATCTCTCCACGGTGTTCGCGCGATGACCTCGGCCGCAGCCGCAGTCTTAGGATCAATGATGACAACCTTGGGACTTCCGCGCGGATCGGCCTTTGGAGTGGCGTGTTTGCCGTCCAGTATTTTCTGCAGTCTGCCCTGTTCCGCCTCAGCCGCGACAATTCGCTCACTGTTAAGCGCCAATTGATGGGTGAGGTCCGTCCGCTGCGATGCTAGTTTGGCAAGCAGGGCTTCGGCCGCTTGGGCCGAACGTGCTTCATTCCATGCCGTTGCTGCGAATGCCAGGCAAGTCACTCCCGCCCCAATCAGGATTGGAATTCGGTGTTTCATCGCGTCAAAATCCCGGCGGAACCCCGGCGGTGGCCTTGGCATCCTTGATGGCCGCGTTCGTTGCCTGTCTCATTGCTTGCTCGAAAAGGTATTTCTCTCGCAGCGCGACCAGAGCCGCCAATTGCGGCTCTGGCAATACTCCTCTGGCCTCGGTGAGGGCTTTTTCCCAATCCAGTGTTGCGAGGTTGACGCGCCCGCCGTTGCGGAAATCGGGACTGTTTTGAGCGACAATGTCCGTCAAGCGATTGGCCTGCTCGGTGCTAAGCGGAGCGTTGGAAAAATAATCACTCCGGGCGATCTGCTCCGCCACCTGCCGCGTCCCGCCCCGTAGAACACGCGTATAGTCTTCATATTGCGCGTAGCCCGCTGGACCGAGCAGTCCTAGCAACTGTTCCTCAATTTGTTGGCGCGTCATGTCACCGACATTGATCTCGGCGAATGGCGCTTGGGTCGCAGAGTCCCAGCGAATTCCGGCCTCAAGTTGCAAGGCTAAACCGCGAAACTGTTCAATTTGCGCGGGCGTCAGATGCAGTCGTTGGAATAGTTCGCGGTATCTAACTGTCACCATGGTGCCAGCATAGCTTGTGATCAGTGCCGAGGTTTCGGGATGAGCCTTTAGGAAATTCTTTCCCATTCTGATTGGATCCGGTTTGTTCGGCTTCGCCTCGACCTCCGCAGCCAGACGTGCTTCTTCGGCTGCTCTTTGCAAATCGGCCAGGTTTCTTTCCGCCTCTGCCGCGCGTTGCCGGGTGCGATTTAACTGTTCTGCCAGGCCGGCAAGGTCCCGCTGCGAGGTGACCACCGACGATTTAGCCGAGTGCTCCCGGCGCACTTCCTTAACGGTGATTCCGATTGCGAGCACGAGGACGAGCCCGGCCGCGGCGACAGTTTTGGATGTGCTCATAAGCTGGATAAGGTTGAGAGCGGGGCTGGCGGCGGTGGTGGCCGATTTGAGCGCGGCGCTGGTGACTGTCCCGGCTATGCCGGTCGGCGCGGCCGTGGCGGCCTGGCTGGCCAGCATCATGCCCAACGCCGCGCAGGTTGACGTGGCACCGCGGCGTGCCAGCAAGGTCCGCAGCTTATCGAGCGCCCGATCGACGCGCATACGGGCGGCGTCTTCCGTGGCATTGAGCGCGAGACCGATTTCGGAAAACGACCGCCGGGCGAAAAAGCGCAGCAAGACGGCCTCGCGGTCATTCTGGCCGAGTTGGTCCATCACCTCATCCAGCAGAGGTCGCAGCTGGTCCCAAGCGGGCGGGGGCGAAGCGGAATCGAGTTCATGCATAGCGTGAGCCTCCTGTTCTCGAGCCCGGCGGCGGTGCTCGCTGCGGATGTAATCAACGGCCACATTCCGTGTTGTGGCGTAAAGCCAGCCGGGCAGAACACGGCAATGCACGAGCGACGGTGCCTGGCGGGCCAGCGCGGTGAAGACCAACTGGGTCACATCGGCGGCCGCATGGGCATCGCCCGCGAGGTGGCGGAGAGCCGCGGAGTAAACGAGCGGCACGTGCCGTTGCACCAGTTCGGAAAAAGCGCCCTCGGATTGTTCCTCGGCGTAGCGGCGGATCAGTTCAGCGTCTTCGAACATGGCGTTTCAGACTATGGTCGGCGCCAGGACAAAAACCGAACAAAGAAAAAGCGGTCAAACTGTCACGGCACTGTGAAATCGATCAGGCGCTTCTGCCGGTCCACCTTGTCCACCACGACCTGCACCTTGTGACCGAGCTCGAACTTGCGCTTGGTCTTGCGGCCGATGAAGGCCGTGCCGGAGGCGTTAAGCACATAGAAGTCGTCCTTGAGCGAGGAGACCGGCACCATGCCGAACGCGCCCGCCTCGGCGACCTCGATGAAGAAGCCGTGGTTGCGCACGTCGGTGATGATGGCGGTGAAGACGGCTTTCTTTTTTTTCTCCGTCTCCCGTTCGAAGTATTCCATGAGCTTGACCTTCACGGAATCGCGCTCGGCCTCCGTACTGTTGATCTCGGTCAGGCTCAGGTGCTCGGCCAGGTTGTCGATCTGCGCGATGCGGTAGCTGATCTGGCTGCCGGAGCCGCCCTGGTGCTTCGCGAGGTAGGCATCGAAGACCCGGTGCACCACGAGATCGGCATAGCGGCGGATGGGTGAAGTGAAATGGGTGTAGTCGGTCTTGTTCAGGCCATAATGCCCGTCGGGCGTGGCGCGGTAGCAGGCCTTCCGCATGCTGCGGAGCAATTGCGTGCGGAGAATGTAGCCCTGCGGGTGGTCCTTGAGGACACCCAGCAGCTTGACCACCTCGGCGCGGTTCATGAGGTCGCCGACCTTGATGTTGAACGTGGCGAGGAACTGGCGGAAGTCGGCCAGCTTCGTCTCGTCGGGATCGTCGTGCACGCGATAAAGCGACGGCAGTTGGTGGCTGCGGGTGAGGCGGGCGACGGCGCTCTCGTCGTTGTGGATGAGCTCGATGCGGTCGGCGTAGCCCCCGGCGTCCACGAAGATCTTCGTCTCGGGCATGTCGAGGTCGAGGCTGCCGGCCGCCATGCGCTCGCGCCGGATTTTTACGCCGATGGCCCAGAGCTGGCGCACCCATTTTTGCAGGTCGGTGAGCTCGGACTGCGACAATTCATTGAGTGCGCGGCCGGTCGCGCCGGTCTGGTGGGCCGCCGGGAGCGGCAACTGGCGGATCTTGGCGAGGTCGTCCTCAAACATCAGCGCGAACGCCTGCTTGTAGGTCATGCGCTTGACGCTGCGGATGACAGTGTTGGCGAACTCGGTGTTCTTGAGCCGGCCGCTGGCGGCGAAGGTGAAGAGCGCGGCCTTGGTCAGGCGGTCCTGCGCCTCGACGAGCGAGCAGAGGCCGTTGGAAAGTTTTTCCGGCAGCATCGGCACGACGGTGCCGACGAGGTAGGTGGAGTTGCCGCGGTTCTGCGCCTCGCGGTCCAGGGCGGTGCCGGGCTTCACGTAGTGGCTGACGTCGGCGATGTGCACGCCGATGCGGATGTCACCGCCGTCGAGGTATTCGATGGAGAGCGCGTCGTCGAAGTCCTTCGCGTCGTCCGGGTCGATGGTGAAGGTGGGAATCTTGCGGTAGTCGCGCCGGCCGGCAAGGTCGGCGGGCCCGACGACGGAGGGCAGGGCGGCGGCCTCGCGGAGGACCTCCTCGGGAAACGCCGGGGCGAGATTGTATTTGTGGTAGATGGCGGCGAGCTCGGCGCGGGGCTCGAAGGCCCGGCCGAGCCGGGCGACGATGACGCCGTCGGGGTTCTGGTGGCGGTCCTGCCATTCGTTGAGTTTGACGACGACCTTGTCGCCGACCATCGCGGGCGGCTTCAGGCCGGCCTTCGCCGGATCGGCCACGATGATGTCGTGGCCCATGCGGGGGTCGTCGGACATGACGTAGAAATAAGTGCGGCCGCGCTGCAGTGTGCCGGTGAGGGTGGCGTTGCCGCGGGCGAGGATCTTGATGACGCGGCCGGCCTCTTCGCCGGGTTTCAGGAAGTGGGGGAAGTCGCGCTCCTTCGGCGAGCGCAGCCGCACGACGACGGTGTCGCCCTGCAGGGCCACGCCGGTGTCCTCGCCGGAGATGAAGATGGCGGGCTTGCGCGGCTCGGTGACCTTGACCTCGGGGAAGACCATGGCCGAGCCCTTCTGGCGGAAGTTGATCTTGCCGGTGACGAGGTCGGCCTCCTTCGGCACGCAAAGGCGGTCGCCCTTGATGACCGCGATCCGGCCGGTGTGGACAAGCTCATCCACCTGCGCGGCGAACTTGCGGCGGTCCTTGGGGTTGAGCCGCCATTCGCGGGCGATGGCATCGGCGGAGGCCGGCGCATAGCCGCGGCGGTTGAGATGGGACAAAAGTCGGTCAGAATAACTCATAGGGAAAGGACCCGGGGCGGCCGGAGTGGCTCCAGCAAATGATGGGCCCGGGATTTTCTAGTGGAACCGTGCGTCGGGGTCTGTAGTGTTGCAACATGCGAATTGCCCACGCGGCCAGCGAATTGTTCCCTTATTTGAAGACTGGCGGGCTGGCGGATGCGGTGGCGGCGTTGACCGGCGCCCTGGCGGACAAGGGTCACGAGCTGGCGGTTTTCATGCCCGGCTACCGCTTGGTGCTCGACGGCCCCCATGTCGCCGGGGCGAAGCCCACGCATAAACTGAAGATCGAGATGGGCGATGCGTTCCTGGCCGGCGACGTTTATACACTGAACCCGCGGCCGGGGCTGACGCTCCACCTGATCTGCCGCGAGGAGTTTTTCGACCGCAAACTGCCGTATTGGACCGGCGAGCGCGACTACGATGACAATGACGCGCGTTTCATCTTTTTCCAGAAGGCCGTGGTCGAACTGCTGCGCCTGACCGATTTCAAGGCCGACATCGTGCATTGCCACGACTGGCAGACCGGCCTGCTCCCGGTTTTCCTGCGCGAGGCGGAGCGCCGGTATGACGTCACGCTGGCGCTCAAGACCGTGTTCACCATCCACAACATCGCCTACCAGGGCGTCTTCCCGCGAAAATCATTTGCGCTGACGAATCTCCCCGAGGAACTGATGACCATCGACGGCTTGGAGTATTACGACCAGATGTGCATGCTCAAAGGCGGCATCGTCTACGCGGACCGCGTGACCACGGTGAGTCCGCAGTATGCGAAGGAAATCCAGACGCCCGAGTTCGGCAACGGCATGGACGGCGTCATCGGCACGCGGCTCGAAGACCTGCATGGTATGATCAACGGCATTGACACGGCGGTGTGGAACCCGGCGACGGACCAGAGCCTGCCGGCGCGCTACAACGTAGCGGACCTGCGTGGCAAGGCCACCTGCCGGTCCCGGCTGGTGAAGGAATTCGGCTGGCCGGTCAAATTCAAGGGGCCGGTCTTCGGCATGGTGTGCCGCTTCACAGCGGCGAAGGGGCTGGACCTGGTGTTTGGCGCGAAGGACTTTTTCGAAAAGGAGAACTGCCGGCTGGTGGTGCTCGGTGGCGGCGAGAAGAAATACGAGGAGTTGTTCCGGGATTTCGCCGCGGCGCATCCCGGCAAGGTGGGAGTCTGCGTCCGGCACGACGAGGCGATGAGCCACCTGGTGGAGGCGGGCTCGGATTTTTTCCTGATGCCCTCGCTTTTCGAGCCCTGTGGGCTGAACCAGATGTACAGCCAAGCCTACGGCACCGTGCCGCTGGTCAGCAAGGTCGGCGGACTGGTCGATACGGTGACGGACATCGCCGTCGATCCCGAGCACGGCACCGGCATCGTGTTCGAGCCGACCCAGGAGGGATTCAACGCCGCCTTGCAGCGCGCGCTGGCGCTCCACGCCGACAAGGCGCACTATGCCGCCGCGCAACGCAATGGCATGCAGCGGGATTTTTCGTGGACGAAGGCCGTCGCGGCCTACGAGCAGCTCTATACCGAGGCACTCTGAGCGCTGGCGCCCGGGGCGGGTTGGGCCGGGATTATCCGCAACCCATGGTGGACCATGGAGAAGCACGGACGGCGACGCTGGCGGCTTGGCGGACTTTGCGCGCCCGGCGACCCGAAAGATTCCTGAAAACAGTTCTTTTCAAACGAGTCCCTAAAAGTATGGTGGGCCGCTTATATGCAGAGAACATTGGTCATTTTTAAGCCCGACTGCATGGCCCAGCGCCATGTCGGCAACGTGCTCAACCGCTTCGAGAGCGCCGGCTTCGCCATCGTGGGCTGCAAGATGGTGCGGCTGACGCCGGCCCTGCTGCGCGAGCATTACGCGCATGTGGCCGACAAGCCGTTTTATCCCGAGATCGAGGCCTTCATGAGCTCGCGTCCGGTCATCGTGATGGCGCTGCAGGGCGACAACATCGTGCTGAAGGTGCGCGACCTGCTCGGCCCGACGGACTCGCGCAAGGCGGCCAAGGGGACGATTCGCGGCGACTTCGGCACCGAGATGATGAAGAACGTGGTGCACGCCTCCGACAGCGACGAGAACGCCCGGCTCGAGCTCGCGCGTTTCTTCAAGCCCGAGGAGCTGTTCAAGGCCTGATGTAGAAAGCTGGAAATCAGGAAGGTCCAAATTCGAGCGAAACTCCGTTTCCTGCATTTCTGAGTTCCCCATTGTTCTTTCCTGCCATTTCAGTTTGCGCACTTGACGGGCGGCCGTCGGGTGCTTGTTTGTACTTTCGGTTTTCCGCCCCTATCGTCTAGCGGCTAGGACAGCGGCTTCTCAAGCCGTTAACCGGGGTTCGATTCCCCGTGGGGGCACCAATTTATTAGTGGGCGCTGCTGCCGGAAACGGGCAGGGATTTCCCTCGATAGGCGCACCACGCCGGCATAAAATTTCAACGCTTGGGACAGCCGACTTTGCCGCGCGGTAAAACTCCCGGTGGGAAAGCAAGAAGGGCCGTCTACCCCTAGACGGCCCTTCACCTAACACACACTGACTGACCTTGCTACGACGTGACAGACGCAACGGCGGGCGGGACCGTTCAACAATTCCGGCCACCGGGGTCCGAGTTTACACGTCTGTAACAACTCAGCCGATGAGCTAGGCGGCGACGACAGGGTAGAGGGACGCGAGTTTGCGCACGGTGGTCAGGTTGCGCATCGAGTAGGTGGGCAGCTTGACAGCTTTCATACCCGGCGAGCTCCAGACCTTGGATTCGTTGGATTTAATCCGGCACAGCCAGTAATACTCCCGGCCCTCCAGGCAGAGCGCATCCACCGGCGTCCGGCAGGCCAGGAACTTGCGAGCCTGCTCCGGGCTGAGGGCTTCCTTCAGAAAACCCGCATAGACAGTGTAGCCGGAGTTTTCCATCTCGGCCTCGGCAAACGGCCGGAAAGCTGCCACCGCCGCCAGCTCCGCCCGGGTGCGGACGAAAGTATCGACCCCGTAACCGAGGGATTTCTTGAGGTGATCCTGAATCTGCTTTTCCAGTTTGCTGCTGTCCGCGATCCTGCTGGCGAAGATCACGTTCCCGCTAGCAATGAAGGTCGAGACGTCGGTAAACTTCAGCTGCTCGAAGAGCGCGCGCAGCTCGGCCATCTCGGGCCGGCGCCGGCCGAGGTTGATCCCGCGGAGAAAGGCGATGTAGCGGTGCATGCCGGGCAAAACTAGGCAGGCAGAGCTGCGGGGCGAATCCAAAGATAACCGGACGGAGCTACCACGCCTTGCCTGCCAGCGCCAAATACCTCAGCCGGAATCCCGCGCCCCGACCGCCCATCCAGGTCGAGTCGTTTGCGTTGGGGCGATTTGCATGCTCATTGGACGGCCATGGAATCCATGCTCGCTCCCGTCTCCCGCGCGCCCTCCGACGAATCGCTGCTCGATGCCTACTCGCAGGCTGTTTCCAGCGCGGTGGCCGCGGCGCGCCCGGCCGTTGTGCATATTGAAGTCGGGGGCCGGCAGTCTCCGGCAGGCTCCGGTTCGGGTTTCTTTATTTCCCCCGACGGCTACCTGCTCACCAACAGCCATGTCGTCCATGGGGCGCGCGAGCTGGCGGTATGCCTCGCGGACGGCCGCAAGCTGGCGGCTGATCTCATCGGCGACGATCCGGAAACCGATCTCGCGGTGCTGCGGGTAAGCGCCGATGAAATTGTCCATCTGGAACTCGCGGACAGCAGTGTGATTCGGCCCGGCCAGATCGCGATCGCCATCGGGTCACCGATGGGATTCCAGCAAACGGTCACGGCGGGCATTGTCAGTGGACTGGGGCGTTCGCTCCGCAGCGCCTCGGGTCGTTTGATCGACAACGTCATCCAGACCGATGCCGCGCTCAATCCGGGCAATTCCGGTGGTCCGCTGATCGACACGCACGGCGGCGTCATCGGGGTGAACACCGCCATCATCCGGCCGGCCCAGGGCATCTGTTTCGCCATCGCCAGCAACACCGCCCGGTGGGTCGCGGCGTGGCTCATCAAGGAGGGACGCGTCCGGCGCAGTTTCATCGGGGTCGCCGGCCAGAACGTGCCCCTGATCCGCAAGGTCGCCCGTCACCATCACCTCGAACAGGAAACCGGCGTATTGGTCTCCGGCGTGGAGCCCGGTAGTCCCGCCCTGCGGTCCGGCCTGCTCGAAGGGGACATCCTGCTGGCGCTGGATGGCACGGCCACCCCGGCGGTGGATGACCTGCACAAGCTGCTGACGGGCGATCGCATCGGCGAACGGGCGATTGTCACCTTTCTGCGGGGCGTCGAACTCCGCCGCCATGCCATCATTCCGTTGGAAATGCCGTGGCGCGATTAGGACGCACTGGCATTGGGCGCGTGGCACAGCCGGCAATTGCGCCAGCTGCACTGGTCAACGCCGCAGCGGGATGAGCGCGCGCAGCCGCGGGTCGCGCAGGTAAAGCCCGCCCCAAACGAGCACGCCGAAAGCAACCGGAAGGACAAAGGAGACCCCCAGGCGCATCGACACGGCCGTGGCGCCCCCGAGATAGCCCGTGAGCAAAATCGCGCCAAGCACGGCGGTGCGCGGGACCAGATAGACGACCGTGCAGGCGAGCTCCAGAATGCCAATTGCGACTGCACTACCGGGAGGCCAGTCGGCAAAGCCCTTCACGACCTCGGCGGTCTGGGCGATTTTCATCACACCGCTCATGAGCAGCATGAGCACTGGCAGGGTGCTGAGGACATAGCCTGTCACGCGCGCTGACTTGGAGACGGGGGCGGTTGGGGTGGTCGCTTCCATGATTTTTTATTAGGTGGCTGGGGAATAAATGTCAACTGGCGCGAGCCAGAAGTTCGGCGAGACGGTCGAGACTTTGCGACCAGCCCTCGGTCATGCCCATCTTCACCATTGCGGCGGCGATGGCGGGGGAATCGAAGCGTGTCTGTATGGTGAGGATGGTCTTGCCACCGATTTCCTCGAAAGTAACCGTCGTGAGCAGTGTGCCGGCCGGGTTCTCACCCGGCTTGCAGCCTGGTTTCACCATCTGGTGCCACGTGGCCGGATGCTCCGAGCAATCCATCGCCAGCACCAGGCGCGCTGGCGGCGCGACCTCGCGGAAAACACCGCGGATCGGATAATCCGTGCCTTCCGGGCTGCGCATGACGATCCGATACGCGCCGCCCGGCCGCACATCCAGTTCGCAGACGGGGTTCGTCATGAGGCGCGGCCCCCACCACTGCGCCATGTGCTTCGGCTCGGTCCAAACGCGCCACACCAGCTCGCGTGGAGCGTCGAACTCGCGCGAGATGACAAAACCCGCGTCGGCCAGTGAACTTGGGGTGGACATGGTCAGGCTCCGTGCTGGACTTTGGCCAGGTAGGCGGTGAGCTGCTCCATCGTGCCGCCCCAGCCTTGCGTCATGCTTTCGTGCGAGGAGTCGAAGGTCTTGCGCTCGGCCTCGGTCGCATTGATCGCGACCCAACGAAGCTTCAGCGTGGTCCTGCCGTCGCGCTCGGTGAGGGTCGTGGTGGACAGCGTCTCGAGCGGCCAGGTGGCGCTCAGGGGATGGCGGGTCACGCCGCGTTTTGCGTCCGAAAAGGATACGACCACCACGAGTTTTTCCGGCGGCACGATTTCCCGGAAGGTCCACTTGCCCCACATCTCGTGCCCGTCGGGCGATTTCATGCAGTAGTGAAATTCACCGCCTGCCCGGAAATCGAGCGAGCACACCGGTATGGTGAAGCCTTTCGGGCCGAACCATTGCTTGAGGTGCTCCGCTTGTGTCCAGGCCCGCCACACCAGGTCGCGCGGAGCCGCAAACTCCCGCGTGACGACGAATTCACGCATCTGCATCGCCGGCAGGTGTTCGGAAAGCCGCTCCAGCGTCTGCTTGCCGCCTTCGACGGCCCCGAACTCCCGGGCCACGAAGTCGCGCGCCTCGGCCGAGGGAAACACCATGCGGCCGGTCAGCCGTGTCTTGCCGGACTCCACCGTCTCGAAGGTCCACGTTGCCTCGAAGGTGGCCCCCGGCCCTTTCTCGCGGCCACCGCCATGTGAATAGACGATGCGCTCGTTCGGCACGATGTCCTTGAAAGTGCTTTTGTTCGGATAGTTCACCCCGTCGGGTCCGCGCATGACGTGCTCCCAGACGCCGCCGATGCGGAAATCCATCTTCTTGATCGTGGTGCTGAAACCGCGCGGCCCCCACCAGCGGACGACGTGTTGCGGGTCGGTCCACGCCTGCCATACGAGTTCGCGCGGCGCGTCGACGACCCGGGAGATTACGATTTCCCGGTCAGAGGTGCCGGGGTTGGGGTTGTTTTTTGCGGTCATGTTTTTGCTTGTTGGATTAGCTGGAGATGATGGGCGAGGCGGTCCAAGTTTTGTTCATTGGCCTCGGCGATCAGCCTTTTGAGGGGGGCGAGATCCGCCGCCGACTCGAACTGCATCAACCAAGTGACGGCGGTTTGCTCGCCTTGGGCGGCAAAAGTCATCGTCATGTGAAAACCATGCCGGGACTGCCGGTGGTGGAAGACGATCCGCTCCAGCGGACGGACCTCAAGGAATTCCTTGTCGTTGGGGTGGTCCGTGCCGTCCGGGCCGTGCAGGGTCAGCCGCCACTGGCCGCCCGGGCGCAGGTCGAACTGGTGAAGCGTGCTGGTGAAACCCTTCGGCCCCCACCACTGCACAAGCCGGCCCGGATCGCTGAAGGCCGCGTAGACCGACTCGCGTGGTGCCGCGAAGACGCGGGTGCTGACGATCTCCCGGTCGGAGATGTCCTCGGTCAGGTTACTTTTGGCGGCCATGCGTCTTTCCCTTGGGTTTCTTCGCTTGGAGTTTCCGCAAATAGTCGGCGAGGCGGTCGAGACTCTCCTCCCAGTGGCGGCGGTAGTCCTCCAGCCAGTCGACCGCCTCCTTCATCGGCTCGGCTTTG
>WNFI01325845.1_pt1 | contig 37077 bp, 34 predicted proteins | sample 5400471 | NCBI WGS metagenome assembly WNFI01 (sample SAMN13153348, study PRJNA577476) | soil metagenome | isolation source: 100 cm saprolite on Douglas fir-dominated hillslope | place: USA:California | collected 2013-09-17 | reverse complement strand
CCCGCCCGCAGCCGCTGCAATTCGGCCAGGCACAGATGGATAAAGGCCAGCGCCGAAAACACCGGCGCCACCAGATTCAGGGGCGGGATGAAGTACATCCCCCCCGTGATGAGCCCGAGCAGGAACAGCCGTCCGCGTGCAGATTCAAAAATCAGCTTCATTTCTGCCGCGTCGGCGTGGTCTGACAGCGCATCGTACCGAAACAGCCGCTGGTTCAGGAAGGCCGACAACATCACTGGCAATAGCACCGCCAACGGGGCCAGCAGCCATAACGGCAAGGTCACGATCCATAGCAGCGCAAACAGGAAAATCGCAGCCACCGCGTTCCAGATGCTCCCGAACAAGGTTCCACCCCGACGCCGGGCGAGATTCGGGTAGTCCCGTCGCGCGACATGGCGAACCAGTACCGGCATCGCAAATAGCGTCGCCATGAGCAACGCGGTCACGATTACAACTGGAACCAGCAAGGCAAAGACAAGCGCTGCCGTTATCCATGAAGCCAATCCGGCAATGTCCCAGTTTGCCGCCCATGCGAAGTGAGAGTGACCCACGACCGCATCCTGGATAACGGACGTCCAGGCGTCCCAATAGGCCCAGCCCAGACCAACCCAGAGGACAAGCGCAACCAGCATCGGCACCAGCAGAACCATCAGAATGATGGGGTGCACAACAGACCGCAGAGCACCGATTGAGGCCAAAATGACTGCATCCATCGGTGTCTCATACTTCCCGGAAGATATTAATTAACTATCTGGTTATGAAATATTATTTTAATTATCCTACCGAACTTTTGGCTATCCACAAATTATTTGTTGACTTAGTCCCTGAGGCTTCTACAATGGCGGTGTTTTTGCAGTGCAGCAAAATCTAGTCGCGCAGCACAAAGCCAACCCTATCAATCGTTTCGCCAGTTCGAAGGAGAAAGTTATGTACAACGTACCTGAGCAACTGTTAGCTACGAATAAGGAAAACTTGGAAACGTTCGTTGAATTCGCCGGAATTGCCGCAGCGGGCGCCGAAAAGCTGTTGGACGTACAAGTGAAAATCGCAAAGGCCGTTTTTGCCGACACCGTAAAGCACGCCAAAACAGTCGTCGCTGCCAAAGACGTGCAGGAACTGACCGAAATCCAGACCTCCGTCGTTCAGCCTTCCGCTGAGAAAGCCGCGACCTATGGACGCAGCATCTATTCTGTCATCGCCGAAACCCAGACGGAACTGGGCAAGTTCTTCGAGGTACGCTTCGCAGATGCGAACAAGAACCTGACGACTGCGTTGGACAAGGCGATGAAAAGCGCCCCCGCCGGTTCCGATGTCGCCGTCGCTGCCGTGAAGTCGGCAATGGCCGCCGCAAACCAGGCTTACGATGCATTCAGCAAGGCCACCAAGCAAGTCACGGAAGCAACCGAAGCCTCGATCACCGCCGCCAGCGGCGTGACCGCCAAGAAAAAGGCCGCTTAAGCGTCCTGCGAACAGATTCAATTCAGAGGCCCCCGGAATAGTCCGGGGGCCTTTTGTTTTTTGCGCCGGCCCGTCCTATAGAATCCGGTTTACCCGGCCCTTCTTTATCCGTCACCCATTACCAGCCCCGTTGCCATGCGCCTGACCGACCGACCCTCTTGGAAAGCCCTGACCGCGCACGCCCGCGAGATCGGTAACGCGCGCATTCTCGACTTGTTCGCCGGAGATCCGCAGCGCGCGCAGGCGTTTTCGATCGAAGCCTGTGGAATTCTGCTCGACTATTCCAAGAATCCGCTTTCGGCCGAAACACGCCGCCTGCTCGGTGCTCTGGCCGCAGACGCCGGCGTCCCGGAACAAATTGCGGCCATGTTCGAAGGCCGGCGCATCAACGTCACTGAAAAACGGGCGGTCTTGCACACGGCCCTGCGCAACCGCTCACGGCGGCCGGTGATGGTGGACGGACAGGACGTCATGCCCGGAATCCGTGCCGTCCTCGAGCGCATGCGCCATCTGGCGGAACGTGTGCGGGCAGGCGTCGTGGGCGGCAGCACTGGCCGCCCATTCACGGACATTGTGAACATCGGTATCGGCGGTTCCGACCTGGGGCCGCTCATGGTGACGACGGCGTTGCGGGCCCAGGGCTTGACCGGCCTGCGCGCGCATTTCGTTTCCAATATCGATGGCGCGCACCTGGCCGCCACGCTGGCCAACCTGGATCCCGAGACGACGCTGTTCATTGTCTCGTCGAAAACTTTCACGACGCAGGAAACATTGACCAATGCTCGCTCTGCGCGCGAGTGGTTACTTACTAAATTGTCGGCGGTCGGCGCGCCAGAGGTCCTCGTGGAGCACCACTTTGCCGCCGTCTCCACCAATCTGAAAGCCACCGCCGGATTCGGCATCATCCCCGAGCGCGTGTTCGGATTCTGGGACTGGGTCGGAGGCCGTTACTCGCTCTGGTCCGCGATTGGGCTTCCGATCGCCCTCGCCATCGGCTTCGAGCGCTTCGAGGAACTCCTCGCCGGGGCCTATGAAATGGACGAGCATTTTCGTAATGCGCCGCTGGAACTCAACCTGCCGGCCATGGCGGCGCTGATCGGGATCTGGCACATCGATTTTCTGGGTCATCCCACCCATGCGGTGCTGCCCTATTCCCAGGACCTGTTGCACTTCCCGGCCTTCCTGCAACAGCTCGACATGGAGAGCAATGGCAAACGAGTAGACCGCGCGGGAACGGCGGTCGATTACCTCACCGGGCCTGTGATCTGGGGTGCACCCGGAACCAATGGCCAACATGCGTTCTTCCAGCATCTGCATCAGGGAACGCAGATCACGCCGGCAGACTTCATCGTCGCGGCGAACGCAGCCGACAACATGCCCGGGCACCACGACATCCTGCTCGCCAACTGCATCGCGCAGACGGAAGCTCTTTTGCGGGGCAAGAGCGCCGACGAAGTCCGCACCGAACTGAGGGCGCGCGGCATGCAGGGCGAGGAACTGGAGCGGTTGACACCCCATCGAGTGTTTCCCGGCAACCGTCCTAGCAACACCATCGTTCTCAGGCAACTGGACCCGCGCTCACTGGGTGCGCTGATCGCGCTCTACGAGCACAAAGTGTTCGTGCAGGGCGCGATCTGGAACGTCAACTCCTTCGATCAATGGGGCGTCGAGCTCGGCAAACAGCTTGCGGGCGGTGTGCTGGAAGATCTCAGGGCGGGCCAACCCGGATCCGGTCACGATCCGTCGACGAAAAGGTTGATTCAGTACGTCCTGAAAAGTCGTGACGCGTGACCGCGTGACGATCGTGACGTCGGAAAGCGGATAAATAAAAGCACTGGATAGATTGAGGGCACAAAAAAACGGCGCCTATGCGCCGTTCTGCTTCATGCACCGTCACGATCGTCACGCCGTCACGCGTCACGGTTTTTCGAGATTGAGAAAATGCTCCTTGTAATACTTCAATTCCTCGATCGATTCATGGATGTCGGCGAGTGCCTCGTGCTTGCCGTGCTTGGCGAAGCCGGCCATTATTCCCGGCTTCCAGCGCTTGGCGAGTTCCTTCAACGTGGAGACATCCAGGTTACGGTAATGGAAGAATGCCTCGAGCTTCGGCATGTGCCGGGCGAGAAAGCGGCGGTCCTGGCAGATGGAATTGCCGCACATCGGAGAGGCGCCCTGCGGCAGGTACTGCAGGAGGAAAGCAATCAACTCCGCCTCTACTTGCGCTTCGTCCTGGGTCGCCGCCTTTGCCCGGTCGATGAGGCCGGATTTCTTGTGCGTGGATTTGTTCCATGAATCCATGCGCTCGAAAACATCGTCGGCTTGGTGGACAACCTTGACGGGTCCTTCGGCTACTACGCCCAGCTGCGCATCGGTGATGACGATCGCCACTTCGAGGACACGGTCATTGTCGGGGCTGAGCCCGCTCATTTCCATGTCGATCCAGATCAGGTTGCCGGGATCCTGTGCCATAATCTTTCGAGTCTTTGCCGAATTTTCTCGGCCTCATTTTGTCACAGACCCTATGCGACATCCATGAACGAATTCGCCGCCCTGTTTCTTGCCGCGTTAGTGACCGCCACAGGGCTGCGCCTGTGGCTCGCGTCGCGCCATGTTCGCCATATTCAGGCCAATCGCGGCGCCGTTCCCGCTGCATTCTCGAGTGACATCGGTCTGGAGGCCCACCAGAAGGCTGCGGACTACAGCAGCGCGAAGACGCGCCTCAATATGAAGGCTGTGGTTTTCGATGCGGGGGTCCTGCTGATCCTGACTTTCGGTGGCGGGCTTCAGGCGATCGACGATCTGGCTGCGTCTTTTATTGCGTCCGGAATTCTGCGCGGCGTCGGTTTCGTCGCGATCCTGACTGTTGTCCTGTCGATCATCGAACTGCCGTTCGACCTGTACCGAACCTTCGGCATCGAAAGCAGGTTCGGCTTCAACAAGATGACACTGGGGATGTTCTTCGGCGATCTTGCCAAACAGGCGGCGGTCGGCACCATACTCGGATTGCCGCTCTTGTTCGCCGTATTGTGGCTGATGGCAGGAATGGGCGAACTCTGGTGGCTGTACGTGTGGCTGGTAGCGATCGTCTTCATGCTCTTCGTACAGTTCATCGCACCCAGCGTGATCGCGCCGCTGTTCAACAAGTTCGCGCCGATGCAGGACGGTGAAATGAAATCTCGGATCGAGAATCTGATCGCGCGCTGCGGCTTTACCTCCAGCGGCCTGTTCGTGATGGACGGGTCGAAACGCAGCAGCCACGGCAATGCCTATTTTACGGGCTTCGGGAAATCCAAGCGCATCGTGTTCTTTGACACGTTGCTGTCGCGGCTGGACATCGCCGAGATCGAAGCGGTGCTGGCACACGAACTCGGACATTTCCGCATGCGCCACGTGATCAAGCGGCTCGCGCTCATGGCGGTGTTCTCGCTGATCTTCTTCTTCCTGCTGGGCCTTCTCAAGAACCAAGAGTGGTTCTATCACGGGCTCAACGTCCGCTTCCCCGCCACCGACGCCATGGCGCTGACCCTGTTCTTCATGGTCATGCCGGTATTAACTTTCCTGCTCCAGCCCCTGATGGCGATGTACTCGCGCAAGCACGAATTCGAGGCCGACCAGTACGCCGCGAAATTCACGCCAGCCCGCGACCTCGTCCATGCCCTGGTGAAACTGTACAAGGACAATGCTTCCACACTGACGCCCGATCCCTTGCATTCGGCGTTCTACGATTCCCATCCGCCTGCTTCAATCCGCATCGCCCGGCTTGAGCAGATGGTTAAAGCTTGAATCTGAAATGCGCCAACACGAAGGACGCGAAGGTACCCGAAGGAAAGCAAAAGAATTGGTCTGGTACTTCGATTAGGTTGCCAATGAGCGACGATATGTGCGCCAAAACCCCAAGATTTATTCTCAGTTTTCACCTCCGTTTCGGTTTTTGTTCTCCTTCGTTACCTTCGTGTCCTTCGTGTTGAAAAAATCATTCTTCTGTCTTCATGGGAAATGCAATGAGCGAGATATCGGATGGGCTGGTCAGGAAGAAATGCAAACCCTGCGAGGGTGGCGTGGCGCCGATGACGACCGCACAGATCGGCCACATGCTCAAAGGCCTGTCCGGCTGGGAGTACAAAAACGGATTGGTGCAGAAGACGTTCAAGTTCAAGAATTACTACGAGACCATGGCGTTCGTCAATGCCTCGGCATGGATATCGCATCGCGAGGACCATCATCCTGATATCGCAGTCGGTTATAGCCAGGCCACGGTGGCCTACATGACGCACGCGATCAAAGGCATTTCAGAGAATGATTTCATCTGCGCCGCAAAAATCGATGCGTTGTTCGACCTTTGACTCGCTCTCACCGCGGAGGACGCGGAGGAAGAACAAGAATAGTGTAGATAGGAATCGAGACAAGATCGATCGCGGAACGTCCGGTTAGCCAAAATTTCTTTTTCAATACTCCCAGTCCTCAGATTTCCTCCAGAAACCGTGCATTTCCTTCGAATTTCATCCATTGTTCTTCCTCTGCGTCCTCCGCGTCCTCTGCGGTTAGCGTTGTGATTGAATAAGCGTTGAGCGCAAAACCCGCCCTGCACCACGGCCTCGTCGTCGGCACGTTCGGCCGGCAGTACCTGGTCGAACTTCCCGGTTCCGAAATCCTGACCTGTTTCCCGCGCGGCAAACGCAGCACGCTGGCCTGCGGCGATCGCGTCGAGATCGCGCGCACGGCGCCAGGCCAGGGCGTTGTCGAAGCCGTCGACCCGCGCTCCGCGTTGCTGTATCGCTCCGATCAATTCCGCCAGAAGATCATCGCCGCCAACGTCACGCAGATCGTCATCGTGCTCGCCGTCGTACCGAGTTTCTACGAGGAGTTGCTGAATCGCTGCATCGCGGCTGCGGAAAATCAGCGGCTCTCGCTGGTCATCGTACTGAACAAGTTCGACCTGGCAGGTGAAAGCGCGGTCGCCATGGATCGCCTGACCCTGTATTCCAACCTCGGCTATCGTGTCGTTCCATTGTCGGCCAAGCGCGACATTTCACCGCTGCGCCCGCTGCTGAACGGACACGTGAGCGTGCTGATCGGGCAGTCCGGCATGGGAAAATCGACCATCATCAATGCGCTGATTCCGGGAACCGGCGCCACCACCGCGGAGATTTCGGCGGCGCTCGATTCGGGCCGGCATACCACTACCCATGCGAGGCTCTATCACCTGGACGCCGGGTCCGATCTGATCGATTCCCCGGGCATGCAGGAATTCGGGCTGCACCACCTGACGCAGCAGGACATTGCCGGGGCATTCCTCGAAATCAGGCCGTTGCTGGGCCATTGCCGCTTTCACAACTGCCGCCACCTAGTGGAACCCGGCTGCGCAATTTTGCAGGCGCAGGCTGAAGGAAGGATCGATACGCGCAGGCTTGAGGCTTACCGCAAACTGGTCCGGGAGATCGACTCGGGCAGGAAATTCTAGTCTCTATACGCCAACCCAGCGCGCAACGGTGGTCAGCGCGAGGATCAACATCCACATCACCAGCGCGCGCCAGATCATTCCGACCGCGCTCGTCATCGTGTTCACATCCGCATCGTCGCCGAGCCCGAGTTCGGGACGGAAATTCACGGTGCCGTGATGGTGCAACGTTTCGCCCAGACGCACGCCCAGTGCCCCTGCACCGCTCGCGAGCACCACACCCTGCTCCGGATCCCACCATGTCGTCGCCTGCGAGCGCCAGCAGTGCACGGCATCCTCGAAATCGCCGGCAACGGCGAAACTCATCGCCGTGAGCCGCACGGGGATCCAGTCGATGTAGTAAAAAAACTTCCGGGCGAAGATGCCGAAATCGCCGTAGTCCTGCGATGAACGCGAGCCCCATTTCTGCTCGAGAATCCCGGCCAGGCGATGGAGCAGCGCGCCGCCAGGTCCAGGCAGGATCAGGAACCAGAAGATGACGCCGAATACATGGCGATGCGAATTGACGAGACCCTCTTCGATAGCCACCTTGGCTATCTCCGTGCCGCTGTATTCTGCAGCCGATTCGCCGCGAAAATCGGATAGCAGAACCCGCGCCCGGTCCAGATCGCCGACGCGCAGCGCTTCGACAATCTCGGTGAATGCGTGGCTGAACTGGCGAAATCCCATTGTCAGATAGAGCACCGCGACGCTCCACACCCATGCCGCTGAAATGCTGAGGTCCAGCAGGAAATAATGGATCGCGATGGACCCCAACACCCACGGCAGCACAGCCAGCAGCCAGGCCACCATGCCCTGATCCCGCTGCCCGGCATTGAAATGATTGCCGATGGAATTGACGTAGCGCAGATACAGGCGATGCGCCGCGTTGCGGGGGCTGAGCGGGCGAACCTGCTCGATCAGCAGCGTAAATAAAATAGCAAGGAATGACATTGTGTAATCGGATCACCGTTCAAGTGCGAATCTTACCGGATCGCGGCGCAGTGGCCGTGTTCAATTTGCGTATTCCCTTCGACAGGCCCTGTGTGCATCAATAGTTGATGGCCTGATACACCATCTGCTTGAACAGATAACGGTCGTAGCGCCGCGCCATGCCCGGCTGACCCTGGGTCATCCACACGCAAATCAGTTCCTCCGTTGGATCGACGTAGAAGCCCGTGCCCGCCGCCCCCGCCCAGTAGTATTCGCCCGCATTCCCGGTGACTTCAAACCGTCCCGTTTCCCGCCGCACCGCGAAACCGAGCCCGAAGCCGGTGCCCGCGGGCAGAGTAGTCACGCCCGAGAACTTGATATCCGGACCGAGATGGTCCGCGGTCATGTATCTCACGGTGGTCGGACTCAGCAGGCGCACGCCATCGAGGTGCCCGCCGTTGATCAGCATCTGCAGGAAGCGGGCATAGTCCGCGGCGGTGCCCACGCTTCCCGCTCCGCCCGCGTCGTTTTTCTGCGGCAGCGTCACGTCGAGCAGATTGATCGGCGTATTGGTCGCCTTATCGGTCGCGAAAGGTTGGGCCAGACGATCGCGTTTTTCCGGCGGCACGATGAACGCCGAGTCCGTCATGGCCAGCGGCATGAAAATCCGCTCCTGGAGGAACTGGCTGAGGGTCATGCCGGATATCGCTTCGATCACGCGGCCGAGCACGTCGACCGAAAGGCTGTATTCGAACGTGGTGCCCGGCTGGTGGGCGAGCGGCACCTTGGCTAATCGCTCGATCTGCTCGGCGGGCGTCACATCCTTCCAGTCGACGCCTTCCTTCGCGTAAAGCTCCTTGACTTTCGGGTGCGAGGTATAAGGCCCGTACACGAATCCCGACGTATGTCGGAGCAGATCCTGGATATTGACTTCGCGATCGGCGGGTACGTTCACGTATTTCGTCGCGCCGGTATACGGGTCCGTCGCCGGCACGCTGACCTGCAAATTGGCGAACGCCGGAATATATCTGGAGACGGGATCGGTCAGGCGCAGCTTGCCTTCTTCCATCAGCATCATCGCCGCCACCGAGGTATACGGCTTGGTCATCGAATAAAGACGGAAGATCGCGTCCTTCGGCATGGGCTTGCCGCTCGCGGGGTCGAGCTGGCCGAAGGTGTCGAAGTAGACGACCTTGCCCTTGCGCGCGACCAGAATCACGGCGCCCGGATATTGGCCTTTTTCGATCTCCCCCTGGATAACCGGGCCGATGCGCGCGAGCCGCTGAGACGAAAAGCCGAGCGCCTCCGGCGAAGCCGTCGGCAAATCCGCAGCCGAGGTTACGGCAGCCGTGGAGAACGCGAGTATCGAACTCCAGACGAAACCGCGGAATGCGCTCATGTTCGTTCCTCCAGTCATTGTTTTTTTATGGGCGGCAGCATGGCAAGTTTACCCGCCGACCGCATGCTTGTGCGCGCATTCAGCGCAGCCCGGCTCCGGTCTCACCTGAGCGGTGGGCTTCCAAGATGAAGGCGATCGGAAATGTAGCGCGTTATCGTGACGGTATCCAGATGCGTTCCGGCAAGGCCGACATGACCATCCGGCCGCAGAAGGTAGAAGGAAGGCTGAGGAATCTGCACGCGCGCGAGTTCCCGGTCGTTGGCGGGATCGTGGGGAATGGTGTGGATGCGCAATAGATCATCCAGGGCCGGCGTCCCCTCTTGTGGCGTGCGTTGCCCGAACGGGATCAGATTGAATCGCGTGTCGTCGAGTTTCTGAAACAGGTCCTCGGTCGGGCCGTCCGGCGAGAACTTGAGCCGCAACCATGGAAAACGATCACCGGCACGCGGCGCGGCGCCCGCAAGGCCGGCCTGCGTTTCCGACAACCGGCTTTCACGATAATGGATTCCGGTCTGGGAAATAGTGCGGAATGCCAACCTCTGAATCCTGGCGAACCCCATCGCGAAAGCCATGATCCTCACCAGGACGCGCGTGCGGAACAGTCCCGCCAGCGGATTGTCGGAAACGATCAACGAGAAAGCCTGATCTGTTGTGCTCAGCAATCGCTTCGCGACGGGAATCCGCTCTTCCTCGTACGAGTCGAGCAGCGCTTCGCCTGCACGACCTGATACGACGAGCGCCAGCTTCCATGCCAGGTTGTACGCGTCCTGCAAGCCGGTATTCATGCCTTGCGCACCGACCGGGCTGTGGATGTGTGCCGCGTCGCCGAGCAGGAAGCAGCGGCGGTCGCGGAAACGCCCGGCGCGCCGGTGATGGATACGGTAGGTCGAGAACCAGGTGCACTGCTGGAACGACAGCCCGGACCCCGCTTCCTTTTGCATGGAAGGGACAACGTCTTCGAAAGTGACCTCCGTACCTCCGCGCATCTCCCGCGGCACGATGCCAACGATGCGCCAGTGGTTGGTGCCGCGCATCGGGAAGAACAGATGAAAACCCTGGCGCCACAGATAGACGTTCAACTCGTCCGGCACCATCCCGCCGGTCAGTTCGGTGTCCGCGACGAAGAACACGTGCTCGTAAGGCGCGCCCTCGAAGGCAATCCCGTTGATGTCGCGCACCGCACTGTGGGCGCCGTCGCACCCGGCAACCCACGCCGCTGCGATTTCCCGCGTCATGCCATCCGGTTGCCTCAGCGTCGCGCGGACCCGATCGGATCCCTGCCCAAGCCCCACCAACTCCGTGTTCCAGCATACCGTCGTGCCCAGGTTGCGCAGGGCGTCGCCCAGCAGGCGTTCGTTGTCGTCCTGGCCCAGGATCAGGAGGAAGGGATAGGGACTGATCACGCTCCCGATGGCGCCCAGCGGAATGCGCGCCGCTTTCTTCCCCAGGGACCAGATGTTGGCGCCGGTGGCGCGTTTGCCCAGTTCGAGCGCGCGATCGACGATGCCGAGGTGGGAATAGATCTCGAGCGTGCGTGCCTGCACATATGGGCAACATGTCAGGCTCGAATCCATCCGATCACGCCAGACCGCGCGGCGGCAACGCGGCCCCTATCGCCATGAACACCCCGCCGCAGGTGTGGTTGAAGCGCCGCCCGACTCGCCGAAGCCAGGGGCTAATGCGGTGGGCCGTGCTCGCGATGAACACCTCGGTAACTATTTCGATTACTGCGAACGTTCCCGCCATGACGGCGAACTGGACCCAGAGACTTCGAGCCGGGTCGATGAACTGCGGCAGAAAGGCGGCGAAGAACAGAAGCCCCTTGGGATTGGTCAGCGCGGAGAGCGCCCCTTGCCGGAACAGCGACCAGCCCGCTCTGGGTTGCGCCGAACCATGGATGTCGACGCCGATCGGAGGCGAACGCCAAACCTGAATGCCGAGCCAGACGAGGTAGCCGCCGCCCACCCACTTCATGACCGTCAGCCACACCAGGGACGTCTTCAGAAACGCACCGATGCCGAACAGGGAAAGCGCGATGACCGCGATGAAACCGAAGGCGCCGCCGAAGATCGTGTACAGCGCCTTGCGCCGACCGTGCAAGGCCCCGTGCGTCAGGGCAAGCAGCCCGTTGGGTCCAGGGGACAGGGAAAGCCCGATGGCTGCCAGGAGGTAGATGAGCCAAGTGTTGAAGTCCATGGCGTTCAATGCTGCCGGGTGCCCCTCCAGCGGTCAAGGGGGGAGCGCCCCTGGCTTCGTGAAGCATGCAGAGGCGCCGAGCGACGAACTATGGTGTCGAACGCGACACGAAACAGCAAGATTAAAGAATGAAGCGCCCAAGCCTATGCTTGTTGGATTCACCACCCACTGGACAAACTATAAAGTATAGGCCTGACCCTTTACGTGTTTTACGTGCTTTGTGACCCTTTGCGCGCGTGACCCTTCGCGCGCGTGCGTATGACCTCACGCGGTCTTGCGTTGCGGTCGCTATTTCTTGCAAATTGCCACGAACAGCGCGCCTGTCAATTTTCCGCTTGAATTGGTCAGCGGAGCATAGTTGGCGGCACATTTTTGACCAAATACGTTGGCTTCTCCGGTATAAGAACGCTTTTTGACCAATTCCTTATAAGCAGGCGATTTGTGATCGAGCTTTGTGTTGACGGCGGACTTGCCGTCTTCTGTGGTTAAAGTCGTTTGAGCCCGAACGAAATCCTGGCCATCGTAAGTAAAAATGGTGCTTTCTTGGCCGGCAAAAGCCGCCGCTGTAGCTGAAGAAGCTAACTTGAAAGATAAAAGCATTTTCCTGGCCGAATCAGATACCCAATGATGATTGCTCACTGTGATTCTCCCTTCGAAAGCGCAATGCGTTGATGGTTGATCGTGCGACCGGGCCGACTTTTTACGCCAACGGCGTTCGTGCCGGTGCTCCTCATGGCCGCGCCGCGCGAGCGGTGTTACTACATTGCAGAGTGGTACCGAATGTACCGAGAGGACAGGCCCTGCAGGCCTAAAGGTGAGACGTGACGCCACGTCTTACGGCTGGTTCGTATGGTTGCTTGGTAAATATAAACGCGCAGGTCGTCGCTACCCACACGGTGGCGTCCCACGCACAAGTGCATAGAGGCCCATACCTTATAATTTATTTTGAAGGGTTCAAACCTGACAAGCATAGCCCTGACCTTGAATCTTCTCTGAACGATCGTGACTGAGAGGGAAAACAACTCCATCGCATTTTTCGAACAGCGCCCTCGGTACCCTCAGCCTAGGGGCCGATGATTATAAAAATACCTGCGGCGATGGCGAGAATTTCCATCACGGTGCCCAGTCCCGAGAAACTGAAATGGAGCAGCGGAATCAGTCCGGTCAGGATCAGCCAGAGGGCCAATAAGAGCATCCCGATGCTGCGCGTCACTTTCATTCTTAGACTCCTTTGAATACCTGCCTGGATTGCAACGAGAAGCAGGCCCCTTGAAAGACGCATTGTAAAGCGTCATCCAGGGGGCCCCGGTCGGAAAATGGACGACTCGTTCATCATGAACGTCCTAATTTAGACCCTGCCGGAAGAAAAGACAACGCGTCCGGCTGGTCGCGGGACACACAGGAAAATGGAAAGCAACACCCGCTGGACTCGTACGAAACATATTCCCGGACGGTCAGCCGCCGGCAGGCGCAATCGCGGCATCGACGATCGCCTGAGCCTCGGAGAAGATGCGGCGCAGGTGAGCTTCGTCCTTGAAGCTTTCGCCGTAAATCTTGTAGATGTCCTCGGTGCCGGACGGACGCGCCGCGAACCATCCGTTGGCCGCGACCACCTTCAGCCCGCCGATCGGCGCGCCATTGCCCGGAGCGTGACTCAGGATCTGCAGGATGGGTTCGCCGGCCAGATTCGCGGACCGGACCTGCTGCGGCGTCAGGGTCGAAAGCCGTTTTTTTTGCTCCCGGTCGGCGGGCGCTTCCACCCGGTCGGCGAAAGATTGTCCCAGGTCTCGCGCGAACGAATCATAGATCTCGCCGGGATCGCGGCCGCTGCGCGCCATGATTTCCGCCGACAGCAAAGCGGGCACGATGCCGTCCTTGTCGGTCGTCCACGCCGTTCCATTTATCCGCAGGAATGCCGCACCGGCACTTTCCTCGCCACCGAAGCCAAGCGATCCGTCGGACAATCCGGCGACGAACCATTTGAAGCCGACCGGCACTTCGATGAGCTTGCGACCCAGCCTTGCGGCAACGCGATCGATCATCTGGCTGCTGACGACGGTCTTGCCCACCGCCGCGTCGGCGCGCCATTGCGGCCGATGCCGGAAGAGGTGATCGACGACCACGGCGAGATAGTGGTTGGGCGGCAATAATCCGGTACTCGGCGCAACGATGCCATGGCGGTCGTGATCTGGGTCGCAGGCGAAGGCGATGTCGAACTTGTCCTTGAGCCGCAGCAGATTCTGCATCGCATAAGACGAAGACGGGTCCATCCGGATCCGGCCGTCCCAATCGACCGGCATGAAGCGGAACGTGGGATCGACCTCGTCCGCGACGACCGTGAGGTCGAGTCCATGGCGTTCGGCAATCCGTGCCCAATAATGGACGCCCGCCCCGCCCAGCGGGTCCACACCGATGCGCAGCTTTGCGCCGCGGATCGCACTCATGTCGAGCACATTGCCGAGGTCGTTTACGTAGGCGTTGAGATAGTCGTGCCGGTGCGTCGTGGGCGCGCGCAAGGCGTTGGCGAGGGAAACCCTGCTCACGCCGCTCAGCCGGCGCTGCAGCAAGTCATTAGCCGTCGCTTCGATCCACTTCGTGACGTCGGTGTCCGCCGGACCGCCGTTGGGCGGGTTGTACTTGAAGCCGCCGTTGTCGGGCGGATTGTGCGATGGCGTGATGACAATGCCGTCCGCGAGACCGCTGGTGCGGCCGCGGTTGTACGCAATGATGGCGTGCGATATCGCGGGCGTGGGCGTGTATTCGTCGCGTTCGGCCAGCATCACCTCGACACCATTGGCCGCCAGCACTTCCAGCGCGCTCGACGACGCCGGCACGGACAGCGCGTGGGTGTCGATGCCGATGAAGAGCGGACCGTCGATGCCCTGTTTTTTGCGGTAACGGCAAATCGCCTCGCTGATGGCAAGCACATGCCATTCGTTGAAACTCGCGGCCAACGACGAACCGCGATGTCCCGACGTGCCGAAGGCAACCCGCTGGGCCGGCACCGCGACGTCCGGCACATCGGTGTAGTAAGTGGAAACGAGCCGGGGGATGTCGACGAGGATCGATGCCGGCGCGGCTTTTCCGGCCAGGGGGCTGATGTTCATGGGATCGGGGGCCGGGGATTTTCGATGCCAGTCCTCTGAAATCAAGTTACCGGCTGAAGCACAATCAGCCGGCCACCAGCCTGTCTAACAAAGTTTTCAGGCCCACGACTTCGCCGTAGGCCGAGGCCAGCGCGGCCATGAAGGCGCCGTGCACCAGCGTGGCAGGAATCACGTTTCCGCCAAACTCCAGATCGCAGGCCGCGCAGGCGTCCTCGATCACCGTACAGTGATAGCCCATGTCGAACGCCGCCCGGACCGTGGCATCGATGCACATGTTACTCATCGCGCCGCAGAAGAACAGCTCTTTCGCGCCGAGCACGTGCAGCACCTTGGCGAGCGTGGTATCGCGAAACGCATTCGGATAATTCTTGGTGATCAGCATGTCCTCGCCCTGCGGCGCAACGCGCGGATCGATCTCCGCGCCCGGGGTTCCTTCCAGAAGAAATCCGACTGCCGGATCCTTCTCGACGTGCCGCACATGAATCACCGGCATGCCGTTGGCTCGGAACAGGGCAACCAGCGCCGCGGCCCGCTCGATCGTGCGCTCGATGCCGGGCAGCGCGAATTTTCCGCCCGCGAAGTAATCGCGTTGCAGATCGATGACGACAAGTGCGGTATCGAACATCCTATTTCTTTTCTTCGATCAGGCTGACATGTGCCGCCACTACTTTCCACCCATCCGGCATGCGTGTCCAGACCTGGCTCTGCCGCCCGATGCGGGTCGCGGGCGGGCGCCGGAATTCGACGTTCGCCGTCGCAAAGTCTTTTCCGAAAGTCGTGATGATCCTGCGCAGCACGGTGCGCTCCAGGTTCTGCGGCGAGCGCGCCGCGCGGAAGCCGGCGATCTGTTCGTAACCGTGCAGATTTTCCGAAGGTCCATAACGCAACACATGGGGGCTGTTCCAGAACAGTTCGCCCAGCGTGGCAACGTCGTTGCTCACCAGCGCCTTTTCGTAACGATCGCAGGCGGCGGTCACTTCGGCCAGCACCTCCGGCCGGTTGATTTCCATGTTCATCCTTTCGCGATGCGCGCTTTCGCCACACCGGCTTTCTCGAGGCGCGCGGCAGCCGCAAAGCACAAGTCCTCGCGCCACGGCGCGCAGATCAATTGCACGCCGATCGGCATTTGCCCCGCGATATCGACCGGCGCCGCCACCACCGGCAGGCCAACGAAGGAAATCGGCTGGGTGAATAATCCGAGGCTCGGCCGCAGGGCCAGCTTCTCGCCGCCCAACTCGATCCACTCGTCGCCGATCGGCGGCGCACTGACCGGCGTTGCCGGGGCGACCAGGACATCGTAGCGCGAAAAGATTTCCGCCATGCGTTCGCGAAACCACAGGCGGAATTGCCGCGCCTTGTATACCCACTGCGCCGGCGTGAGCGCGCCGGCCAGGAAGCGGTCGCGCGACAACGGCTCGAACTGTGAATAGTTGTCCTTCAGCGTTTCGAGGTGACGCGCTCCGCCCTCCGCAGCCGTAATGACGAAAGCGGCGGCGCGGGCGCGATGCACTTCCGGCATTTCGATCTCGTCGATGGCGCCGAGCGCTGCGGCGGCACGTTTCGATGCGTCGAGGGCCTCCGCGCCAGCAAAGCGATCGAAGTACCCTGTCAGTCGAGCGACTCGCAGCGGCATTTCCTGCGCGAGCGACGCTGAGACCGTTTGCGCGGGCCGCCGCGCACAGGCCGGATCGTTCGCATCCGCTCCCTGCAATATGTCGTAGCAGGCGGCAAGATCCGCGGTTGTCGTGGCGAGGGGTCCGACATGGTCCAGACTGTCCACGAAAGGATAAGCGCCGGTGCGCGGCAACCTCCCGTAAGTCGGCTTCAGTCCGAACACGCCGCACAGCGATGCCGGCACGCGGATCGACCCGTTGGTATCCGAACCCAGCGACAGCGGCACCAATCCCGCGGCCACTGCGGCGCCCGATCCGCCGGACGATCCGCCCGCGACCCGCGAGGCATCGTGCGGATTGCGCGTCGGTCCAAAGGCGCTGTTCTCGGTGGTGAAGCCGTAGGCGTAGGCGTCCATGTTCAGCGTTCCGACCAGGATGGCGCCGGCTTCGCGCATGCGTGCGACCAGCACGGCGTCCGCCGTGGCGGGCGGGGAGCACTTGTTCAACGCCGAGCCGGCGATGGTAGCCAGGCCGGCAACATCGAACAGGTCCTTGACCGCGTAAGGCACGCCGGCCAGCGGTGAAAGCGTTCGCCCTATGCTACGCAAGCGATCGATGACCCTCGCTTCTTCCCTCGCGCGCGCGGCGGTGACTTCGATGAAACAGTTAATGGCCGGATTGCGCCGCTCGACGGCGGTCAACGCGGCCTCGATGACCTGCATGGCTGTGACTTCGCCGGCGCGGATGCGCGCCGCTGTTTCCAGGGCACTCATGCGAAATATTGAACCACGAAGGACACGGAGAAAAACCGGGAAAAAATAGCAGACATGATTCTTGGAATTGTAGATGGTTCTGCAGTGCGGGCATCGGCGGAATCGGCAAGGAGCGCAAATGAAACTCCTCCCGCTCCTGCCTCGCCGTTCTTATACTTCGGTTTCCTCCGTGTCCTAAATGGGTACTCCGACGTGCGAAGCACGTAGGGTATCCGTGTTCTGCGTGGTTCACAGATTCAGGTTACGGCCGAAAAATCGGAGTGGGTTCAGCTGAAGGCGGGAGGTCGAAATCCATGACCAGCCTGGCGATTTCGGCGTTGCGCGCATAGATTGCAGCAACGCGCAGCAGTTGTTCCGGATCGAGCGTCAGGCCTTGCGCCTGCGCGGCGGCGATGACGGTTTTTTCGGTATCGGCGGCGTTCATCCCGCCATGATACCGACTTTCACTTGTGCAGCGCGGCGGCAAGCTGGTCGCAGGTTGCGGTCCAGCCGACAATGGCACCCTGGGCGCGGATCATGTCCATGGCGGTGCGTTTGAACTCGGGGAAATAGCTTTCGGTCGCATCCTCGATCAGCAGAGAATCGTAGCCGCGGTCGTTTGCCTCGCGCATGGTGGTCTGGACACACACTTCCGTGGTCACGCCGGCGAACAACAGGTGCGTGGTGCCGCGCAGACGCAGGATGTCGCCGAGCGCCGTGGCGTAGAAGGGCAGGTCGGACAAATCGGGCCGGTGCGCTTCGCGCGTATGGATGATGGTGATGCCCGCCTTGCGGCAGGTATCGAGCAATCGCTTCACCGTCGGCACGATGGCGGCCAGCAGCTTTACATTGTTGCCCAGCGTTTCGCCGAAGCCGCCGGGCTCGATGAAATCGCGCTGCATGTCGATGACGATCAGCGCCGTCGACGGAGCGGAAAATTCATAGTCGAACGGTTTCGCCTGTACTTTTGCCATGTCAGTGTGCCTCTGGGGTTTTGGACGATCCCGCAAGTGCACCGCCGGCACCGGCATGGCCCGCCATGCACGGGCCGATCACGCTGATGGCGGCCTGCGCCGTCGGGGTTTCATGGACGATGCGGCCATCGAAAATCACCAGCAGCCGGTCGGATAGTTCCAGCAACTCGTCCAGATCCTCGCTGACCAGCAGCACCGCCGCGCCGGCATTGCGCGCGGCAAGAATACGATCGTGAATTTCCGCAACTGCCGCGAAGTCCAGCCCGAATACCGGATTGGCGACAATGAGCACCGAGACGCTCTCGGACAGCTCGCGCGCCAGTACCGCGCGCTGCACGTTGCCGCCGGACAAGGTGCCGATGAGTGCATTCGTGCCCTGGGTCTTGACCTTGAACTCCCCGATCCAGCGCTGTGCCTGCTCCACCATCGCGCCGCCGCGCAGCCAGATGCCGGAAGCGAGCGGCGCCTGATCGAAATTGCGCAACGCCATGTTCTCGGCGACGCTCATGCTTGGCACGCACGCGTTCCTGAGCGGCTCCTCGGGCAAACTGAAGGCGCGATGCAGCCGAATTTCTCCGCGAGACGCGGCATAGAGTTTGCCGTTGACATGGATAGTACCCGCGACCGCCTGGCGCTGGCCGATCAGGGCTTCGACCAGTTCGCGCTGGCCGTTACCCGACACGCCAGCAATGCCGACGATCTCTCCTGGCCGGACGTCGATGGAAAAATCTTCCACGGCAGGCAATCCGGTGTCGTCGTCCACCACGAGATTGCGCACGGAAAGCCGCGGCTCTTCGGTGGCCGTCCCGGCCTTGGTTCCATGCGCCTGCGGAATGTCGCGCGATCCGACCATCATTTCCGCAAGCCTCGCCGGCGTCAGGTCGGCGATACGCCCTTCCCCCGTCAGCTTGCCGCGCCTGAGCACGGAGGCTGCGTCGGCAAACGCCATGACTTCGCGGAATTTATGCGTGATCATCAGGATCGTCACTTTGCCCGCGCGCGTCATATCGCGCAGCATGCCCAGCACTTCGTCGGCCTCCGTCGGCGTCAGCACGGAAGTCGGCTCGTCCAGGATCATGAAACAGCGATTCAGGTAGATCTGCTTGAGGATTTCCAGCTTCTGTTTCTCGCCGGCCGCGAGCTGCGACACCGGCTTTTCCAGCGGCACTTTGAACGGCACCGTGTCCATGAAGGCCGCCAGCCGTGAGCGCTCCCGCCGCCAGTTGATGATGGCCGGCACGTCCGTGCGCGACATCACCAGATTCTCGGCGGCGGTCATGCTCGGCACCAGCGTGAAATGCTGGTAGACCATGCCGATGCCCAATTCATGGGAATCATGCGGCGAATGGATCGTGCGTTCGCGTCCATCCACGGAGATCTGCCCGGCGGTCGGTTCGTAGAAACCGACCAGGCATTTCACCAGTGTGCTCTTGCCGGCGCCATTCTCGCCCAGCAATGCGTGGAAAGAGCCCGCCGCGACGCGCATGGAAACATCGTCGAGCGCGGTAAAAGGTCCGAAGCGCTTGGTCATGCCGGAGACCTGCACCTCGAGCGCATGGTCGAGCACGATCTCGTGCTCGGGCTTGAACCGCATCATTTCCGATTCGGACATCAGACGCTCGCCTTGATTGCTTCGATCACCGCGGTGGAACCGGCCACCGCGCCGAACACGCCGCCCTGCATCGTCACCATCTTCAACGCGGCGAGGTGGTTACCGTGATCGGTTGCCGCGGTACAGTCCGACAGGATCAGGCATTCGTAACCGCGGTCGTTGGCGTCGCGCATGGTCGTGTGCACGCACACATCCGTGGTAATGCCGGTGAGAACCAGATTACGGATGCCGCGGGTATGCAGGATCAGATCGAAATTGGTGGCGTAGAACGAACCCTTGCCTGGCTTGTCGATGACCGGTTCGCCGGGCAGCGGCGCGAGTTCGGGAATGATTTCCCAACCGGGCTCGCCGATGGTCAGGATGCGGCCACACGGTCCCATGTCACCGATACCGATGCCGTCGGTGCCGATCTGCCGCGAGCGCCATCGCTTGTTCGCGGGAAGATCCGACAGATCAGGTTTGTGGCCTTCGCGCGTGTGGATGATCGTGTAGCCAGCCTTGCGCATCGCCGCCAGCAGTTTCTTCAACGGCTCGATGGGCTTGCGCGTGAGCGAAATGTCGTAACCCATCTTGTCGACATAGCCGCCTTCGCCACAAAAATCGACCTGCATGTCGATGACGACCAGCGCAGTGTTGTCCGGACGCAGATTGCCGTCGTAAGGCCAGCGATACGGATCGGCCGCAATGTAGCAGCCCGGATTCATGATTTTATTACGCAGGGTCTCGGTTTCGTCACGCATGCTTGCGCCTCCTCGGGAAATCCCCGGCGGCCGGCTGCGGTCGATATTCGCGTTCCGGCGCGGGAAATCCGCAGGACGTGCCGTCGGTCACTTTCACTTCGCTTTCCCATGGCAGCCGATAGCGGCCCGCGACCAGATCCTGCATATAGGTGTAAGGACAATCCCGCGCCCCGCCTTTTACCGCCACGTAGCCGCGATGCCCGAGCTGGTAGATGTTGTTTTCCACGCCCCATTGCGCGCGCGCTTCGCGCACCAGGTCCGGACGCAGCTCGCAGGTGATGATTTCGTCGGGCCGGCTGCCGCCTTCCACCAGCAACATGCCGTCGAAATTGACGAACATGCCCTCGCCCATCGAATCGAAGCTGCCGTCGCTGCCGCACATGCACACGCTCGCCGTGTAGATCAGATTGCAGAACGCGTTGGCCTGGTTGGTGACCTTCCAGGAATGGCGGATCGGCGCCGTGTAGCCGGCGGTCCGGATCATGATGTCGGCGCCCTTGTATGCGCATTCGCGCGCCATCTCCGGGAACATGCCGTCGTGGCAGATGATCAACGCGAGCTTCGAGCCGTTCGGCCCGTCGCATACCGGGATACCGAGGTCGCCCGGTTCCCACGGCTCGACCGGAACCCACGGATGCAGCTTGCGGTAATAGAGCTTGATCGCGCCCTGGTCGTCGATGATCAGCCCGCTGTTGAAGGGATTGCCGTGCGGATTCAGTTCCATGATCGAGAAGCAACCCCAGATTTTATTGTCGACGCAAGCGCGCTTGAACGCGGCAACTTCCGGTCCGTCGAGGCGGCACATGATCGCGGGATTGGTATCCATCGACAGGCCGTGCAGCGAATACTCCGGAAACACCACCAGGTCCATGGTGGAAAGATTGCGCCTGGCCTTGGCCACCATGTCGCAGATTTTCGTGGTCTGCGCAGCCAGATCGGCCGGCGTTTTCACCACCGGCAGTTGCAACTGCACCATGCCCAGCACGACACCGTGAGGAGATTTGTTCAGTCCACCGAGTCCGCTCATGGTTCCACCTCCGAGATTATCCGTGTACGTCAGCGATTGATGCTCAGTTCGCCCGGCGCGCCGGCCAGCGTGTGCCGCGTCGAGCAGGTCGCGATCATGATACCGAGCGTCAGTACATAAGGCGCGGCGTTGTAAAGGTAATAGCCGCTGGTGATGCCGACCGACTGCAGCGCGGGGCCAAGCGCACCGGCGCCGCCGAACAGCAAAGCGGCATAAAAGCAGTACAGCGGATTCCAGCGCGCGAAAATCACCAGCGCCACCGCCATCAGCCCCTGGCCGCTCGACAGGCCCTCGCTCCAGCTGCCGGGATAGTAAAGCGACAGGAAAGAGCCGCCGATGCCGGCGAGAAATCCGCCGACCGCCGTGGCCAGCGTGCGCACCACCGGGACGCGAAATCCCATTGCGCGCGCCGCATCGGAACTGTCGCCAACCATGCGCACGATCAATCCCCAGCGCGTATTGCGGAACGCCCAAGCCAGCAGGATTGCAAGGACGATGCCGATGATCAGCAGCGGATTGACCTGCAGCGCGGCCTGGATCTGCGGCGAATCGCTCCAGTTGCCGAACGGAATCGACGGCAAGGTCGGCGCCTTCGGCTGCACATAAGGTTTGCCGAGGAAGAAGGCAAGGCCGGTGCCGAACAGCATCAGGCCGATGCCGACCGCGATGTCGTTGACGCGCGGCAGGTTGCAGATCAGGCCATGCAAAAGCCCGAGCATCAGTCCCGCAACCCCCGCCGCCAGCACGCCCAGCCAGGGGCTGCCCGACATAAACGACACCGCGTAACCGCTCATGGCCCCCATGACCAGGATGCCTTCGAGGCCGAGGTTGATGCGGCCGCTCTTCTCCGTGATGCACTCGCCGAGACTCACGAACAGGAAGGGCGTGCTGACGCGGATGGCACCGCCCAGCACTGCGATCGGAACGCCCCAGAGGCCGAGATCCATGTTTTAAATTCCGTGACGGCGTGACGATCGTGACGGCGTGACGGTCGTAAGGGCCATGACGGTCGGGAATGCGGAGCAGTTCAAAAACTTACCTTCCTTGACTCGTAACTTCACGCCTAGCCCCTTTCGATTCGCCCACTACCTAACACGTCGTCACGACCGTCACGCATATGCGGGCGTTGCCCGCATGCGAATGAATTGTAGTTCCGGCATAACGTTGGCTTCGCAAACGTTACCCTTCACTGAAACGTCCATAACTGCTGGCCGTTTTCACGCCGTCACGACTTTTTGATGAAAGATGCGAAATCGCCCATACAACGTCTCCGCTGCCAGCACCAACATGAACGCCATGCCTTGCAGCACGAGCACGGTCGCGTCCGGCATGTCGAGGCGCCGCTGCAGCATGCCGCCGCTCGCGGAGATCCCGCCGAGCAACACCGCGACCGGCAGGATTGCGATCGGATTCTGGCGCGCGATGAAGGCGACCAGAATTCCGGTGTAGCCGTAACCCGCGATCAACGATGCGTTTGCCGCGCCATGGACCGCGGCCACTTCCGCCATGCCCGCAAGGCCGGCTGCGCTGCCGCCGAGGAAACATGCGGCCAGCACCAGCTTGCTGACGGGCAGACCGGCGAGCCGCGCGGCGCGCGCGTTACCGCCAACGATGCGCAGCGAAAATCCCAGCGTGGTGTGTTTTACCAGTACGTACATCGCGATGCAGAACACGATACCGAAACCCAGGCCCCAGTGCACGTCGAGCCCGAAGAACGTGCCGAGCATGTTGGCATCGCCGATGGGATAGGTGGCCGGTTTGTTGAGGCTGCCCGGATCGCGCAGCAGGCCTTCGACGAAATGATTGAACAGCGCGATCGCGATATAGGTCAGCAGCAGGCTGGAGATGGTTTCGTTGACGCCGCGGTACTGTCGCAGCGCGCCCGCAAACGCGATCCACAATCCGCCCGCGAGCATCGCGAAGGCGGCCATCGCCAGCTTCACCATGAAGGGCGGCATGCCACCCAGAAAATGTCCCGCGACCGCGGCCGCCAACCCGCCCAGCACCAGCGCACCCTCGCCGCCGATGATCATCAGGCCCGCCTGCGCCGGCATCGCAACGCACAGCGCGGTGAGGATCAGCGGCGCGGCGCGCACCAGGGAGTTTTGCCAGGCGAAGCCGCTGCCGAATGCGCCCTGGTACATGAGCGAATAGACCTCCAGCGGATTCTTGCCGAGCACGGCGACGAACAGCCCGAACAGGACCATCGCCCCCAGCAGCGCGCCGACCGGGATCGCAAACGCTTCCAACGCCCGGCCGAGGCGGCCGGAACCGGAGAAGGCCACGGGATGCGATCAGACCTTGCCGCTAACGCCTTCGACCAGGTAATTCATCTGCTCAAGCACGGGGTCCGTCTGCTTCAACGAGGTACCGGCCGCGATCACGGTCTTGCCGGTATTGTCCTTCAGCGGGCCCTTGAAAATCACGTATTCGTCATTCAACATCCTGGCCTTGATGCCGTCGGCTTTTTTCTTCGCTGCATCGGGAACCGCCTTGCCGTAGGCCGACATTTTCACGAATCCGTCCTTGAGTCCGCCACGCACGAAGTTCTTGAACGGCGCGGCGGACATCGCATCCTTGACGTGCATGCTGTAGACCGTCATCCAGTTCCATTCGGCACCGGTGAGATAACCCTTCGGCGCCAGTGCGGACTGGCCGGCGTGATAGCCGCAGACGTAGATGCCGCGGCGCTCGCAGGTTTCGACGATGACCTTGGGACTGTCGACGTGGCAGGTGATCACGTCCACGCCCTGGTCCACCAGGCTGTTCGTGGCTTCGGCTTCCTTGACCGGCAGCGACCAATCGCCGGTGACGATCAGTTGCGTGGTGATTTTCGGGTCCACGCTCTGGGCGCCGAGCGTGTAGGCATTGAGGTTGCGCAGCACCTGCGGAATCGGCTTGGCGGCGATGAAGCCCAACTTCTTGCTCTTGCTGACGTGGCCGGCGATCACACCGTTCAGGTACTGGCACTCGTCGATGTAGCCGAAATAGCTGCCGGCATTCTTTGGATGCTTGCCTTCGGTCCACATGCCGCCGCAATGGGCGAAGCGCACTTTCGGATATTTCTCCGCCATCTTGATCATGTGCGGATCGAAATAGCCGAAGGAAGTCGCGAATACCAGGGTCGCGCCATCCTGCTCGATCATTGACGCCATGGTCTTCTGCACTTCCACGGTCTCCGGCACTTTCTCCTGCTCGATCACCGTCACGCCCGGCATTTTCTTGATCGCCGCGGCGGCCTGCGCCTGCGCCTGGTTGTAACCGTAGTCGTCGCGCGGGCCGACATAGATGACGCCGACGACCAGCTTGTCCGCAGCAAATGCGCGACTCGCGAGCCAGGGGGCAGCACCGGCCAGGCCGGCCGCACCGAGCGCTTTCAATAAATCACGACGATTGAAGTTGCTGGACATGGTTGAGTCTCCTCTGATGGTTGGAAATTCGGGGGCGAAACGACAAGGCGTTATCGCGAACGGAATCCGCAAGAGGCATGCCAAACCACGGGACAAGGATTTCCGCTGCTTTTTCAACGACAACACGGGACGGATGCGCCGCAAGGACGAAGCCGCGAACGAAAGCAACCGTTCGTGGTGCACGCGAACCCTGTTGCGCTCCGGCGTGGTGCGCCCGACGCCACCTTCCCATCCAAAACAAAACAGCTCTCACCGCAGAGGACGCGGAGGAAACCCATAATGTCTGCGAGATAGACGTTGGCACGGGGCCACGTCGAGTCACCGATGCAAAATTTTGACTATCTGAATCATCCCTCCCGTTCTTCCTCTGCGTCCTCCGCGTCCTCCGCGGTGAGTGAGTGTTCTCTTTAATAGTCTTCGAGTCAGTCAAATACCTGTTAACTGCCTTTCGAGGCGAGCCAGGCGCGCCAGCCGCCGTGAACGGTGATGTCGATCGCCCCGGCCGCCGCATGCGCCTCGCACACGAAGCCTTGCACCTTCGAACCATCGGCGAGCTCTATGGTGCCGATGCCGAGCGGCCCGGCGATGCCGGCGACGAAGCTGCCGAATTCCTTCTCAGGCAGTTCCCAGACCTCGAGCTCGATCGCTTTGCCGCCGTCGTCCCGCACCATGCCCGGCCGGTACGGCGGAGCGCCGGGCAATGCATATAACTTGTAGCGTGGCGCGCTGCGCGTGGCGGCGATCAGCCTTGCCCCGCGGCTCAGCAACTGATGATTCAGCGGCAGGCCCGACAAATGCGCGCCGCAGACTGCTACCCTCACCTGGCCGGACGGCGACGGCGTAGCGCCCGCCGGTTCCGCCTGGGGCAGCGGTCGGTTGGTCGCACCGGCCGTATTCACGCAGGCGCGTTGCAATTTCGACGCAAGATGCAGCAGCGGCACGTCTTGGTGCGCGGGCGCAAACAGCGTTACGCCCAGCGGCAAGCCGCTGGCCTGGAAACCGGTCGGAACCGCGGTCGCTGCGTAATCCAGCAGGTTCATGAAATTGGTGTAGTAGCCAAGATTGGAATTGAACTGGATCGGATTGGACTCCAGCTCCGCGATGGTATAAATCGTCCCTGCCGTGGGCGTCACCACAACGTCGACGTCGTTCCAGACCTTGTCCGCAACACGCTTCAGTTCCTTGAGCTTGTACAGCGCGGCATAGGCGTCGGCGGCCAGCCAGTTGCGGCTCTTGCCGATGATTTCGCGCGTGACCGGAAACAGCTCATCGGCATGGGCGTCGAAAAATTCCCTGATCGCCGCGTAACGCTCGGCGACCCATGGACCGTCGTAGAGCAACCGCGCAGCGTCGAGAAAAGGTTGGAGGTCGATCTCCACGGCACTACCGCCCAGTTCTTCGAGTTCATTTATCCCGACCCGAAATACCTTTTCGCATTCGGCATTGCCGAAGAAATGCAGGTTCGTGGTCTTCGGAACGCCGAAGCGGAATTGCGGCGCCGCGCCGAAATCGAACCCGTAAGGTTCGGCCGCGCGCGAGAACGGATCCGCGGCATCGAATTGCGCTGCGACTGCAAGTACGCGTTGCGCGTCCTCGGCGGTCAGCGAAAACACCGAGATGGTATCCAGCGAACGGCAGGCCGGCACCATGCCGCGCGAGGACAGCAGCCCGAGCGAGGGCTTGTGCCCGATCAGATTGTTGAAGGCCGCCGGCACCCGGCCCGAACCCGCGGTATCGGTGCCCAGCGAAAAACTCGCATAGCCCAGCGCGACTGCCACCGCTGATCCGGAGCTCGATCCGCCGGAAATGTAGGCGGGATCGAAACTGTTGCGGCAGGCGCCATAAGGCGAACGCGTGCCGACCAGTCCGGTTGCAAACTGGTCGAGGTTGGTCTTGCCGATCGGAACCGCCCCGGCGTCGACCAACCGTTGCACGACCACCGCGCTCGTTTTCGGCGTATACGCAAACGCGGGACACGCGGCCGTGGTCGGCACCCCTGCCAGGTCGATATTGTCCTTGATCGCAAACGGCACGCCGTAGAGCGCCAACGTGGCGATGTCCTTGCCCTCGAGCGCCTTCGCGTATTCGCGCAGCTTTCCGGCCGCAAGCCGGTGAATCCAGACCCGGTTCGGATCTTTGCTGGTGGCTTTAGCGATGTGCTCGACGACTGTCGTCGGCGTAACTTCGCCCTTAATGTATCGCTGGCGCAAGTTGCTTATCGATAGATCCATGGTATAGGTCCAGAAAAAATCCAACACGGAGGCACGGATACCCTACGTGCGTAGCACGTCGGAGTACCCTTTTAGAGCACGGAGTACACGGAGAAAAGATTGGAAGTGAGAGACGGCAATGGTCCCGCGCGCGATCATTCGCCATTGCAAGTCAGATTCCAATATCCTCTCTTCTCTGTTTTTCTCCGTGCCCTCTGTGTCCTCTGTGCCTCCGTGTTGGGTTTAGTTACGAGGCACTAGGCGGCTTCGAGGACGATCAAGTCCTGCCCGGCGGAAACCTGGGAGCCTTCGCGACAGAATACCTGCAGCACCTTCCCGGCAAAAGGCGCGGCGACCGGAAACTCCATTTTCATGGATTCTACGATGACCAGCGGATCACCTCGCGCAACGTTGTCGCCGGGCTTTACCGATATCTTCCAGACATTGCCGGCCAGATGCGTTGCTACGGCGCGGCCGGTGGGAGGAAGCATGAGTTCGCTGTCCGCCGCGGCTCCGGCCGTTGCCGGTTCGGCCGCATAGTCCGCCTGGCCGGCATCGCGCCGGCGTTCGCGTTCCGCCTCGAAAGCCGATTGCTGGCCCGACTTGAACGCGGCGATCGACTGTGCGTTGCCTTCCAGAAAATCATTGTAGTCGCGCAACGAGAATGCCGACTCCTCGAAGCGCAGCGGGAAGCGGCCGAGCGGAAAATCCTCGCGGATCTTCAGCAACTCGTGCTCGCTGACCGGGAAAAAACGGATCTGGTCGAAGAAGCGCAGCAGCCAGGGCTTGCCGCCGGTGAACGCATCCGTCTGCTTGTAGCGGTTCCACATCTGCAGTGTGCGGCCGACGAACTGATAGCCGCCGGGACCTTCCATGCCGTACACGCACAGATAGGCGCCCCCGATGCCAACGGCGTTCTCCGGCGTCCAGGTCCGCGCCGGGTTGTATTTGGTGGTGACCAGCCGATGGCGCGGATCCACCGGCGTCGCAACCGGCGCGCCTAGATAGACGTCTCCCAGCCCGAGCACCAGATAAGAGGCGTCGAACACGATCCGGTACACCTCGTCGATGCCGATCCACAGCATCACCAGAGGAATGAACGCGACCGCCGGCATGTAGCGAATGAAATCGGTCAGCGGCTCCAGCAATGCCTGCACCGGACGAAAGGTGCCGATCATCAGGCCGATGGGCAACGCAAAGACCGCGGACAATGCCCAGCCGGCCGTGGCCCCCGAACTCAATCCGGTGGAGTACCTCTGGGCCTGGCTCAAACGCCATGCGCTGGCTCATCGGGCCGCGCACCGACCAGAAACCGGGGCGAGCGTTGTTACGCGCAGTCATTTGCGGTCATGACCGCAAAACGGTCGCGAATCGAATACGGAGATTTCAAGGTCGGGACCTCCCCACGGTTAACGAACATCAGCCAATGAGAGGACGAACGTTGCGCTCGGCCTCCCGGGCTTTTATCCCTCCGTGGAGCCCCGCGTAATCAGGCGGGACCGTCGGCTCTCGGACCGGCCGGCTCTTGCGAGCCCGGAACCCTAGCCAACAACGACAAGAAGCGCTGCGCAGATCGCTCCTCTCGCATCCCTCGAACGAATTAATTCGCGCTTTTCTTGCCGGCACGTCTTCTCAGCCGGTGCAGGATCGCCGCCGCCATCGGCTCGAAGTTGATCGGGTGCATGGCGTTGAGTTCGCGCGCCCGCGAGAGAAGGTCCTGCTCCGGGGGTGGGAAGGCCGGTCCCTTGCAGGCGAACACGATCCTGTTCTCGGGATCCTCGGACGAAACCGATACCACTCGATCGTGAAAACTGCGGCGCATACGTGAAATGCAAGCGCCATAGTCCACATTGGCCGCCCAGAAGTTGGCGACCAAGACGCCATTCTCCGAAAGGCGCGCGTAACATTGATCGTAGAAGTCCTGGCTGCAGAGCTGGGGAGGCTGGCCGTTCGCGTCGAACCCATCGACAATCAGCGCGTCCACAGGAGTCGAAGCGTTGCTCACGTAGTCGGCACCGTCGCCGCAAACGATGCGAAACCGCTCGCTGTCGGGCGGAATCGCGAACTCGGAACGGAACGCGATCACTTCGGGACTGATTTCGACAGCCGTGAAATCCGCCAGGGGCAGAGTGCGAAGGCAGTACTTCGCCATCGACCCGCCGCCCAGGCCGATCATCGCAATGCGCGCCGGGGCGGGGACAAACAGCAGGAACGCCATCATTGCCCTGGTGTAGTCAAGCACCAGCTTGTCCGGCGCATTGCGTCGCATGCGGCTTTGTACGGTCTGGGATTCGAAATGCAGCGACAACTCGCCCCGGTACTCGTGCAGGAACGGTTTGCCGTCCGGCGTTGCAAGCGAACCGGCCTGCAGGCCGGAGAGATACTCGACAAGTTCGTTCATTGTTTTTGGCGCATAACCTTGCGTGGAGCCGTCATGATCGCATAACGCGCACCTTGCATGTCGAGCCCGCCCGCTCGAGGAAACGCGCGGACGCTACGGCACCCCCCAATCCAGTCCGCGCGCATATATGATGTAAATTCAGATTGCCCCGGAATACGTTGCCGGAGAAGGGCGATGAGAATGATGCGGCTTGCGGCTTATGTCATCGGTGCGGGAATGTCGTGGGCCCTGGCGGCGCCGGCGCTGGCGGCCGTCGCGGGAACCGTCGACTCGCTGGCCGGGTCGGTGAGCATTACCCGAAGCGGCACGGCTGCGCAGCCGCTCGGCGCCGGCGCGTCGGTCAACGAAGGCGATCAGATCGCCACGGCGGCGGATGCCTGGGTTTTGCTCGAGATGGTGGACGGCGGCTCCCTCACGCTCAGAGGAAAAACACGGATGCGCATCGACGCCTATGTTTATTCGGAGACCGACAAGGCCAGTGGCAAAAGCTGGTTGTCGTTGCTTGAGGGCGCCATGCGTTCAGTGACCGGTGCAATCGGCGCGTTCAATCCGCCGAGCTATCGGCTTAACACGCCCGTCGTCACGCTGGGAATACGCGGGACCGACCATGAAACCGCGTATTTCCCTCCCGGATCGACCGAACCGGGAATCGAGCCTGGTGTGTACGACAAGGTCAACCAGGGCGAAACTTTCCTGCGCACACCGCACGGCGAAGTCAGGCTCAAGGCCGGGCAAGCCGGATTCTCCGATCACCAGGGCGCACGGGCGCCGCGATTGCTGTCAGCGATTCCCGCGTTCTACCGGCGCCACGCCGAGATCGATCGACCGCTGGCCAACCGCATGCGAGCCATTCAGACGCGGCGCGAGAAAAAACTGCAATTTCTGAAACAGCGTTTCGAGCATCGCGCGCAGGCCGCAGGCGGCCGGCCCGGGCTTCGCGAACATCGGGAAGGAAAACCGGCAAGCGAGGGTGCCGGGCCCCGGCGGCAGCGCGCCAGAGCGCAACACGGGGAGTTATATCGCGACGGGAGCGGTGGACAGGCCGGGCCGGATCATGAGCGCAAGCAGCGCCGGCAACACGAACTGCGTTAGGGGATCATCCGTAGAAACACGGAACGTGTCCTGAATTGCGACTGACGATCTCACCACGACACGAAGTGCGCCAAGGAAGACGAAGAAGATCAAAAACATTACGCCCCTGAAATGCTGCTGACGGACGACATGGGCGGCCAGAGAAGGTTCGTGCAGTTCGGATATAAGCACTCATTCAGAGGGCAATTTTGCCTTCGTGCCCTAAAAGGGTACTCCACGCTACGCGAGGGTATTCGTGACTTCGTGGTGAACATCCAGGTCGAGCACACGTCCTGTACGCAAGGCCGGCGCGTACTGCGTGCTTCTTTACTTCTTGACCGCGTCCTTTACCTTATCGCCGGCTTCTTCCATTTTCTCGCCGACTTTCTTTGCTGCGTTGTCTATCTTCTCGCCGGCCTTCTCCGCCGCGCCCTTTTCGCACGCCGTCAGGCCCGCGATGGCGAAGCTCAGCACGACTGCCGCTGCAATTCCAGAGTTGAACTTCATGTGTTTTTCCTCGTAATCGTCGATGGCCATTTAGTCTGCCAATGGTTCCGCGAACCAGTGGTTCGGCCGCGGCGCTACGGACAAGTTGCATCTGTCATGGTGCTGAACGGGAGATCATGCCAATGGTTCATTGGCCGGCGGCGGCCCGCCCCATCGACGTCAATCCTCTAGAATGAGGCGCTCCGCCTCTCACCGGATATCCGCCATGCGTCTGTCCTCGATCCTGGTTGCCGCCTTGCTGCCCTTTGCCGTTCACGCCTACGAGCCCGGTTCGCGCGAAGCCAGCGACATCAGCCGTTATACCTTTGCCTGGCCGATCGGCGAAACGATGCTCAAACCGCGCGGCGCCAGCACCAAAGGCACGCCAGTTACGCTGGACATGGAACCGGCGCAAGAGTGGACACGTCTGCATGCAGCGAACTTAAGCGATTTCGAGCGCGATCGTCGCGCGATTCTCGCGATGGCCGGCCCCTATCGCGTGAGTTTCGATTTCCTCGAAGTGGCGAGGTACGACCCGGCGCTCAAGCCGGACGCGCCTTACCAGAGCTGGGGCACCGAATATGTCTTCGTCAGCGAGGATCGGAAGGATTTCATCGCCCTGCAACACATTCTGGTGATGCGCGTATTGCAGCAGGACGGCACCGAAAGCGAACCGCTTATCACCCGTCACTGGCGCCAGGAATGGCGATACCAATCGGACACCGCCCTGGTCTATCAAGGGACGAATACCTGGGTCATGCGAAAAATCCCCGAAGGCCAGCGCCGCGGCGCCTGGGTGCAGTCGGTGTATCAGGTCGACGACTCGCCACGCTATTCCGCGATCGGCCGCTGGCAGCACAGCGACAGTTTCTCGACCTGGATCAGCGACGAAACCTGGCGGCCGCTGCCGCGGCGGGAATGGAGCGTGCGCAAGGACTATCAGGTACTGGTCGGGACCAATCGCCACACCATCACGGCGACCGGGTGGATACAGGAGGAAAACAATCTGAAACTGGTGCTGGATGAAACCGGAAAACCCCGGGAAGCCCTCCCCTATCTGGCGCGCGAATACGGCGTCGCCCGCTACGAGCGCATCAGGAATTTCGATTTCATTCCGGGCAGGGAGTATTTCGACAAAACCGAACCGTTCTGGAGCGAAGTCCGCGCCGCATGGAAAGAAATCATCCGGGGCGGCGGATTCAGGCTCGTGAAACCGGTGGACCAGGGGCAGTTGTTTGTCCCCTTCTTCGAATATGCGCAAAGGCTCGCGGACGGCGAGCCCTTCGTGCTCGAAGAGGCGCGATCATTCATACAGAAGAATCTGCGACAGAACTACCTCGCTCCCGCCTGAAGCGCACAACGGCAAGTGATGGTGCGATGACGCGCGTGGTTTCATACCGGAGAGCCTTTTTCGAAACACTCGACGTCGGCGGGAATGCGCGTCCAGCGCTGCGCAGATCGGGTCCAGATGTGCCGGCCGACCTGGAACCAGTTGGGATCGTCGAAGGTTCCGCCGGCGATGTCACGCGTTCCCGGCCTTCTTTCCGCGGTCCATGAAACCGTGGTGCCGCAGCGGGGACAGAATTCCATGCGTAGCCAGCGCTGGCTTTCGTCGGAGCGATGCTCGTAGGTCGTGAGCGGGCCGCCCGAGAATTCGACCTGCTCCAGCTTAAAAATGACCGGCTCGGAAAAAGCGCTGCCGGTGCGCCGCTGGCAGAACAGGCAGTGGCAGACCGTCGCAAGCACTGCACTGCCGACGGTCCGATAGCGAACGCTGCCGCACAGGCAACCGCCTTCGTGTATGTCAGTCATAAGATGTTCTCCAGAACACGGCGATCGCTTCAGGCTCCGGGGCCGGCGCAGGAATCTTACTTCGCACAAAGCGCATCGCCCAGTGTTGCGCGAAGCGTCCGGCTATTCACTCGACCACTGCGGCAGCTGGTGCCTTCTGTTCGCTGCGCTGGAAGTCGGTAAAAAATTCCCAGATCATCCGGCTGGCATCCGGACCGTTCGGGTCGTTGAAGGGATGCTCCGCGTCGCCCCCGCTCCAGGCATGGTCCAGCCCCTCCACCAATACCTTTCGCAGCAGCAGGGTGTCCCCACGGCGATATTCCCGGATTTCGTAGGGATAACGGTCTCCGCCGTGTTCGCTGCTGGAGAACTCCGTTAACGCCTCGTTGCTGCCGTCGGCAAGCCTGGCCATCGCCATGAACTGTTCGACCACCTGGTCCGCGTTCACCGGATTGACGGTCCCGTCCTTGTTGCCGTGTATCACCAGGGCGGGTACGAATGCGAAGTGCTTCTGCGCCAGCGCCTGCCGCGCCGTATTCTCCGGAGAGGCGCGCGATCCCTGCTTCATGGCTTTCGTTGCGTCGGAGACCGATTCGGCCGCCCGGTACATCAGGCCGGAATGCACGGCACAGGCCGCGAAAAGATGTCCGTAGCAACTTGCCATGATGCTGGTCATCGCGCCGCCGGCGGAAAGTCCGGCGATGTACACACGGGCCGGGTCGACCCCGTACGTGGCGGTGACTTCGCGCACCATCCCGGCGATCAGTGCGGCTTCACCGCCGGCCCGTTGCGCCGAGGAATCGAACCAGTTCCAGCAACGAAAGGCGTTGGCCAATCTCCTCTGTTCGGGATACAGCACCAGGAAGCCCTGCTGGTCGGCAAGCTGGTTCATGCGCGTGCCGCTGGAAAATGTCACGGGATCCTGTTTGCAGCCATGAAGCATGACCATCAGCGGCCAGGCTTTGGTGGCGTCGTATCTTCCCGGCAGATACAGGTGGTAACTGCGCTTGGATTGCGGGAGGTGGAAGAACAGCAACCGGCGATGCGATTCGGCATGGCTGCCCTCCACCCAGCGGCCCGATGGGTGGAAGGTAATCCGCAGGAAAAGTCGCCGGGCAATGGAGGAAAGGCCGCCCAGCCAGCGTTTAAGGGTTTGCCACATGGGGATTCAGACGCGACGGATTCAAAGTGCCAGCAAGCTTGTACCGTACCTGAATAGGAGTGCCAGGGTAACCGGGTAGTTCAGTCCGGCCGGAATTTGTTACCCGCTCGTGGAGGACGCCGGCCGGATTGTCCGCGGACTACTTCATGAATACAGCCTCGACATTATTCCCGTCCGGATCAATCAGGAAAGCCGCGTAGTAGTCCGGACTGTAGTCGATCCGCAGGCCGGGCGTACCATTGTCGCGGCCTCCGGATGCGAGACCCGCGGCGTGGAACTTGTCGACTGCGGCGCGATCCGGGGCGCGAAAAGCGAGGTGCACGCCCGGCCCTCCTGTATTTTTTGACGCATAGAGCCAGAGCCCGGGCTCGCCCTTCGGGCCGATGCCCGCGTAGGTCGCTTCCTTCATTGCAACGACGTGGCGCAGTGGCGCAAGCGCCGCGGCATAGAAACGCACGGCGGTGTCCAGGTCCTTCACTTTCAATCCAATATGATCATACATGCTCGTCTCCTCTATGTGGACGAGGCGATGCTAGGTGTTCGCGGCCAGCCGGTCTTGGAAAATCTTGCGATCGCCTTTCGCCGCCTTGCGGAAGTTGCGGGGCGAAACGCCGGCGGCACGATGGAAGGTGCGCACGAAATTGGAGAAGTCGGCGAAGCCGACGTCGAAGGCGATGTCGGTGATGGACCGGGCATCGTCGGCCAGCAGGCGCGCCGCATGGCGCAGGCGCGATCGCACCAGATACTGGTGCGGCGTCACGCCGACGACTTTCGCGAACAGGCGCAGGAAGTGGAAGGGGCTCAACCCGGCCTGCCTTGCGGCACCGTCGAGATCGACCGGCTGATGCGAATGCGCATCCAGCCAAAGCGCCGCCTCGACCGCACGGCGGCGATCGCGCGAACCGGCTTCCTGTGGCGCGCGTTTTCGTCCCGATACGACCTGGGCAAATCGGGCCGGGAACAACCATCCGAACTCGTCGAGTCCGACATCGCTCCTGCCCGCGGCGGCGGCCTGGGCCAGTTCGCCGATCACCATCAGTTCCGGCAGCGGTGGCAGGCCGCCACTGCGCCAGATGCCGCTATCGGGGCCGATGCATTCCACTGCTTCCGGGTCCAGGTGAAAGGCCAGGCATTCGTCGCCGCAGACATGGTGGTCGTGGGTGCACATGAACTCGTCGCCGGCATTGCCGATGAGCACGGAACCGGCCACCAGCTCGAAGGTCTGTCCGCGCGTGCGATAACCGAAGCTGCCCTTGCGCACATAGGATACCGAGTAGCTGCGATGCACCTCGGTAAAGGGCTTTTCGGCCGGACCGGCGGTGCATCGGTAATCGACGACCGAAACCGGTCCCTTGCGCAATTCTGTTCTGGTCAACATGGCCGGAAGAGTTTACGACCAGCCGCCCGGTCCGGCAACCGTGCCTGAATCAACCCGGTCGGCTGGCATCGCGGGAACGCGATCGCAATATTGTCCAAGTTCGATTCCTCCTATTGCCCCAGGATAATCGCTCGACAACAGCGCCGGGAGACCAACATGATCCGCGATCCGTTTCTGGAGACGCTCCATGCGGATGGACCTGCGCCGGATCGTGCGGCGCAGATGATGCTCTATGGACAATTCGCCGGCTCGTGGAACGGGTCGCTGAAATACCTGGACGCCGAAGGCATGCGCCGCGAGACCACGGCGGAAGTGCATTTCGGCTGGGTGCTGGAAGGGCGCGCCATCCAGGACGTATGGATCGCACCTTCGCGTCACGGCCGCAAGGACGGCGAACGCCTGCTGATGCACGGCTCCACGTTTCGCGTCTACGATCCGCAGAACGATCTCTGGCACATCACCTGGATCGATCCGGTCAAGCAGGCCAACAATCGCATGACAGGACGCAAGGTCGGCGACGAAATCGTGCAAGAATACCACGCCGACGACGGCAGGCGCGTGCAGTGGCTGTTCACCGAAATCACCCCGGACTCGTTCCACTGGATCAACCGCGATTCCGCCGACGACGGCGCGAACTGGATTGTTCGCGGCAAATTCTTTCTGCGGCGCCTCGCTGACTGACGGACTAAAGAATAGCTCTCACCGCGGAGGACGCAGAGGAAGTACAAGAGAACAATGGACGGTAAAACTCGGCATCGATGGTTAATTTCGCGCCGACGATGATTTTACCCCTGCTTGTTCTTCCTCTTTTCTGGTTTTCCTCTGCGTCCTCTGCGTCCACCGCGGTGAGAGTTGGTTTGGATCGGATTGGGGGAGGCGTCGACAGGCGGGCCCTACTTTTTTGCAAGATCTGCAGCGCGCCAAAGGTACCAGCTCGCCACGGAGCGATACGGTTTCCATTTCGCGCCCGGCTTGATCAGGTCTTTCGGCGCGGGGAATTTGCGCTTCCTGAAAACGGCCGCGAAGCCCGCGCGGATGCCATAGTCGTCCACCGGCAACACATCCGGGCGGCCCAGCCGGGAGATCAGCAGCATTTCCACGGTCCAGCGGCCGATGCCGCGCACCTGCGTAAGCCGCTCGATCAGTTCCTCGTCGTCCATGCGATGGGCTTCGGCCAGCGTCGGAATTTCGCCGGCCACGGCCTTGCGCGCAAGATCGCGGATCGAGAGCAGCTTGTTCGTGGACAGGCCGGCCGTGCGGAGTTTGGCGTCCGACGTTCGTAGTAGCAGTTCGGCATTCAAGCCCCGGGCGACGGGAAACAGGGCACAGACCCGCGCAAAGATGGACGCAGCAGCCTTGCCGTTGAGTTGCTGGTAGACGATCGCTTCGGCAAGCGCCACGAAAATGCTGCGCGCACTGCGCAGCCGCATACGGAAAGGTCCGATCTCGTCGATGAGTTTCGCGAGCATCGGATCGGCTTCGCGCAGGTGCGCCACCGCGACTGCCGGATCGAAACCGAACGCGCCGTCGCCTTCGAACAGCGCGCCCTGCCCGCTCGCCTTTGCCGCTTCGATCGACAGTATTCTCAGCTTCGTGGCGATGCCGCCATTGGCGGAGAAACCGCCAATCTTTCCGTCCGCGGCAAGTACGCGATGGCAGGGCACGACGATCGCGAACGGATTGCGCCCGAGCGCCCGCCCCACGGCGCGCGCGGAACCGTCCGCACCCATCTGCCTGGCGACCTCGCCGTAGGAGCGCGTAATGCCTGGTGGGATGGTGCGCGCGACCTCGTAGACACGACGGTGAAAAGGCGAAACACGCTGCATGTCGAGCACGACGACGGAAAGGTCCGCTTCTTCGCCGGCCATCAGCGAAACTATGCCATCCAGCGCGCGCCGGATTTCCGCTGGCGGCGTG
>WNFI01066582.1_pt1 | contig 37089 bp, 36 predicted proteins | sample 5400471 | NCBI WGS metagenome assembly WNFI01 (sample SAMN13153348, study PRJNA577476) | soil metagenome | isolation source: 100 cm saprolite on Douglas fir-dominated hillslope | place: USA:California | collected 2013-09-17 | reverse complement strand
GCGCGGCATCGGTCCGGCCTATGAGGACAAGGTCGGCCGCCGCGCCATTCGGCTCATGGACCTCGCCGATCTGCCGGCGCTCGGCCCCAAGATCGACCGGCTGCTGGCGCATCACAACGCGCTCCGCCGCGGGCTCGGGCTCGATGAGGTGCGCCAGCAGACGGTTCACCATCAGCTCGAGAGCGTCGCCCCGCTGGTCCTTCCCTACATGGATTCCGTATGGTTGCTGCTCGATCAGAAGCGACGCGAGGGCAAGCGCATCCTGTTCGAGGGCGCGCAGGGCGCGCTGCTCGACATCGACCACGGCACCTATCCTTACGTCACCTCGTCCAACACGGTGGCGGCGCAGGCGGCGACCGGAACCGGCATGGGGCCGAGCTCGGTCGGCTATGTGCTCGGCATCTGCAAGGCCTACACCACCCGTGTCGGCATGGGGCCATTCCCCACCGAGCTCCATAACGAGATCGGCGAGCTGATCGGCCGCCGCGGCAAGGAATTCGGCGTCAACACCGGCCGCAAGCGCCGCTGCGGCTGGTTCGACGCGGTGCTGGTGCGGCAGACTGTCCGCACCTGCGGCATCCATGGCCTGGCGCTGACCAAACTCGATATTCTGGATGGTTTCGACAGCATCGAGGTCTGCGTCGGCTATCGGCTGGACGGCAAGGAAATCGATCATCTGCCGGCCGGCGAGGGCGCGCAGGCCCGGATCGAGCCGGTTTACGAAACCATCGAGGGCTGGAAGGAACCGACCGCCAATGCCCGCTCCTGGGCGGATCTGCCGGCACAGGCCATCAAATACGTCCGCCGGGTCGAGGAACTGGTTGGCTGCCCGATCGCGTTACTTTCCACAAGCCCGGAACGCGAGGATACTATTCTGGTGCAAAACCCGTTCGAGGCTTAACGAGATGTTACCGGAAAGCCTGCACAGTTGAATCATTATGGCTGATTATTACCCGCTGATTGCCCGCGCTATCGCCGGCCTGGACCCCAGTGCCCCCGGCGAGAGCCGCCGCGCGCTATATGAGCGGGCGCGTTCGGCGCTGATCGCGCAGCTGCGCAGCGTCGAACCCCCTTTGAGCGAATCCGAAATTACCCGCGAGCGGCTGTCGCTCGAAGAAGCCGTGCGCAAGGTCGAATCCGAGGCCGCCGCACGGGCGCGCGATTTGTCGCGGCCGGATTCGGGCGGTCGCAGCCGGCCCGGCGACGCATTTCGCGCCGGTGCCCGCGTCGGCCCGAAGGCCGGCGAAGCCGCGCCGGCGGAACCGCCGGCCCCTTCACAACCGCCGGCCCAGCCCCCCGCGCGCGCGCGGCAGCCGACACCTCAGCGCCCCGAACGGCCGCCGCCCGGCCCGGACGATCGGGATGATCAGCGACCCCAACGCAACCTGCGCGCAGATCCGCGGCAGCCGTCGGTCGGAATGGCGGATCCGGCCTTGCCGAAAAGCGAGCGGGTCAGCGCGCCGCGCCGCGGCGAAGCCGATCGCCCGCCGCAGGCTCCGCCGCCACCAGGCATCCGCGGCTTTCGCGATGTCACGGCCGACGCCGACGATCTCGGCCGCGCCGCCGCGCAGGCCGGTCGCGCCGCGCGCAAGACCTACGCCAATGTGCCCACGCAATCCCCGGAATTCGATCGGCTCGAACCTTCCATGGAAGATCGCGGCGGCGACGAGCCAAGCGGGCCCTACTCCTACGACGAATCCGCCGAGGAAGCCGCGCATTATCAGCAGCCGCCGCCGCGCCCGCGTCCCGCGCCGGGCAAGGACAAGCAACGCCGCGCCGTGCGCGCCGGCGGCGGATTTCCGTTCAAGAGCGCGATCGCCGTCGGCGTGGTGCTGATCCTCACCGGTGCGGCGATCCTGTGGGGGCCGAAGCTGGTTTCGGGCGTGCGCAGTCTCTTCACCTCCTCCGCCCCGCAGGTGGAAGCGCCGAAGGATACTTCGCTGGCGCCGCGGCCGAAGATCGCCGATCGCGTCGGGCAGCCGTCGTCGTCGGAACAGATCGCGCCGGTTGCGCAGCGCGTCGTGCTCTATGACGAGGATCCGGCGGAGCCGAAGGGCAAGCAATATGTCGGCACCGTGGTGTGGCGAACCGAACAGATCAAGGGCGCCGCCGGCAAGCCCAGCGATCTCGCGGTGCGTGCCGACATCGAAATTCCCGAGCGCAAGTTCAAGATGACGATGTCGTTCCGCCGCAACACCGACACCTCATTGCCGGCGAGCCACACCGCGGAATTGACCTTCATCCTGCCGCCGGATTTCGCCGGCGGCGGCGTCGCAAATGTGCCCGGGATTCTGATGAAATCCAACGAGCAGGCGCGCGGCACGCCGCTGGCCGGCCTTGCGGTCAAGGTCACCGACGGCTTCTTCCTGGTTGGCTTGAGCAATGTCGAGACCGACCGCGCCCGCAACCTGCAGCTCCTGAAGGAGCGCTCGTGGTTCGACGTGCCGCTGGTTTATACCAATCAGCGCCGCGCCATCATCGCCATCGAAAAGGGCTCGCCGGGTGAGCGCGCCTTCAACGACGCTTTTGCGGCGTGGGGCGAATAGAGGCTGACTTCACGTCCGGCGGCGTGAGCGTCCTCATCCCCCAGAGCCTGTCAATCTATCTCCACTTCATCCAGAGGAGCGGCCTCTTGGCCGCGTCTCGGAGGATGAGCCGCGAGTCCATACGTTGCGTCCATCCTTCGAGACGCTTGCTGCGCAAGCTCCTCAGATGAGGCCGGGAACGGGTCCGGCCTTCGGCCGGCCCGATGATAAACTCCGCGACGAAGATTCCAGTTGGCTCCGCGTAACGCTGGATTGCTTCGTCGCAAGCGCTCCTCGCAATTGACGAATGTACTGGCCACTCAACGCAACACAGGCATTTGTCTCCGCGCTCCACGCAACAAAAAGCCGGCGTTGCCGCCGGCTTTTTTCTCTCATTCGTTTGCCACGAAAATCAATGCGCGGCGTGCAGCGTTGCTTCTTCCTGCCGGGCAATCGTGCCCTTGACCGCCGTCTGCACCTTCTCGAAGGCGCGGACCTCGATCTGCCGCACGCGCTCGCGCGACACCCCGAATTCCGCCGCCAGGTCTTCCAGCGTCATCGGATCGTCGGCCAGCCGCCGCGCCTCGAAGATGCGGCGTTCGCGCGGGTTGAGCACGCCGATGGCGCCGTTCAGCGCGGCCCGGCGATGGTCGAGTTCTTCGTGCTCGGCCATGATGGCTTCCTGGGTGGGCGAGTGATCGACCAGCCAGTCCTGCCATTCGCCGGCCTCGCCGTCGTCGCGGATCGGCGCGTTGAGCGACGCGTCGCCGCCGAGGCGGCGGTTCATGTCGACCACGTCCTGTTCGGTGACGCCGAGGCGCTTGGCAATCAGCTTCACCTGGTCGGGGTGCAGGTCACCCTCGTCCAGCGCAGAGATCTTGCTCTTCGCCTTGCGCAGGTTGAAGAACAGCTTCTTCTGGTTGGCGGTGGTGCCCATCTTCACCAGCGACCACGAACGCAGAATATACTCTTGAATCGAGGCTTTGATCCACCACATGGCGTAGGTGGCCAGACGGAAGCCCTTTTCGGGCTCGAACCGCTTGACTGCCTGCATCAGCCCGACATTGCCTTCGGAGACAACTTCGGAAATCGGCAGTCCGTAGCCGCGATAGCCCATGGCGATCTTGGCCACGAGCCGGAGATGGCTGGTGACAAGGTGATGTGCCGCGTCCCGATCGTCATGTTCGCGCCAGCGTTTGGCGAACATGTATTCCTGCTGGGGTTCCAGCATCGGGAATTTGCGGATTTCGGACAAGTAACGGGAGAGGCCGGATTCTCCGTTGAGAACCGGCAGGGTAGCTGTACGGGCCATTGTAGCGCCCTCCAGTGGTTCAGGCCCCCGATAGCGGCGGGCCAGGCAGGCAGTCGCTGTGTTAAAGCCGACGGGGCTGCGATGTTCCGCGTTGGATGTTCAACGCAGGTGCAACATACACCATACTACGGGCGTAGTGGAAGCAGATCAGGGGTCACGTCACCGTGACGCTGGGAGGGCCAGGTCGGCCGGCAGATCCGAAACCCACTCCAGAATCTCCCCGGTTCGGGGGTGTTCCAGTACCAGAAGATAGGCGTGGAGCGCCTGGCGTCCGAGGTCGGTCAGCGCGACTTGGCTTCGCGGCCCCAGCGCGTTGGCCTTGGTCTTGAAGTGCGGGCCATAGACATTGTCGCCCAGGAGCGGGTGGCCGATATGGGCGAGATGCACCCGGATCTGATGGGTGCGGCCGGTCTCGAGCTGGCAGGCGAGCAGGGCGACGACCGACTTGCCGTCGCGTCCGTTGAAGGCTTCCTGCACCTCCCAATGGGTGATCGCCTGCCGCCCGGATTCCCGCACCGCCATTTTCTCCCGGGCATAAGGATGGCGGTCGATCGGCGCGTCCACGGTGCCGGTTCTGCGGTTCGGCACCCCCCAGACGAACGCCATGTAACCGCGCCGCATCGCGCCAGTGCGGCCGTGATCGGCGAATTGCTCGGTCAGGGACTTGTGGGCGCGGTCGTTCTTCGCCGCCACCATCAGGCCGGTGGTGTCCTTGTCGAGCCGGTGCACGATGCCCGGACGTTTCACCCCGCCGATGCCGGACAGGCTGGCGCCGCAATGGGCGATCAGGGCGTTGACCAGGGTGCCGGTCTCATGGCCGGCGCCGGGATGGACCACAAGGCCCTTCGGCTTGTCGATGACGATGATGTCCTCGTCCTCAAAGACGATGTTGAGGGCAATATCCTCGCCTGCGGGCTCCGCCGCTATCGCCGCCGGCACGTCGATTGTGATCGTATCGCCGGCGGCGACATGATAAGCGGGGTCGCGAATGGGGGTGGCGCCGATTGTGGGGTTTTTGATCGAGCCGCTCTTGATGGAGCTGCTTTTAACGGGGTTGCTCTTAACGGAGCTGCTCTTAACGGAGCTGCTCTTAACGGTGCTGCCTTTAACGGAGACATGACCCGCGAGGATCAGCGCTTTCAGCCGCGACCGCGACAATTCGGGGCTGCGCACGGCGAGCACGCGATCCAGCCGGATCGATCCCTCATCGCCGGCGACAGTGACCTCCAGCCGTTGATCGTTCATCTCAGACGAGCCTTGATCCAATGACGAGTTTCGCATGACCGAGTTTGTTGTACCCGAACCGACCCCCGAGGAGGCCGCGCTGTTTGCGCGGGTGCGGCGCCTGATGCTCATCGCAGGCCTTACCACGGCCCTGGCGGTCGCGGCGGTCCTCATCGCCATCGGCTACCGGCTTTTCCGCACCGAGGGAAGTGCCGTGGCCAGCGATACCACGGCCACCCTGCCGAAGGGCGCCCGCATCCTCTCCACCGCCGTCGCCGGCGACCGCCTGGTGGTGACGCTGGACATCGGCGGTCTGGTCGAGATCCGCACCTTTGACGCGCGGACGCTGAAGCCCACCGGCCGGCTGACCTTCGCCAGCGAGCCCTGAGCGCCCAGGCGCCATCTTGCAGCGGATGCAATTCGCGGCTATTGCGTGGGGCCGCTGCTCCCTTCGTCTAGCGGTTAGGACGTCGCCCTCTCACGGCGAAAACAGGGGTTCGATTCCCCTAGGGAGCGCCACTTAGTACTCATCTGCGAACCCGGGGCGCTATCTTTCCCGCTGGCCGCAGAGACCTCGTCTGGATCAACGTCACAGCAAATCTGACGGCAGAATGGGTTGCACGTCAAATAACGGAGGCCTTTCCTTGGGATGAAGCTCCGCGTCACCTCATCCGCGATCGGGATCGGATCTATGGCAGCGTCGTCACACGCCGACTGCGCGCCATGGGCATCCGGGACAAGCCTACCACACCAGCCTCGCCCTGGCAGAACGGCTTTGCCGAACGGCTGATCGGATCGATCCGGCGTGAGTGTCTCGATCATGTCATCATTCGGGGCGAACCGCATTTGCGTCGGATTCTGCGATCCTACGCAAACTATTACAAAAACATGAGAACCCATCGCTCCTTGAACAAGGATGCACCTATCTCGCGTCCTATTCAGCGAACCGGAATCATCTCGTCACGCCCGATCCTCGGCGGAATTCACCACCACTACGTCCGGGTTTAGGTTTCCGGTACACACGCGCCCGTGAAATTGCCGCTGGGCCGGGAAAGGTTCCCAACGAGTCCTAGCCTCACCGGGTCAGTGATGAAAGCGAAGACAACGGGCGTTACGATACCGGCCTGTTTCAACGCGAGGACGGCTGGCGAGTCCAGAGCGATATTGAATGCGGATGGGTATCTTCTTTGAGCATGTGGCTGACAGCTCGTTTCCGGTTTTGCCGGTTGGAAGAGGCTGGACCCGATCGGAGCACATCGACAACAAGGAGGTTCTGGCTTAACTGGAAAACCCACTTTGATTTGAGATTTGAACGAGAAGCATGTCCTTTCTGAATGAAGCAACCGTGGACGGACTCATTGCGTCTTACGGGTATATCGCGATCTTCGGGATTATCTTGCTCGAGAGCGCCGGCATCCCCTTGCCGGGAGAAACCATTCTCATTGCCGCGGCTGTCTACGCAGGCTCGCATGATACGCTGGACATACGATTGATTATTGCGACCGCGGCAGGCGCCGCAATTCTTGGCGACAATATTGGCTATTGGCTCGGACGCGAACTTGGACGCAAAGTGTTGCTCAGGTGGGGACACTTAATAGGTTTGGACCAGCGGAAGCTCGATCTGGGTGAGTATCTCTTCCTCCGACATGGCGGCAAAATTGTCTTTCTAGGACGCTTCGTCGCGGTACTCCGCGTATTTACCGCCGTGCTCGCCGGCGTTAACCGTCTCCCACCGTTGCGGTTCTTGCTGTTCAACGCGCTGGGCGGGATTGCATGGGCAACTGCATTCGGGACCGGCGGGTTTTTGCTTGGCCACAGCTTTCATCGCGTTGCGGGACCGTTAGGATGGTTGACGCTCGCAGCGGCAATCACCGCTCTCTTCTTAATTTGGCGCTACTACAAACATCACGAGGAGCAACTGCTCAAGGATGCGGAACGCGATCTGGCCTTACGACGACAAAGGTACGCTGCTCGGCGGACGTAGGGGATGGTTCGGATCGGGGATGACATCGAAGTGCTGGACTAGATATGGAATTCTAGGGCCGTTGTTTTCCGAACGCAGTTTTCTTGGGTCGACACCACGGCCGCTTCGCTGGGAAGGCTGATTCGACAAGCGGTGATAGCGGGTCGACAGTCCATGCACTCGGCCGGCCCGCATCATCATGTTCGTCATGATGCAGCCGACGCCGGGTGGAGCTACCAAAGTGCTACGCCAGCTTGCTAAGCGATCCAGCAGATGAAACAAACCCCAGACGCCGCAATGGTCGCACCGCGGGCACACGATGCGCGGGCCAATCCATGGGATCGATATCGTCTCGGGTCGCTCGCTATCATTCGCTACAGAAATGCGATGTGCACGCTACGTCCGCTTTTCGCCTGATAGCGACCACATCGCGGCCGCGCCGAAACGTCGCAAAAGTGCCAGTAGCGGGAGTTGTAACCTAAGGCGACGTATCGATTTTGAGTCGCATGATGGTCCTGACCTTGCGGAGGTAGGTGACATCTTCGACATCGATCCAGCCCCTGTTCCTGTAATACTGAGGCAAAGTTCCAGATGTGAATAGGAAGAGGTGACGGTACCCTAACTGCTCGACGTATGAGGCGGCCGCGTCAAGTAGCGCTGCGCCAACGCCTAGAGATCGTTGACTCTCGGCTACGAATAGTTGCCCCATCCACGGCGTGAACTGCGGCCGGATAGTCATCTCGTTCATTACCAAATTCACCGAGCCTAGCAGGGTTCCGCGGACACTCGCGATCAGCACTCTTGGCAGAGCCGCGCTCTGCACTGCTTGTTCCAGGAACGCCTCATATAAGCTCCGGGAGCTATAGCCCGTGAGCGGTCCCCAATACTCGAACTGGTCGGCCGCGATCTGCGTCAGCCAGGGGGACTTTGGCTCAAGTGGTTGAACTGAGAGAGCGAGCATCGACCGGGTCTCTCTAATGCGGGGTTCTTCACACCATCATTGGCTGGACCGATTTTCACTCTATCGCAAGATTCCTTAGCACTCTACGAATATACTATGTCCGCAGGGTCAAAAGCCGACTCTCAAGGAATGTCCGGTTTTGGCGGCGGACGTCGCGCCGACAATTGGCTTCAGGCGGACTTAGGATCTAAACCCGATATCCGGCGACCTGGTCGTGTCACGGAAATCACATGGCATTGTAACCGCCATCGATCAACAGATCCGTTCCAGTCATAAAGCTGGATGCGTCGCTGGCGAGAAAAAGCGCGGCGCGTGCGATCTCGATGGGCTGTCCGACACGCCCCAGCGCATGCTTTGCCGCGTTGTATGCATGGGCGGTCTGGACGTCGCCATGCCTCAGAAGCAACCGTCGGGTGTCGATCGCCCCGGGCGACAGCGAGTTGACACGTACCTTGTCGGCGGCGTGATCGAGCGCCATGGCTTTCGCCAATTGCACCAGGGCGCCCTTGGCCGCACAGTAACTGGGCCGACCCATGGCGCCGACGTGGCCCATCTGGGACGCAATATGGATGATGCTACCGCCTCCATTGCGAATGATTCCGGGAAGGATGGCGCGGCTCATCAGGTAGGCGCCGGTGACGTGAACGGCGAAAACGCGATTCCAGTCCGACAGGCTCAATTCGAGAACACTGCCTGTTGGATCATCGTTGGATGCGCCGTTGACCAGGACTGCCGCGTTTGTCCATTTCGCGAAGATTTCATCGGCGACTGCGCGCGTCTGGCTTTCATCCGACACGTCGCCGGTGAGTGCCATCGCCTCCCCTCCGCCAGCGCGGATCGCGCTCACAGTGGCCTCCGGCGGCGTCATGTCGACACAAGCGACGCGGGCGCCGGCTTCTGCGAAAGCCAGTGCGATGGCTGTCCCGATTCCGCCGCCTGCGCCTGTAACAACAGCCGTCCGGCCTTCGAGGGAAAAAGCGCTGGCAAGGGAATTTGTCATGAAGGTATCTCCAGGTTGAAGGACAGCGCCAGTTGGGGCGCCAGAATTAGTTCGCGGCCTGTTCGCGGCGCCATTGGATGTAATCGGCAAAACTCTTCGCTTCGCGGAAGCGCGTTGAAAATCCGGTGTCCTGATGCAGACGCTCAACGGCAAAGGGCGGACGCGCCGCCGGGCTGGACACGCCGACGTTGAGGACCTTCTCGTCGTCCGTGACCACGTAATCGAATTGCGGGAAGGCCTGCTTCAATCGATCGCACCAGGCGGTGATCGACCATCGGGTGCCACCTGCGATCTGGTAGAGGCCGTGGCGAAGCGAAGGGGCGCGAAGAAGCGCTACGACGGCGTCCGCAATGTCAGTGGCGTAAATCCAGTCATCCGGGAGCCCGTTTCTGAAGTGCGCGACTCCTCCGGTTTCCGCAATCTTCAGCAGCTGAAGCGGCAGGCTCAGCGTATCGCGAACACCGGTATCGTACTCCCAGCGTCCGAACACGACGCCTAGCCGTGCCACCACGACGTCGAGGCCTCGCGTGTTGCGATAGCGCAGGGCGGTGCGCTCGGCGGCATATTTGGTGATCCCATACAGGCTGACGGGGGAGGCGGGCAGATCCTCGTCGACAATCTCGACATCAGCATCGACCGCACCATGGACCGAGCCGGTACCGAGTTGCACGACGCGAGTGATTCCGCATGCCAGCGCTGCTTCGAGCACTTCGATCGTGCCGCCAATGTTGACGTCTGCGATCAGCCGCGCCTGGTGCGACTCGCGTTCCGGGCCGGCCGTGATAGCCGCGCCATGCACGAGGAAGGTGGTCTGATGATTCCGGATCGCCTGCATGACCCGTGCGCGATCGCGGACGTCACCGAGCTCGATCGCGATCGATCCCGGCAAGCCGCGAAGATGGCGCTCGGCAGCGGCCGGTGGTCGATCGGGACCATACAGCACGACATGCTCGTCCATGGCCAAAAGAGCTGCCGCTATGTTCAGGCCGACGAAGCCGGCGCCTCCAGTAATCAGGATGGTCATGGTTCCTCGCGTATCGGCTATGTGCGGCTGCGGATGTCTGCGGCGGACGGGGAATAGGTGCTCTTCGCGAGCCTGGTGAAGCCACCGCCGCGTGCATCACCTCGCTGACCTTCCGACCTTCGAGATCCTGGGCGAACAGCTCGAATTCGAACGACTTCGCATAGCCGAAGCGTTGCAGCGGATGCCAATTCAGCGGAAGCTGAGTTTTAAACATTCGAAGTCCATAGTATGTCAAATCGTTGATCCGGCAACTCGAGCCGCGTCGGTTGACGCGCGCGATTGCCTTCTGCCGGTATTTGACATGCCCCAAACCCTCCGCCAGAATCGCATCGAGCGGCGTACCGTCAGTTCTTCATGCCGGTGATGGACGTGCTGACGGCGCGGGGATCGCGCATCGGCCATCGTCCGCTTTCGACATGATTGAGGAAATCGCCGACGATCCGGTTGTATTCGTCCGGCTCTTCAATGTTAATGGTGTGTCCGGCGTTCGGCATCACCGACAGGGCCGCCGAGCTGATATTCTGTTTCATGAGAATGCCGGGCAGCAGGCAAGGCCAATCTTCATCCCCGGTGATGATCAGGGTTGGCACCGTGATGCGCTTCATCTCACCGACAAGCGTGTAGAGCGAGGGACGCTCCTTCTGAACGCCGGTCTGCGTGTTTGCCGAGCCCAGCGCGGAATGCTCGCCGAGCATTGTCTTGAATTCAGCAAAGCCTCGCGGGTCCTTGTTCTCAAATTGAACGCGTGTGGGGCCGTATGCATATTTTTCGGCGAATGCCGGCATGTCACCGGCCAAGAGCGTCTTGGCGATCAGATCGGCCTCGGCCTTGAAATCATCGCGCTTCTCCGGTTCTGCACCATAGCCGCATCCGCCGATGCACAACGACGACGCGCGGTCATGATGACGCAGGCCAAAGTGGAGCGTTGCAAACCCGCCCATGGAAAGGCCCACGATGTGCGCCTGTTTCTCTCCGATGTGATCGAGGACGGAAAGAATATCGTCGGCTGCGCGCGCCTGCGAATAGGACGAGGCCTGCTCGGGCACGTCGGAGGGCGGGAAGCCACGCGCATTGAAGGCAATCGTTCGATAGCGCTTGCCGAAATGACGCATCTGCGGTTCGAAACTCCGCATGTCGCCGGCAAACTCATGGACGAAAATCAGAGGGCGGCCTTTCCCGGTCTCCTCGAAATAAAGTCGTACTCCGTCGTCCGTGGTCGCATAGGGCATTTCAAGCGCTCCTGCTTCGGCCAATATTCCAAGGCCATCCTCATTAGAAGTTTCAAGACTCGCATGTCAACGCGCAGGACGGGCAGTGCCGATATGCATATTGGAAAGCAGAGATCCAAAAATTGAAAGAGTGAGCGGATCTTGATCGCACTGGCGAGGCTTCGTCGATCTTTCGACAGTTGCGTCACATCGTTCGGCGGTCAGAGCGCCGCGCGCAAGTCGGCGGCGATGATCGCTATGTCGATGATGGAGTCGAATCGGGCCGGCAGAGCACTGAGGTCTTCGATGTGTTAATTGGCGTTGCCGCAACCGTTTGCTTTGCCCCAAAGCCCCTCTTTGACGATCGACTGAACTTCAGATTGCGTCACTCTCGACATGGCAAGGAGGTTGTTCCGTTTCGCTGAATCGCATCGCCATGCCAGGCTCAGCGTGCGGACGAAAGGCGGATCGAAGATCCGCGCGGCTTCAAGAGACGTTGTGTTGTTGAAGATGATCTCGCTCTGCGAGAGGATCGAATAGCCGGGGCCGCGTTCAATCAGTTTCTTGATCGTCGGGATCGAATCGAGCTCCACGGCAGGTTTGACGGAGCATCCAAGCGCTTCGAAATGCTTGTCGGCGGCGAGGCGCAAGCCATGCGGACGACTGGGCAGGATCAATGGCAGTCGCGCTACTTCCGCGAGCGATATTTCGCCCTTGCCGGCGTGCTGGTCACCCGCCGGGCCGACAAGAAAATGCCCTTCGCAGACCAGCGGCATGAGTTCCAGCGCCGCGCTGTGACAGTTGTAATCGTAAACAATGCCGAGATCGAGTTGATCGGACAGGATCCAGTCGACGAGGAAGCGCGACCAGCCGTCGACCACCTGAAGCTGGGACGCCGGCCATTGCGTATTGAGCTGCTGCCGGTTTAGTGGACGGCACGTTAAGCTAATCCCACCTTGCGCTCGAACTCAACAGAGCTGCGAACACCTTCCTCGTCGGTGCCAGCGAGCCGACCGAAATAGATTGTGGGCCGCCCCATGTCATCAGATTGAGGCGCACGGTATCGCAACGTTGCATTTTGCGACCTGCGCGTAGCTGCACGATAATTAAGCAATCAAAGCGATTTCATAAAAACGCAATATTAACTAAAAAGAGTAGCCTGAAGGAGAGGCGCGTTTCAAAATCGCCCGCGCCACCACCTTCGAATTTCAAGCGCGAGCACCGTAACCATTTAAGAGACGACAAGTATTATTTAACGTTGGCACCATCCCGTAGGGGGGACAACGCATTGCATGTGATCGATCGGGGCCCTACCAGTAACGAGCTGCTGAAGGCGCTTCCGCCTAAGGATTTCGAGCTCCTCGCTTCATCCCTGGAATCCATGCGCCTTGCGCAGGGCACGGTGCTGTTCGAGGCTGGGCAGGAAGTAGATGATGTGTATTTTCCACAGTCGGGGATGATTTCTCTCGTCGTCGTCATGCGGGATGGCAAGGCGATCGAAACCGCTGCCGTGGGGCGCGAGGGCGTCGTCGGCGCCATGGCTGGGCTTGGCCCCTATATATCGCGGGTGCGCGCGATCGCCCAATTGCCAATGTCCGTCGGCCGGCTCACGGCACCTCAATTGCGAAAGGCGGCTGAGATCAGCAAACCGATCGCCGATCTATGCATCCGCTACAATGAGGTGCTGCTCGAACAGGCGCGGATCACCGGCGCCTGCAACGCGCTTCACAAGGTCGAGGCACGGTTCTGTCGTTGGCTAATTCAGACCCGCGATCGCGCCGAGAGCGACATCATCACCCTCACGCAGGAATTCGTCTCGGAAATGCTTGGGGTCCGTCGCACGTCGGTTACTGAGGTGGCCAGCAAGATGCAATCCGCTGGCGTGATCAGCTATTCCCGCGGCATCATAAAAATCATCGACTTTGAGGCGCTCAAAGCGATGTCCTGCGAATGCTGCGAGACGCTGCGAGAACAGAACGGTCACTTATTCTTTGTGAACGGGGCCGTTGGGATAGGGACCTGTCCAACTTCAAATCGGCCACCTGCAGCCCGCCGGGGCTCGAAACAAGCCAATGAGGCGAAGGCTGCAGAAGAAGATTAGAGGCTGCCAGCCGAGGCGGCCTTCGTTCGTCGAGCCGAATGCATGGCTTTGCTCGGCGGCACGACGTCACTCGCCCATGTAGGTCGTGTTGGTGAGTATCTTGTACATGCTGCCGACGCCAATCGTTTTGCCCTTGCGAGTCCGGTAGCCGCGGTTGTTGAACCATTTGCCGAGCGCACCGGACGTGGCGATAGCCAGCGTGGCTGTTGCGCTGCCTAACGAATTGGTTCATGATTGGCTCGAATTGATCCGGTATTGGCCCACGCATGGCGGGCTGTCAGCGGGGCGCACGCATGGTGATTGACGACATCTCGTTTGTTCCGCTGCAATCACAGCTTCCTGCCGGCAGTGCCTACGGAATGTCGAAGTCGCTCGCGCCGGCGCGAGCGACGACGCTGGTCCGGCTCAGGCTCACCGACGGTACCGAAGGCATCGGCGAATGCTGGGGCATGCCGCAGGTGAACCTCGCCGTTCTGCCGCTGGTCAAAAGCTACATGATCGGAACCAATGTGCTCGATATCGAGCACGCTTACTCCCTGATGCTGGCTCGCCATTATCATTTCGGCGTGCAAGGCCCGATGACATGGTGCATTTCGGGCATCGACATGGCCGCCAAGGATGCGACTGGCAAGAAGCTCCGCCTGCCGGTTCACCGGCTGATCGGTGGAAAACAGACCGCGCAAGTACAGATCTACGCCTCGGGCGGCTATCTGACCGAGAATAGCGCGCGCGATTTCGAGCCGCAGATCGAAGCCATGGCAAAAGCCGGCTTTCGCGCCATCAAGATCAAGATAGGCGTCTCTCCGGCCAATGACGGGGAGCGCGTGGCAGCCGCCCGACGCATTCTTGGGCCGGATGTCGAGATTCTGGTCGACATCAACTCGAACTACACGCTGGACCTTGCGCGGGAGAGCATCGCGCGGCTTGCGCCCTACAAGATCGGATGGGTCGAGGAGCCTTTGGCTCCCCAGGACTTCTCCGGATATGAGCTTCTCCAGCGCTGGAGCCCGGTGCCGATCGCGACCGGCGAAGCGCTCTACACCGCCTTTGATTTCAAGCGATTGATCGATCGGCGCGCCGTCGATGTGGTTCAACCGGACCTCTCGCTCTGTGGCGGGTTCTGGCAGGGCCGGCAAATTGCGCAACTCGCGACGATGGAGCATTTGCGTCTGTCACCCCATGTCTGGGGCAGCGGCGTAGGACTTGCCGCGGCGGTCCATTTCGTCGCCTCGCTGCCGGCCTATCCGCATGCCAACAATGTTCCGCGGCCGACGCTGGTCGAATATGATCTCGGCACCAACCCGTTGCGTGATTCCATCCTGAAGAACCCCTTGAAGCCCGTAGACGGCATGATCGCGGTTCCGGATGCGCCCGGCCTCGGCATCGAAGTGGACTGGGATGCGGTCGAGCGCCATGCCCTCCGCTGAGACGGGCAATCATGCGGTGAGGGCCGCGCGCCAGCCCGTGCTCGAAATCGATGATCTGAAGACCTGGTTCTACACCGAGGCCGGCATCGTCAAGGCCGTCAACGGCGTGACATTGTCTGTTACCCACGGAGAAACGCTGGCGATCGTCGGCGAATCCGGATCGGGCAAGTCGGTTACCGGCCTCACAATCATGCGCTTGCTCGGACGCCGCACGGCGAGCACTGGCGGCCGTATCGAGGGCGGGCAAATACGTTTTCATGGTCGCGACGGCCAATCAATCGACCTTATTGCCGCTTCCGACGCCGAGATGGCGCGCGTCCGCGGTCGCGACATCGCGATGATATTCCAGGATCCGATGTCCAGTCTCAACCCGGTATTTCCTATCGGCGACCAGATCGCGGAGCCGATCCGCATCCACAAGAAGGTTGACCGCCGGACCGCCCGCCAGATGGCAATCAGGCTCCTGCGCGACGTCGGCATAGCCGATCCCGAGACGCGGGTTGACGCTTTTCCACACCAGCTTTCAGGCGGCATGCGCCAGCGCGTCATGATCGCGATCGCGCTTGCCTGTGATCCGGTGTTGCTGATCGCCGACGAGCCGACCACGGCGCTCGACGTGACCATCCAGGCCCAGATCATCGCTCTCCTGAAGCGGTTGCAGCAGGAGCGTGGCATGGCGTTGATCTTCGTGACGCATGACCTGAAGCTGGTTGAGGAGATCGCCGATCAGGTGGCCGTGATGTATGCAAGCCAGATCGTGGAGCAGGGTCCCGCGGCCGAGGTGCTGGCCCACCCGCGCCATCCCTATAGCAAGGCGCTTCTGGCCTGCACGCCACATGGAGCCGGCCATGGTGCCCGTCTTGTGCCCATCCCGGGCGCTTTGCCGAGTCCGCTGAAGCCGCCAAAGGGCTGCCGGTTCCACCCTCGCTGCGCCTTGGCGGTCGCCGATTGCAGCCGGACGTCGCCGGCGCTCGAGGCTGTAGGCGCGGACCATGTCTCGCGTTGCTTCCGCTGGCGGGAGCTTGCATCGTGACCGAGGCTCTCGTCAAACCTGATGCCAGCCAGGATAGTGACCAGCCGCTGCTGACGGTGACCGGCTTGACCAAGTATTTCGGCAGCAGTCCAGCCGTCCGCGCTGTTCACGAGGTCTCGTTCACGCTCGACAAGGGCAAAGTGCTAGGTATCGTCGGCGAATCCGGTTCCGGTAAGTCGACCATCGGCCGGCTGGCGCTGCGACTGCTGGAGACTACCGCGGGCAAAGTGACCTATGCCGGCCAGGATCTCGCGGCTCTCGCGCCGCGGGACCTCCGACGGTTCCGTCGCCACATGCAGATGATCTTCCAGGATCCGTTTGCAAGCCTCAACCCGCGAATGACGATCGGCGACTCGCTGGTCGAACCGATCCGGCTGCATCGCGGCCTCGACAAGGCGAAGGCACGCGAAGAAGCGGGGCTGCTGCTCGAACGGGTTGGCCTGACGCGCGAGCATCTCACGCGCTATCCCAGGGCCTTTTCCGGCGGCCAAAGGCAGCGCGTGGCGATCGCCCGCGCGCTCGCGTCCAATCCAAGCTTCATCGTGGCCGACGAGCCGGTTTCGGCGCTGGACGTGTCGATCCAGGCGGAGGTGCTCAATCTCCTGCAGGATCTGCAGCGCGATCTTTCGCTGACGCTGATGTTCATCAGCCACGACCTCTCCGTTGTGGAGGTCATTTCGGATCAGGTCATGGTGCTCTATCTCGGCAGGGTGATGGAGCTTGCGCCGAGCGCAGAGCTTTTCAGGCAGCCGGCTCATCCCTACAGCGCGGCGCTGATGCATGCGGCCCCCGGCGCGCGGCCCGGCCGCCAGCGCATCGTGCTCTCGGGAGAAATTCCGAGCCCGAGCGCCCCGCCATCGGGCTGCGTCTTCCGCACCCGTTGCCCCTTTGTATTGCCCGACTGCGCCCAAGCGGTTCCAGCGCTTCGCGAAACGGCGCCCGGCCATTGGAAGGCCTGCATCCGTGACGATCTTGTCCTCTGATACGCTGACTCGCGATCCGGCCCGTACCGTGCTGGTCGCGGGTGGGCTTGGCTTCGTCGGCTCCCATGTCGTGCGCGCACTTGTCAAAGCGGGGTATTTTCCGGTGCTGCTCGGCCCCGACATGGCCGAAGACCGGCTCGTCGATATCTCTGGACGATATGATAAGATTGAGGGGTCGATCGGGGACCGCGCAGGGCTTGCCGCGGCCTTCGGCCGGTTCACGCCGTCGCTGGTCGTTTCCTGTGTCGCGCACAGCGTCGGCAAGCTCGGCCTGATGCGTTCGGGCGAGACCGAAGCCGATGCGGCTTTCGAGATCAATGTGGCCGGCCACGGCAAGCTCATCGAGGCCGCCTGTGCTGCCGGTGTCCGCCGCATCGTGTGGACCAGTTCGACGGTCGTCTATGGCCCGGCCTCGGACTATGGCGACGCTCATGTCGATGAGGACGACAGGTCCGCGCCGACCACCATATACGGTCTGACCAAGCAGATGGCCGAGGCACTGTCGGTGTTCCTGGCGCGCCGGCACGGCATCGACATCGTCGGGCTACGCCTGCCGCTGATCCTCGGGCATGGGCTTTGGTATCAGGGGGCCGCCAGCGCCATTGTCGATGTTTTCGCCGCCGCACGCGATGGCCGTGAGGCGCGCGTAGCTTTCCACGACCGGCCCGTCGACCTGATGCATGTCGGCGACGTCGCCGAAGCAGTCCTGGCCGTGCTGGGCCATGCCGGCCGACTGGAGCCGGTCTACAATCTCAAAGGTTTCGAGGCGAGCATCGCCGATCTCATCGACGAAGTGCGCCGTTTGAAGCCCGATGCCCGCATCGGCCTCGATCTCATCGAGCCTGCGCTGCTCTTCCCGCTGATCGACGGCACCCGGCTCGCCATGGCGACCGGCTTTTCGCCTCGCCACGATCTCGGCGGCCTCGTCCGCAACCTTCTAATTCCAGATCTGGAGCACTCCCATGATTGAGCAACGCCTGGCCGAGCTCGGCATCACTTTGCCGGAGGCGGCATCGCCAGCCTTCAACTACGTGCCGGTGACGCTGCACCGGGGCATTGCTCATGTCGCGGGACAATTGCCCAAGGTCGACGGCGAGGTAAGGGTACAGGGCAAGGCAGGCGGCACGATCACGCTCGAAGTGGCCCGGGAGGAAGCGCGCATTTGCATCCTGCAGGGGCTTGCCTGCCTGAAACAGGCGCTCGGCACACTCGATCGGATCGAGCGCGTCCTCAAGGTGACTGGCTTCGTCGCGTCCGCCGCCGGCTTCAACGAGCAGCCGAAAGTCCTGGATGCTGCCTCCGATCTGCTTGCCGCTGTGCTTGGCGAGGCAGGCCGACATGCCCGTTCTGCAATTGGTGTCGCCGAACTGCCGCGTAACGCAGTGGTGGAGATCGAGATGGTCGTGGCGTATCGCGACTGACGCATTTTGAACAAGGGGATTCCTGCAATGGGGCTGGCAGGCATCCCGGGGATCGCACGGATCCGGATCTGGGCCCCGAGCGGAGGCGAGAAGACGATGTCCATTTCCAACCTACTAGGTCCGATGGACCGGCGCGCGGTGCTGGCGCTCGGCGGCATGGCCACTGTGGCCGCCATTGTCGGACCGGCCGGCGCGTCCGATCTCTATGGACCGAACGCGACCGGAGCGAAGTCGGGAGGCACGCTCAACATGGGCCTCCTCGTCGAGCCGCCTCGATCCTTTCCATCAGGCCGCCGATGCCCGGATACGGCTGACCGTGCTGATCTATCAGGGCCTCTTCTATGAAAGCCCGGACGGCAAGGCGATGCCGCTACTCGCCGAAGGCTTCGATCTGTCTGCCGACCGGCTCGTCTATACGGTACGCCTGCGCAAGAATGTGAAGTTCCATACCGGTCAGGCGATGACCGCCAAGGACGTCGCCTATAGTTACAACCATATCCGGGACCCGAAGAACGGCTCGCCGGGCGCCAGCGACTTCGCCATGATCACCTCGGTCGAGGCGATAGACGATGCGACCGTCAAGATTACCATCGCCGCACCCAATGCGGCGCTGCCCATGACGCTCGGCAACAAATACGGTGGCGTGGTGCCGGCCGGCTATTTCGACGCAGCCGACGCCAAGACCAAGCTCAACCAGGCGAGCGTGGGCACCGGCCCGTTCAAGCTCGCCGAGTTCAAGCCGAACAGTAATGTATCGCTGGTGCGTCATGCCGATTACTGGGAGCCGGGCGTTCCCTATCTCGACCGAATTAACTTCGTCTTCGTTCCGAATGCCGCGAGCCTGCTCGTCGGCCTGCGCAACAAGCGCATCGACATTGCGACGCTGAACCGTCCGCAGGACGTCAATCAGGTCGAGGGGATCGCGGGCCTCGTGGTCGAGCGCAAGCCCTCGTTCAACCAGAAAGCCATCGATCTTGGCGCCGAACTGAAACCGCTCGACGACGAGCGGGTGCGCCGCGCCATCGCGCTCGCCGTCGACAAGGACGAAATCATGCGAGCCTCGATCGGCGGGCTCGGCAACGTGATCGGCACGATGGTTTCCGGCATGCAGGAGAGCTGGGGGGCGCCGCCCGACAAGCTGCCGAACCAGAAGGTCGATATCGCGGCCGCCAAGAAACTGCTGGCGGACGCCGGTCATCCGGACGGCTTCGACCTCACTCTGACCACCATTATCGGCTACGATTGGATGGATGCTGCCGCCGTCACCCTGCGCGAGCAACTGGCCAAGATCGGCATCAAGCTGGCCATCCAGCGCGTCGAGCTGGGCGTCTGGGTGAAAAACTTTCAGTCAAAGCAGATGGGCTTCACCTTGAACGACTGGGCGACCGTTCCGGATCCGAACCTGTTGTTCTACCGGCAATTCCACAAGGCGCCGGAAGGCGCGGATTTCCGCAACTGGAAGAACGACACGGCGAGTACCCTGCTCGACGAGGGCCGGGTGGAGAGCGATCCGGCCAAGCGCCGTGAAATCTACACGCGCTTCCAGCAGGTGATGGCCGAAAGCGTGCCGACCATCATGCTGTTCTCCGCCGACCACATCGTCGTCAGGAACGACAAGGTTCGCAACTACGATCAGCATCCGACCGGCTGGTATTATGGCCTGGCGCGTGCATGGCTCGCCTGATCTCCACGCGCGTGTGGCGCCATGCGGTGCCGCACGCCTCCACGGCGCGGAATCGCGATCGTTGCGCGGCGCTATCGTTTGAGAAAAGCAGAGTCCGATGGGTGCATATCTCGCAAAAAGACTGGCAGCGTCGATCGTCACCGCGATCCTTGCCTCCATCATCGTCTTCCTGCTGGTTCGCTCGGTGCCGGGCGACGTCGTCGGACAAATGCTGGGCCAGACCAGCGATCCGGTGGCCGCCAAGGCCTTGCGCGAGTTTTTCGGCCTCGACCAGCCGGTCTGGCAGCAATATTTCGGCTGGCTGGCCCGTGTCGTCACGGCCGATTTCGGCATGGAGCCGCGGACAGCCGGTGCTCGGCATGATCGGAGGGGCACTCGGCGTGACGTTGCAGCTTGCTTTCGCAACGCTCGCAATTGCAACTCTCGTCGGCGTGCCGCTTGGAATTCTCGCCGGCATCTATGAAGGCCGGCCTCTCGACCGTGTCATTCAGACCTTCAACCTGCTCGGCCTCGCGGCGCCGGTGTTCTGGATCGGCCTGATGCTGCTGGTCGGTGTTTCAGCGGCATTCGACTGGTCTCCGCCGCTCATGTATGTGGCGCCCACCGAGTCGCTTGCCGAAAACCTCTCGATCATGGCGCTGCCGGTTCTGAGCCTGGCCTTGCTGCAGGCGGCCGCCTATAGCCAGTTCGTGCGGCAGAGCGTCGTCTCCGCCTTCGGACAGGACTATGTGCGCACCGCGATCGCCAAGGGCGTGCCGATGCGGACCGTCTTCTTCAAGCATCTGCTGCGCAACGTCGCGATCCCTCTGATCACCTTCATGGGCTTGATCCTGATTCAGATCCTCGGCGGCGCCGTCATCATCGAAAGCCTGTTCGCCTTGCCGGGCCTCGGCAGGCTTCTGCTCTCCTCAATCGAGACCCGCGATTATCCGGTGCTGCAGGCGGGACTTCTGGTGGTCGTCATCATCGCCATGCTGGTCAATCTGATCGTCGACCTGTGCTACCGGGTCATCGATCCACGCGTGCGGCTGAGCTAGGTCCCCGATCATGTCCGTTTCCTCCATCGCTCCGTCCAACCCCGGTCGCCTATCCCTGATCGCAAGCCGGGCGCGCCGCGAGCCGGACCTCGCCTTCGGTCTCGTCCTGGTCGTTTTCGTGATGCTGGTCGTCCTGTTCCCCAGCCTGTTCACCGGCCAATCGCCACTGACGATCAATGTCGACAAGGCGATGCAGGCGCCTTCCGCGTTGCACCTCTTCGGCACCGACGATGTCGGCCGCGACGTTCTCGCCCGCGTCGTCCACGGTGCGCGCATCACGCTGTCGATCTGCGCTTCTGCGCTGATCGCGGCGGCGCTGATCGGCGGCGGTTTCGGTGTGATTTCAGGATTCGTCGGCGGGCGCATCGACATGCTGCTGGGCCGCCTGATGGACGTGATCCTGAGCTTTCCGCCGATCATTCTCGGCGTCATGGTGACTGGCATCCTCGGCCCAAAGACCCTGAATCTCGTTTTTGCGCTGACAGTGGTCCATGTTCCGGTTTTCTTCCGCATTGCCCGGTCAGGTGCCATGGCGGAGACCGGACTGACCTATGTGGAAGCGGCGCGCAGCATCGGCCTATCCGAGCCGTGGATTCTGTTCCACCACGTCACGCGCAACGTTCTGCCGCTCATCCTGGTGCAATGCATGGTCCTGTTTCCCCTGGTGTTGCAGATCCAGTCGGCACTGGGATTTCTGGGTCTGGGCGTGCAGCCGCCGACGCCGGACTGGGGCGCGATCCTTCAGCAAGGCAAGGACTATATCCTGCTGGCGCCCTGGATGTCGGCGTTTCCGGGATTGGCCATTCTGATCACCGCGCTGGCGCTGATGCTGGTTGGCCGGGGCCTGCAGCGGCGGATGGACCAGCGGTGACGGCTGGAGCGGCGACCGCTTGAGCGGCAGCGACTAGCTGCCGCCGACAGACATGAGCGTGCGCACCAGATAGGTGTTGATGAGTTCGCGCGCGGCGGCGCCGTCACGCCTTCTCAGGGCCTCGACGATCGCCGCATTATCGCGGGCTGCCGCCTCGCGCACCGCGCTGATAGGCAGCGGGTGACCGCCCGGCCGACCCCAGCCGGCATTACGGCGCGAAGCGATGATGCTCTCGAAGACCGAGATCAGGAAATTGTTGCGGGACGCCCGGACGATCGCGAGGTGGAGCGTGTATTTGGCTTCCTTGAACTCCGTCCAGGTCGCGGCGTTGCGCAGCGCTTCCAGATAGGCCGACAGCCCGGCGAGATCTTCGTCGCTCGCTCGCTCCGCCACCAGCTCTGCCAGCATCGGTTCAAACATCAGGCGCGCCTCGAGCAGTTCGCCCAGGCTGAAATCCGGTTCGTCCGAGGCAGCCGCCGCTGCGCTCTTCGCGCGATTGCGGGCAACGAATGTGCCGCGGCCGACATGGCGGATGATCAAGCCCTCGTCGGCGAGCTGGTTCATCGTCTTGCGTACTGTGTTGCGCGCGGCCCCGAAGCGAGAGGCGAGCGCGCGCTCGGTCGGCAATCGCGTGCCCGTACGCAAGCGTCCTTCGACGATCGAGTTCCTCAGGCTCTGGTAGATAACCTGGCTGTTGGAGTCGGATTTGAGCCGCGCGCTGGTTTCATCCGGGTGTTTGGCCAGCTTGTCGATCATGTTTGGCCTGATTTGGTCCCGCCAATGCTGATTTATGGATACATCATTTGAACCAATTGTTCAAATGCCCGGCCGACCGCCGTCGCTGGAGAAAGAAATAAGTGGCAATTGGTTGTGATTGGGTGATATTGGTTAGGCGTTGGGCTAGATAACATGACCCAATAATGAGGATTTCGCCATGGTGGAGCAGCCGGGCCGGACGGGCGCTCAGATTCTGGTGGACTGCCTCAAGTTGCAGGGAGCCGACCATGTGTTCTGCGTGCCCGGCGAGAGCTATATCGCGGTCCTCGATGCCCTCCATGACGCACGCGACGACATCAAACTGGTGGTGTGCCGCCAGGAAGGCGGCGCCGCCAATATGGCGGAGGCCCACGGCAAGCTGACCGGACGGCCGGGGATCTGTTTCGTGACGCGCGGTCCAGGCGCGACCAATGCATCGATCGGCGTCCATACCGCATTCCAGGACTCGACCCCGATGATTCTGTTCATCGGCCAGGTCGGGCGCGAATTCCGTGATCGCGAAGGTTTTCAGGAGGTCGATTTTCGCGCCATGTTCGCGCCGCTGGCGAAATGGGCGGCCGAAATCCACGATGCCACCCGCATTCCAGAGTACCTGCATCGCGCCTTTCAAACGGCGATGGCCGGCCGGCCCGGCCCAGTCGTGCTGTCGCTGCCGGAGGACATGCTGAGCGATCTGGTCGGCGGCCGGATCGACCTCGGACGCCGCGCCGAACCCATCCCGACGGCGCCCCGCGTTGACCAGGTCGATGAAATCATCGAGCTGATCGGCAAATCGAAGCGGCCGATGGTCATCGTCGGCGGTGGCGGCTGGACCAGCCACGCCGGGCGCGACCTCTCCGCCTTCGCAAACCGGAGCCGACTGCCGGTAGCGGTGTCGCTGCGCTGCCAGGATTATCTGTCGAGCCACGAGCCCTGCTTTGTCGGCCATTTCGGCATCGGCGCCGAGCCGAGCCTGGCGAAGCGGCTCGATGAGGCCGATCTCGTGATCGTAATCGGGCCGCGGCTCGGCGAGATGACGACCGCCGGCTATACGCTGCTTGCGCCTCCCCGGCCGGCAGGCAAGGTCATCGTCCATGTTCATCCGGATCCGAATGAACTCGGTCGAGTCTACCAGGCCGACCTGCCGGTTAATGCGGCTGCCTCGACGGCGATCGCAGCGCTTGCCGCGCGCGCGCCGGTCGCGGATCCGGCCTGGGCAGAATGGGCGCGTGATTGCCGTGCCGATTACGAGGCGAGCCTCGTGCCTCTGCCACAGCCGGGCGGCGTCAATGTCGGCGAAGTCGTCACGCAACTCCGCGCCGCGCTGCCGGACACGACGATCGTCTGTTCGGGCGCCGGCAATTATACGGGCTGGCTGCACCGCCACTGGCATTTCACCCACTACCGCACCCAACTCGCGCCGACATCGGGCGCTATGGGCTACGGCGTGCCGGCGGCGATCGCCGCCAAGCTGACGTTTCCCGCCCGGCATGTCGTTTCGATCGCTGGCGACGGCTGCTTCCTGATGAACGCGCAAGAGCTGGCAACGGTCGCGCATCACCAGCTCAAGATCCTTTTTATCGTAGTCAATAACGGGATGTACGGGACCATCCGCATGCACCAGGAGCGTCACTATCCGACCCGGGAAAGCGGCACCGCATTGACCAATCCGGACTTTGTCGCCTTGGCCAAGGCCTATGGGCTCCATGCCGAGCGGGTCGACGCAACGGATGATTTCGCAGCTGCGCTCGGGCGTGCGCTTGATTCCGAGGGCAGTGCCCTGATCGAGCTTGTGACCGATCCGGAAGCCTTGTCTGTACGCAGTACGCTTTCGAAGCTCCGCAGTTCCGCACTGGTGCGCCTTGCCAAGGCCAACTGACAGGGCGCAACCGCATTCATTGGAAAAGGACCGATATGCCCCCTGATCAGCCGTTTTGGTCGGCCCTCACTGCGGCCGAACACGAGTTCCAATATAATCCGCAGGCTGCGTTCCCGGATTTCAAGGATGCACAGGCGAGCCGAAGCACGGCCAATGCCACGGCCCTGACGCGCCTGACTCGCCGCGCGGACTTGGCCTATGGCGACCATCCGCTGCGCAAGGTCGACATCTATCCGGCCGCCGATGGCAAGGACGGCCCCGCTCCTGTTCATGTGTTCTTCCATGGCGGCTACTGGCGCGCCCAGGACAAACAGAATTTTGCCTTCATCGCCGAGCCGCTGGTCGCGGCCGGCATCAGCACGGTGGTCGCCAATTACGAGCTTTGCCCGGGCTCGACCCTCGATGGCGCGGCCGAATCGGCCATTGCCGCCGTCGATTGGGTCCACCGCGAGGCGGCCGGGTTCGGTGGCGATTCCGAGCGCATTAGCCTGTCGGGCCATTCGGCCGGAGCCCATCTGGCGGCCGAATGCATCGCCTATGACTGGGCTGCGCAGGGTGTAGATCCGTCTTTCATCGTCGGCACGGTTCTCATCAGCGGCATCTATGATCCGCGCCCGGTGATGGGCACGACCGTCAACGCCGAGGTGCGCCTGACGGAGGACATCGCGCTGCGTCGCGACGTCGAGCGCCGACCGGTTTTCGCGAGGTGTCCGTCGACCCTGTTCGTCGGCGGTCGGGAGCCCTGGCACTGGATTGATCAGACTTACCGCTATTCCCATCACCTTCACCGCAGCGCCATGAACCCTGAGGTTCGCACCCTGCCGCGCTGGGGACATTTCGACGTCTTGAACGAGTTTCTCGAGGCAGGAAGCCCAATTTTGAAGGCGGTCATCGCCCGGGCAAAAACAGGCCTGAGCTGATGCCGGTACGCGCCACGCGGATATGCACCCAGCAGGAGAGAAAGCCATGAGTGCGCAGCAATGGCGGATGTCCGTCTATGATCTCAGCTCCGGAGCAAGCTGCGCGGTCGCAGCCGGAGGCCATGCCTTCGTCTATGCGGCGGCTGGCAGGGCGACGGTTGCAGGCGAGGCTCTCGACAACGGTGGCGGCGCGTTTGCCGGGGCTGGGGACGCGATAGCAAGTTTCGGCGATGTCTGGGTTTACGAGATCGCGTCAAGCGCGACACCGCCTCGTTTCGATGGGGGCCTCTCGCCGGTGTTGTCCCGCGTTGCCGTTCTCGGCGAGGGCGAGCATATGCTGCGCGCTGATCGTGTCGAATCCCAGGCCGGCGCGCAGACGCCCTCCCATCGACATCGCGGTCCCGGAATCCGCCGGCTGGTAAGTGGGCTGCTGCGCGCCGAGGTCGGAGACCATCTCGACCGGATCGGCGCCGGCGCCGCCTGGTTCGAAACTGGGCATGAGACGGTTGTGGGGACCAACATCAGCGGCGGCGTAAATGTTTTCGTCCGCGTCATGCTGTTGCCGATAGAGCTTGCCGGCGGGAAGAGTTCTTTCATCGCGGCGACGCCGGCGGATGCAGCGAAGCCGCGTGACGTCAAACTGCGGCTCTTCGGAGAGCGCGTGATCTGAACGATCGGAAGCGAGTCTTGAGCGCCCGTTGTGTGTACTGAAAACCCTATCCGAGTTGATGAAGTGATCGAATCGGCTAAGCTGGCGGCATGATCGGGCTGCTCTGTTTCGTTCTGGCCGTCCTGGCCTCGCCATTTAAGTCGAAGTTGCGGCTTGAAGCTGAGAACGCGGTGCTTCGACATCAGGTGATTGTCTCGAGGCGTGGGCTGCATGGTCGCGTCCCGCTCACGAACCATGATCGCTGGTTCTTTATCCAGCTGCCATCGAGGACGGCCGGAAGGTCTCCGCGATCGTCGAGGAGCTGTTGTAGCGATGCCTGGAAGGCCGGAAGACGCGCCGATAGTCGTTTGCCCTGGCAAGGGTAGGACCTATGGCGATGATTGGTCGAGAAACGATGATGCCGGAAATCGTTACGGTACCGGAAAGGAAAGCCCGCGAAGCTGCGCGTCGCCGCGAAGCCGCGCGCGACGTCATGACCGAAGCCAGGGAGTTCGCGACGGCTTGTGGCGGGCGGTTCTATGTCTTCGGATCCGCAGCGGAGGACCGGATGAAGTACGACAGCGATTTCGACGTGGTCGTGGATTTCCCGTCGGCAACGGAAACGGAAGCTGTCGAATTCGTCGAGGAGGCCTGTCGTCGGCGCGGCCTGCCTTCCGACGTCCACCTGAAATCGAGAGCAAGCGAAAGATTTCTCGATCGCATCCGCGACCACATGGTGGCGTTGCCATGAGCGACTCCAGGTGGTCGGACGTCGAAGCAGACGTCGAACAGGCTCTTAAGCACTTCGGAATGGCGATCGGTTATGGAATGCCCGATCGTCACAGCCAATTTCAGGGTCGCTGTTGACGGGATGGGAATTCCGCTTTCGACGGTTGCATAGACGAGCTGACAACGCGATGCGTTTTCGCCACCCGGAGCGCTGTACTACTCTTCGAAAACTCCGATCTGCATCAGCATTTCGGCGACGTCGCCAATGTCTCCTTGGATCGCAGCGATGACGCGTTCGCGGTTGCGTTGCCGTAGCGCTTTGAGGAGCGCGGTATGGCGACGCCCTTTCCATAACGGCTTTTGCCGCGAAAGCGACAGCGCCTGAAACGGTCCGGTTTGCATCCATAATCCCTCGATAATGGGTATCATGACCTCGGATTGCGCGGCGCCATACAGCTTGAAATGAAATTCCTTATTACGCCTAAGAATGTCCCCTATCGATTCACCAGACAAAGCGTCAAATAGCTGCTTGTTGTCCTTGTCGAGTTGGCGCAGGAGTGTCTCCGTCATTTTGTCACAGGCGTCGCCGGCGATCATGCCTTCGAGCAGTTGCCGCACCCGCACGAGTTCGAAATACTTCCGCCGCGTCATGCGCGGGACGATGACCTGCCGATTGGGCATCATTTGCAGGGCCTGCTCGGCGATCAGCCGGTTGACCGCCTCGCGTACCGGCATCGCGCTGGTGCCAAGTCGTTTCGCCAGGTTGCGCAAGCTGACACTTTCGCCAGGCTGGAAGCCGCCCGTGGTCAGCAGCCCGCGCAAGGTTCGATAAACACGCTGCGACACCGGCCCCGCCGCAGGCTGCGTTGAGCGACGGGCTCGCATCCCATCAAGTTTTACGGCCGGTGTATTTGGTTGTTCTGTCATCGTCCAAACGGGCTCGCCTTCGACAATCGCCGTCACCAGTGATGCACAAAGTTTGATGCGGCGAGCCAATCTTATTCGCTTGACTCCCATTCCGTCTACATGTGTGATCACAGCTCCGTCCAGAGGCCTTTGGCCGGGTCGGGCGGGTAGTTCTGACGGAGCACTCATGCGATGTGAGATCATTGCTCGGCAACGGCAAGCGATCGCGAACAGCGGACTTGATGCGATCGTCTCTTGTTCGCCGGAAAACTTCGCCTACGTCGCCGGCTTTGTCGTTCCGTCACAGCCTCTGCTCCGTCATCGGCATGCAATGACGGTCGTTACCGCGGATGGCCACGTCGCGTTGTTTGGCGTCGACATGGAAGAAACGACGATCCGAACAAAGGCGCCCGACGCGTGTCTCGCCGTCTGGGCGGAGTTTAGCGATGATGCGATGCAAGTCCTGTCGACCCTGCTCAGGCAACTCGGGCTGGGGCAGGCGCGGATCGGAATCGAGCTCGGCTATATCCCGGCGTCCGACTTTGCGCGCCTGCAAAAGATCATGCCTGACGCGAGTTTTCTTGGCTGCGACCATATCTTCGCGAGGCTGCGTCAGCTCAAGACGCCGCAGGAGATCGATCTGCTGCGCAAACTTTCCCGAATTGCGGACCAGGCGATTACAGACGCGATTTCGGCCGTTGTTCCCGGCGACACCGAAATGGACATTGCCGCGCATCTGACGCGCAACGTCTATGAACTCGGCGCGCAGCAATTCAAGCTGATGATCGTTGCGACCGGGGAGCGCAGCGAACTGCCCAATGTCGGACCAAGCTCCCGGAAGCTTGGTCGTGGCGATGTTTGCCGCGTCGAAATCTTTTCCGTCATCGACGGCTATCACGCCGGAGTCTGCCGCACGGCCGTTGTCCAGCAAGCCCCGCCGCACGCCGACGAGATTTGGCAGGTCCTCACGGATTGCAAGCGCGATATTCTCGAGCGGATCAAGCCGGGCGCGAGCTGCCGCGTCATTTACGACGCGTTCATTGCCAAACTTGCGATGAACAAGCTGCCGCCGATTTCCTTTGTCGGGCACGGCATTGGTCTCTTCCTGCACGAAGACCCCTACATCGGCCGCACGCCCATTATCGGGTCGACGCAGGATGCCTTGCTGGAAGCGGGTATGGTTCTCGGATTCGAGCCGCTCTGCTACCGGACCGGCTACGGCTTCGGGATGCAGAACAAGGACATGGTGGCAGTGACGGACAATGGCTGTGAATTGCTGTCCGACTATGCCGAGACCGACCACCTGCTGAAAATCGAGTAACGGAAATGGTAACAGGGAAACTGAAGACGATTGCAGTGCTCGGGGCAGGTCACGGCGGCTGTGCGGCGGCGGCCGACCTCACGGCGCGCGGCCACACGGTCCGGCTCCACGCGCGGCGCGACGCGGCACTTGAACCATTGCGCAAAGCCGGCGGCATCAATGCGCGGGGCATGCAACAAGGCCTGTTTCGGATCGCCAAGATGACGACCGATGTGGCGGAGGCGATCGACGGCGTCGACCTGATCATGCTGGTTGTTCCCTCCAGTGCGCATGCCTACTACGCGACGGCGCTCGCCGGATTGATCGGCGCTACGGTGCCGATTTTTCTCAATCCCGGTCATACCGGCGGCGGGCTGCATTTTTTGAAGGAATTGCGCGACGCGGGTTATCACGGCCCGGTGAAGACCGGCGAGACAGTTTCGCTCACCTATGTGACCCGGATGGAAGGGCCCGCGACCGTCGGCATCTACTCCTACATGCGCAACCAACGGTTCGCGGCCTTGCCCGGCCGTCATGCCGATGAGATATTCGACATGGTCCATGCGATCTATCCGGAGACGATCAAGGCTTCGAGCGTCATCGAGACGGCGCTCGGCAACATGAATGCTGTTTTCCATCCGCCCGGCATGGTCCTGAATGCCGGTTGGATTCAGCGCACAAACGGCGATTTCCTGTTTTACAAAGAAGGCGTCACCGATGCCGTAGGCCGCGCCTGCCAGGCGATCGACGAGGAAAGACTCGCGGTGGCGAAGCAGCTCGACGTTCCGGCGCGGCCTTTCCTGGACAATTTTTATGGCGCGGGGCTGACCAGCAAGGAAGCATATGAGAGTGGCTCGATCTCGCGTGCCTGCGAGGAAAGCGAGCCGAACAAGACGATCAAGTCGCCGCCTTCTCTCGATCATCGTTACGTGCACGAGGATATCGGCTACGGCCTCGTCCCTTATGCCGCGTTTGGCCGTTTGGCCGGCGTGCCGACCCCGGCGATCGACGCCATGGTGCTGTTGGCCTCGATCGCCACAGGCATCGATTATGCGGTGCAAGGTCTCACGCTTAGCAAGATGGGGCTCGACGGCATGAACGTGCTGGAGCTCAAGCATTTTGTCGAAACCGGAGAGCGAGCTTAGAGGCAATGGCCATGGAAAATCCTGTCATTCAGAAACTACGCGCGGCGCTGAAGGCGGACGGCTTCGACGCGCTTGTTGCTCATTCGCTCGACAACGTCACTTATACGGCGGGATTTCAGGTTCCGAGCCACGCGATGAACCGGTTCCGACGCACCATCGCGGTGCTCGCCAGCGAGAACTTTGGATGCCAAATCGTCGTCAATGTCGAGGAAGCGCTGGCGCGCGAAGAGTCACACTTTAAGGATATCCGCAGCTACAATCAATTTACCGACAGTCCGGCCGATCTGCTCGCCGACGCGTTGACCGAGGCCGGCGCCGGCGAAGGCCGCATTGCCGTCGAACTCGACTATCTTCCCGCCATGGACTTCGTTCGGTTGCGCGAACGTCTCCCGAAGGCCAGCTTTGTCCATGCCCGCGACCTCTATTTTCGCACCCGCATGGTGAAGACGGATGAGGAAATCGCGGTTCTCAAGCAGGTCGGTGAACTGACGGAGCGCATCGTCGCCGACGTGATTGCCGGGTTGCGGCCGGGGGTGTCGGAACGAAAGGTCGGAGCAGAGATCATGAGCCGCATGCTCGAGGCCGGCGCCGATGCGGTCAGCTATCAGGTCGGCTCCGGCGCGCGCAGCGGCATCATCAACTGCAAACCGACGGACAAGATCATCGAGCCCGACGACGTGGTTCGCATCGAGGTGCTGGGCGACAAGGACGGCTATCGCTCCAACGTCACGCGAACACTGGTGATGGGTCGGCCGACCGAGGAACAGAAGCAGATCTGGTCGGTGCTGATCGCCGCCCGCGACCTCTGCGAGGCGATGTTGCGGCCAGGGACGCGCGTTCCGGATCTTTGGAACGCCTATCTCGGCGCCTGTCGCGGCAAAGGAATCGAGCCGTCCCTGAAATTCCTCGGCCACGGAATCGGTCGCACCATTCATGAAGAGCCGTATCTCACCGAAACGCGGGACGTGGCGCTGGTGCCCGGCGTCACCCACACCATGGAGCCGCTGTACATGGTTCCGGGACGCATGGGATTCCATGTCGAGGACATGTACCTGATCACGACCGGCGGGTTCGAAAAACTCACCGGTCATCTGCTTCCCAACGACCGGCTTATCGAAGTGGGTGCGTGAGCAAGGAGCCAACCGCCATGAAAATCTCCGCAATCGAAACCCACCTCGTCAGCCTGCCGGTGCGCCGGCGTCATACCTGGGCCGGCAACTTCAGTCCGGTCGGGCAGCGCTACGTCCTAGTCAAGCTGATCCTCGAGGACGGCACGTACGGCTGGGGTGAGGCCCAGGTGCTCAAGGACTGGAGTGGCGAATTCGGCATCCGCTCGGGCGAGACCCCGGACACCACGCTCACGATTCTCAAGGATTATCTGTTCCCGCTGCTGAAGGACGAGGACGTCTGCCGCTTCGAGCACCTTCATCTCAAGATGGATAAGTTCGTCAAAGGGTATCCTTACGCCAAAGCGGCGCTCGACGTCGCCATGCATGACGCGGTCGGCAAGCTCTACGGCGTTCCTGTCTATCAACTGCTCGGTGGCCTCGTCCGCCGCGAAATCGGCATCGCGCATTCGATTGGCCTGATGGAAATCGAGCCGGCAGTCAAGGAAGCGCAGGAGGTGTTCGACGAGGGCGTCACCTGCATCAAGCTCAAGGTCGGCCTCGATCCGGTGCGGGATGTCGATCTGGTGAAGCGCATTCGCGCCGCCGTCCCCCAGATGCGGATCCGCGTGGACGCGAACCAGGGCTATCGAAGTTGGAAGGAGGCGCTGCAAATCACCAAGCGCATGGCGGAGTACGACATCTGGTTCATGGAACAACCTGTCGAGGGTCTGGAGGCGATGGCGCGCGTCGCCCAGGGGACCGACGTGCCGATCATGGCTGACGAAGGATGCTGGAATGCGCATGAATTGCTCCGCCTCATTCGCCACGACGCCTGCGAGATGATCTCGTGCTACTACACCAAGGCCGGCGGCTTTCTTAAGAGCAAGGCGCTGCTGTCGCTCGCACATACCGCGGGCATTCAGAGCGACGTCAACGGGTCGGCTGAAATGGGCGTCGGTAACGCCGCCAATCTTCATGTGGCGGCCGCCAATCCCGCGGTGACCATTCCGGGCAGCATTCCGATTACGCAGACCGAGGAAGTGCAGCGCACCCGCATTGCCGGTCGCACCTATCTCGACGATCTGATCGACGAGCCCTTCGTGTATCGCGACGGCCATCTCATCGTTCCGGACAGGCCGGGGCTCGGTGTCGATATCGATCCAAAGAAGCTCGAGAAGTACAGGGTCGGAGGCTAGGGGGACACCGTGATGGACATCCGGTTCGGCGTCAGCTTCGACGGCTTCGAGGATACAGCGACCGCTTTGGTCACGGCGCGGCAGGTCATCGCCGCCGGTGCGCAGAGCCTGTGGATGGCCGAGCACATGGGTTATCGCGAAGCCATGGTGACGAGTATGGGCTTTCGCATGAATGACCCCGATGCTGTTGTCGTTCCCACGGCGGTCAGTCCCTATCTTTGGCACCCGAGCCCAACCGCGATGTCGCTCGCCACTCTGGCGGAAGTAGGCACCGCGCCGGTGGGCATCGCGGTCGGGGTGGGCAATCCACTTTTTCTCGCTGAGTCGGGCAAGACCGTCGACAAGCCGATACGCGCCGTTCGCGAATTTATCGAATGCCTCCGTGCAATGTGGACCGGCGACGCAGCCCACTATCAAGGCGAGTTGTTTCAGCTTGCCGGTGCGCGCTTGGGATTTCGCCCGCCGCAACCGCTGATCGTCTATATCGCCGCCATGGGGGAGCAGATGCTGGCCCTGGCGGCGCGCGTCGCCGACGGCGTCGCGCTCTCGGCCGGACTGTCCGCCGAATTCTGCAAGGCTTCGCTGCACAAGGTGGACGCGAGTGCGCGCGCGGCCGGCCGGGATCCGGCGACACTACGCCGCGCGTCCTATTTGTTTTTCGCCGTTTCAGAGGACGGGAAGAAGGCGGTCGATCTGGTGCGACCAAAGCTCGCCTTCCTGCTGCGCAACAGGGCCCTAAAAGACAACATCGCGGTGACCGGAGTACCGGTCGATCAGGATCGCATCATCGATGCGATCTCTCGCCGCGATCTCGCAGAGGCGGCGCGTCTCGTTTCCGACGATGCCGTCGAGGCGTTCTCGATCTGTGGCACGACGCGTGCATGTCGAGACCGGCTGGCAGCCTTCGTCGACAGCGGCATCAACGAGCCGGTGCTGATGGTGATGGGCGAGAAGCCCGAACGCGATCTCGCTCTCGCATTCCTGCGAGAACAGACCGGAGGGCCCTCGCCCCAGAAATGAATCATGCTTCCGGAAGAAAATCGGCTGCGAGCTTCGCTCTGAGGTTTTCAAATCAAAAGAGTTGAAGGGTCTCAAACAGGACGCGAAATGGCATCGGTTCCACACATTCGTATCGAAGGCCTGAGTTTGCAATATCGCACCAAGGGCGGCAGCGTGTCGGCGCTCGAAAACGTGTCCGTCGATATTCCCCCTCGCTCCTTCGTCAGCGTCGTGGGTCCGTCCGGCTGCGGAAAGACGACGCTTCTCAAAGTGCTGTCCGGCGTGCTGAAGGCGACCAGCGGTACGGTGCGCCTCGACGACACACCGATCGAGCAAGCCGATCTCTCGGGCAAGGTCGGCTATGTTTTCCAGCGGCCCCTGCTGCTGCCGTGGCGCACGGCACTGCAAAATGTGCTGCTCACCACCGAAATCGCGCGCAAGAATATTCATCTCTCCGAGCGCGATCCTGTTGATGGACGAGCCGTTCGCCGCGCTCGACGAAATAACGCGTGAAGTGATGCAGGAGGAACTGCTCCGCCTGTGGAGCGTCACCGAAAGCACGGTCATTTTCATCACCCACAGCATCAGCGAAGCGGTGCTGCTGTCGGAGCGCGTCATCGTGATGACGGCGCGCCCCGGCCGCGTCGACGAGATCATCGATATCCCGTTCGCGCGCCCGCGCGACGAGGAACTGCGCGGCCGTCCCGAGTTCGCCGGACTTGTCCAGCACATCCGCGGCAAGCTCCATAAGCGCAAGGTTCAGGTCGGGGCGGAACCATGATCAAGAATTCGCTCACCCGCACGATCGGTCAGATCGGCGTTTTCGTCGTGTTTTTTGCGCTCTGGGAGCTGGCGGTTGATGTGCTGCACGTAAAGGCGGTGATTCTACCTCCCCCGAGCCTGATTTTCCAGTCGATGCAGAAGCACTGGTTTTATCTGCTGCAGAATTCATGGCCCACGCTTGTCGCGGTCGCCGGCGGATTTGCGATTGCCGCCGCTTTGGGCTTCACCATCGCTGTCGGAATCGCCTATTCGCGCTGGGTCAGCGAATTGACCTATCCGTTTCTGATCGCGGCTCAGGTGATCCCGAAGGTGGCGCTGGCGCCGCTGTTCATCATCTGGTTCGGATTTGGGCTTGCGCCCAAGCTCGTGATCGCGGCGCTGATTGCATTCTTTCCGATCGTCATCAATACGGCCCGGGGGCTGATTTCCGTCGAGCCCGAACTGATCCAGTACATGAAATCGCTCGGCGCAAGTTGGAACGAGATCTTTTTCAAGATCAGCCTGCCCTGGGCGCTGCCTTATATCTTCGCTTCGTTCCGCATCTCGATCACGCTGGCCGTCGTGGGTGCCGTGGTCGGCGAGTTTGTCGCGTCGGATAGCGGTCTCGGCTACGTCATCAGCTACGCCAACGTGTCGCTCGACACCGACGTGATGTTTGCTGGGATCTTCGTTTTGAGCGCGCTTGGCATGCTGCTGTTTCTCGCCGTCGTGCTGCTCGAGCGGATCTTCATTTCCTGGCAGACGGCCGTCGAGGCGCCCCCGGAGACAATGTGATGGATCGTCGGCTCAAATCCTCGGCCTTCTTCAAACAATGGAGCTTCATATGACAGGCTTTCGAACCCTGATTGCCACCATGGTGACGATTGCAATCGGCACCCCTGCATTCGCCCTCGACAAGGTGACGCTCCGTCTCGACTGGGTATACGGATCGGAGCACGCGCCGATTTTCCTGGCCCGCGACAAGGGCTTCTTCGCAAAGGAAGGCATCGACGTCACGCTGCTTCCCGGCCAGGGCTCGACCGTTACGGTCAAGCTGGTCGGCAACGGCAGCGAGGATTTCGGCTATGCCGCCGCGGATCAGGGGCTCATGGCCTACGCCAAGGGGCTTCCGGTGGTCTCGACCGCGGTTATTCTTCAGAAGAATCCGGTTGCGATCATCTTTCCGAAGTCGACCGGCATCAAGTCGCTGACCGACCTATATGGAAAGACCCTCGGCGTTCTATTCCTGAGCGTCGGCGAGAAGCAGTGGCGTTACGTCGCCAAGTATAACAAGATCGACCAAAGCAAGATTCACGAAGTTGCGCTTGATCGCAACATTGCCGCCATGATCGAAGCGAAAAAAGTCGATGCCAGCCTTGCATTCTTCTTCAACGATGGTCTCAAGGTCGTGTCCGATGGCACGCCAATGGACTGGATCCTGCTGTCCGACGTCGGGCTCCCGATCTACTCGACCTCCCTGCTGGTCAACGAGGACATGATCAAGAAAAACCCGGACCTGGTCCGGCGCTTCACCCGCGCGTTCGTCGAGGGCTGGAAATATGCCATGGACCACGAGCAGGAAGCGCTCGACGCCTTCCTCAAGGACAATCCCACGGTTGACCCGAAATATTCAGCACTCAAGCTGCCCGAGGTTCTGAAGCTGACTCAGTCGGCGGAAACCGAGAAAAGCGGCATGGGCTATTCAACGAAGGAAAAATGGGAGGACATGCAGAAAGCCCTCGTCGATATGGGGATCATGGAAAGTCCGATCGACGTGTCAAAGGTGTTCACCAATGAATTCCTTAAATAGCCCGGTCAGGCGCTTGGTGCGGTTGGACGAAACCACCGCCAATTAAGGCGGCCTGACTTTGCCAGTCTTTCATTTCCTGTAGGGCGACGCTTCCACATCCTATAGATTTGGTACACGACCGCTCGAACTATCAGTTACGATCCTTTTGGCGGAGTCGAGGGCGATTTGGGACTACCAGCAGTTCGGTTGGACCACTCCTTTTGCACAACGTAGTTGCCAATTTGCTTTGTCTTCCAAGCGCAAATGTCGCCTATTTCGCCAAAAGTATCGTCGTACCAACCTTGACCCGGGATTGGATCGGTAATGGCTTCACAAAGTTCGTGAGAACTCACACTCGTAATTGCATCGAACGTTGAAAGGTTCCCCAAACAGCCATTACAGCCCGGGTAGGGCATGGCAGCATAAAAGATCTGCCCGGAAATATGATTGTGATAGCCACAAAAGGCTTGGCATGAAGACGATCCTCCCATCGTGACGGTCACTCCGGGCGGGAGATAGATGAAGTAAAGAGTATTCGCGGAAGGGGCGGGAACTGCAGAACTGGCGATCTCTTGCTGTAGCATTTGTTGAATATCTGCATCGGTCACGGTTGTGCCCAAGGCGGGAGTTGAAGTGCTAACCGTTCCAACGAAACTGCCATGAGAAATTGCGAAGTTCGGTACGCTGTATTCAGTAAGCTGGTCGATTAGTGAACTTGTCAGAATGAAACTGAAAAACTGATTTATCTGAGTAGCAAGTCCACTCAAAGCGCCAGTCCAGGCACTACCCCAATATACTGTGAAAACCTGGGCGGATCGGATAAGAGGTCCATTTCGATAGGTCAGATGCGGAACCGGGGGTGGAGGTGGCGGATGGCCAGGAGGTCGTCCTCTCAACTGATCGGGCACAGCGAGAGGAACGATTCTTATCGCATCGTGGGAGCCTTTCGGAGCTGGCCTTTTTCGTTTGCTCGTCTCAACCGTTTTGACCGGCTTCAGATTTGTAGCTGACTTCTCTCTTGCTCTTACAGCCATCACACCCTCATTTGATTGGGTTTCAAATTTCCTATCCAAGGCGACAGAGCCGGCCTCAAGAATCTGAACAGGACGATAAGTGGAGTTTCTGCCTGACAGCGGGCACGCTGTGCCAGCGAATCAGGAGAGACGATGAACAGAC
>WNFI01096202.1_pt1 | contig 37109 bp, 34 predicted proteins | sample 5400471 | NCBI WGS metagenome assembly WNFI01 (sample SAMN13153348, study PRJNA577476) | soil metagenome | isolation source: 100 cm saprolite on Douglas fir-dominated hillslope | place: USA:California | collected 2013-09-17 | reverse complement strand
CTCGTCCGACGCGCCCGGTTCAAAGCGCCGGTAGTAGGACAGCACCGCCGGCACGATGCCGGCCGCCCCGTTCGTCGGCGCCGTCACCATCCGGCCTCCGGCGGCATTTTCCTCATTGACGCTGAGCGCAAAGGCATTGACCCAGTCCCAGACCTGAATGGGCGAGCTCGCGTCGGTCTCAACGAGCTGACGGTACAGCTTGGGCGCGCGCCGGCGCACTTTGAGCACACCGGGCAGCAGGCCCTGGGCTGCAAAGCCCTGCTCGATGCAGGATTGCATGATGGACCAGATGCGCAGGAGCGCGGCACGGGTCGCGCCCGCGTCGCGAAACGCCGCCTCGTTGGCCAGCACCAGTTCGTGCAGCTCCAGCCCGTGGCGCCTGGCGATCTCCAGCAGCTCATCGCCCGAGTTGAACGGGAAGCGCACCTGCTGCGAGAACCGCGCTTCGGTCGGATGCGCCAGTTCATCGGCACTCGCGATGAAGCCCCCGCCCAGTGAGTAGTACTCATCGCTCCGTAGCACCTTGCCTGAGGCGTCGAAGGCCGTGAACCGCATGCCATTGGGATGTCCGGGCAGCGCCTGGTCTCCATGCCACAGCAGATGTCGGGTTTCATCAAAGCTGATCTCGCGCTGACCGGCGAGCGACAGGGTGCCGGCGGTGCGTATACGCGCAAGCGTGGGCTCGATCGCGGCCGGATCGAGCGTCTCGGGCGTCAGTCCCTCCAGTCCCAGCAGGATCGCCCGATCCGTGCAGTGGCCACGGCCGGTCAGGGCGAGGGAGGCGTAGAGTTCCGCGGTGAGCTGCGCCGTGCTCTGGAGCAATCCGCCGGCGGCCAGGTCCATCACGAAGCGGCGCGCCGCGTTCATCGGACCCATGGTGTGGGAACTGGACGGTCCAATGCCGACCTTGAAGATGTCCAGAACGCTCAGCATCATGCCGCCGCGCTCCAGTCCAGGATGACTTTTCCGCTGTGCCCGGAAGCCATGGTTTCGAAACCGAATTGATATTCATCAATGGGCAGGCGATGCGTGATCACCGGGGAAATATCCAGGCCACTCTGCAGCATGCTCGACATCTTGTACCAGGTCTCGAACATCTCCCGGCCGTAGACGCCCTTCAGGACGAGGCCCTTGAAGATGACTTCGTCCCAGCGGATGCCCGTGTCCTGCGGCATCAAGCCAAGCAGCGCGATGTTGCCGCCATGGTGCATGGTGCGCAGCATCTCGCGGAAGGCGGACGGTACGCCGGACATCTCAAGTCCCACGTCGAACCCCTCCTCCATCTGCAGGCTCTTCATGGCGTCATCGAGTTTTTCGGTGCGCACATCCAGGGCACGCGAGGCCCCCATCTTGCGCGCGAGCTCCAGCCGGTAGGGATTGACGTCGGTGATCACGACGTGGCGGCTGCCGACGAAGCGGGCGATGGCCACCGCCATGATGCCGATCGGGCCCGCGCCGGTGATGAGCACGTCTTCGCCGACCAGGTTGAAGGACAGCGCCGTGTGCGTGGCGTTGCCGAAGGGATCGAGGATCGAGGCGATCTCATCGGAGATGGCCTCGGGCAGCTTGAAGACATTGGAGGCCGGCAGCGACATGTATTCGGCAAAGCAGCCGGGGCGGTTCACGCCGACTCCGACGGTATTGCGGCACAGGTGCCGGCGGCCGGCGCGGCAGTTGCGGCAATGACCGCAGGTGATATGCCCTTCACCCGACACGCGATCACCGATCGCCAGCCCGCGCACTTCACTGCCGAGCGCGACGATTTCGCCGGCGTACTCATGGCCCACGGCCATGGGTACCTTGATGGTACGTTGTGCCCAGTCATCCCAGTGCCAGATGTGCATGTCGGTGCCACAAATGGCGGTCTTCTTCATGCGGATCATCACGTCGTTGGGTCCGTAGCTGGGTTCGGGGATCTGTTCCATCCAGATCCCCTTCTCAGCCTTGGCCTTGACCAGCGCTCTCATGGACACTCCTTAAGATATGAGTCCGAACTCGCGCCCGGCCGTGACGAAGGCCTGTACCGACCGTTCGATCTGGGCGGGAGTATGCGCCGCGCACAATTGAGTGCGGATGCGGGCCTGGCCCTTCGGCACCACGGGAAAGGAAAACCCGATGACATAGACACCGAGTTCGAGCAGGCGGTTCGCCATGCGCGCGGCCAGTGCGGCATCGCCCAGCATCACCGGCACGATCGGATGTTCGCCGGGTATCAGCGTAAAGCCCGCCGCGCCCAGACCGGCACGGAATCCTTGCGCGTTGCGCTCGAGCTGCGCGCGCAGCGCCGCCCCGTCAGCGATGAGTTCGAGCACGCGCAGGGTCGTCGCGGCGATGACGGGCGGCACCGAATTGGAAAACAGATAGGGACGCGAGCGCTGGCGGAGCCAGTCGATCATGGCCCGGCGACCTGAGACATAGCCGCCGGCGGCGCCGCCGAGCGCCTTGCCCAGCGTGCCCGTCAGCAGATCCACGCGTTCGGCCACGCCGGCGCGCTCGGGCGTACCGCGGCCCTGCCGGCCGATGAATCCGGTAGCGTGCGAATCATCCACGACCACCAGCGCGTCATAGCGCTCCGCGAGCTCGCAGATGCCGGCCAGCGGAGCGAAGGTCCCGTCCATCGAGAATACGCCGTCCGTGACGATCATCCGTGTCCGCGCCGTCGCAGCCTCACGGAGCCGTGCTTCGAGTTCCCCCAGATCGCGGTTGGCGTACCGGAACTTCTGCGCCTTGCACAGGCGGATGCCGTCGATGATGGAGGCGTGATTCAGGGCGTCGGAAATCACGGCGTCCGCTTCCCCCAGCAGGGTCTCGAACAGTCCGCCGTTGGCGTCGAAGCAGGAGGAATACAGAAGGGTATCCTCGGTGCCCAGAAAAGCGGAAAGGCGCCCCTCGAGTTCCCGGTGCACTTCATGGGTGCCGCAGATGAAGCGCACCGAGGCCATGCCGTAGCCGTAGCGGTCGAGCGCCTGGTGTGCCGCCTGGATCACAGCGGGGTGATTCGCCAGGCCGAGATAATTGTTGCTGCAAAGATTGATGCGCTCCGCGCCTTCGCCCACCAGGACGATGGCGCCCTGCGGCGAGCGCAGCTGCCGCTCCACCTTGTACAGGCCCTGCTGCCGAAGCTCTTCCAGGGCGGTAGCCGCCGAGCCGTAGAACGCTGCCGCCTTCAATGTTCCCCCTTCGGAGCCTTGCCTGCTTGTCTGGGTCACTAATTGCCGCCTACAGTCTACTGGACACCCGCCCCTTATCAAGAAAGGCGCCGGGCCCCGCGCATGATGTCCATCAATCAGGAGTTGCGCCGGCATGCAAGACCATAAGGAATCCGGCCTGAGCAAGGTTCCCGCTCTGACCCTGTCGTTCTGGATCATCAAGATTGCCGCCACCACGCTCGGGGAGACGGGTGGGGATGCGGTCTCCATGTCCATGAATCTGGGCTATCTGGTGGGGACCGCGATATTCGCCGTCATATTCCTGCTCGCCGTCGGCGTACAGATCCGCGCCCGGCAATATCACCCCTTTCTGTACTGGGCGACCATCATCGCGACCACCACGGTGGGAACGACGCTGGCGGACTTTGCCGATCGTTCCCTCGGCATTGGCTATGCGGGCGGCAGCAGCCTGCTGCTGGCCCTGTTGCTGGGGACGCTGGCGATCTGGTATCGAACCCTGGGTTCGGTCGCAGTCGCCACCGTCAACGCGCCCAGGGAAGAGATGTTCTATTGGCTCACCATCATGTGCTCGCAAACGCTGGGCACGGCCTTGGGTGACTGGACCGCAGACAGCGCTGGGTTCGGCTACGACGGTGGTGCCCTGATCTTCAGTGGCCTGCTCGCCGTGGTGGCTGCGGCCTATTTCTGGACCGCCGTTTCCAGAACGTTCCTGTTCTGGGCGGCGTTCATACTCACGCGACCGCTCGGCGCCGTGCTCGGCGATTTTCTCGACAAGCCGCTCAGGGCGGGCGGCCTTGCCCTGAGCCGGTACACGGCCTCCGCCGTGCTGCTCGCCTTTATCATCGGCTCCGTCGCCTTGGTCCAGCGGCACCGGCGTCAGAACCCTTAGCTAGAATTGAGTTCGCGTTATTGTCGTAACACATTAAGAAATAAGCCGTTATGTTTGAGAGAGTCAGGGCTTACGCCGGAAATCAAACAGCCCGGTCAGATCACCAATCGCCGGCCGGTTGAGCGGCACATAGGGATCGGGCTTGCCGTGTACCGGATTGGGCAGGTTATCCCGGCTCCGCGCCGACAGGTGTGGCAAGCCCCAGTTGTACTCAATGAATTTGATGATCGAAGCGTGATCGTAGTAGGTGTGATCGACGTGACCGGGCCGCGCGTACGGTGAGACGGCGATCAGGGGAATGCGCGTGCCGTCACCGAAGAAATCCAGCGGCTGCACGTAGCCGGAATCGTAATAGCCGCCGCCTTCGTCAAAGGTGACCAGCACGACGGTGTGCCGCCAGAGTGCGGGGTTCGCCTGAACCCGGGCGACGACGTCGCGCGCAAGTTCGTCGAAAGCGGGCTCGATCGCGTAGCCCGGATGCCCGGAAATGCTGTCATAGGGAGCGATCACGCTGACTGCGGGAAAACTCGCCGCATCCTTCACGTCGACATAGAACTGCTGCAGGTCCTGCAGTTTCGCGCGATCGGGTCCCGTCATGGTGGAGCGGAAGAAGACCAGCGTATCGCACATCGCACAGTACTCGCGGTCCACGAGTTTGCCGTCGTTGCGTCCGCCGGTGTACCACTTCCAGGACACGCCGCCCGCACTGAGCAGATCGCCGATGTTGGCCATCGTCTGGGGCGGCAGCAGCAGATTGTCGGGGCGGGACTCCTGCAGCAGGCGGTCGGCGCGGTAGGCCGGATTCAGATTGTTGACCATGTAGAAATGGCCCGGTTCGCAGTTGGCGTCCCTGAATGCCGCGTACGGGAGGCTCGCGAGGTAGGCGCGTATCGGCGCCACCCCTGGCGCCGCCTGATCCGCACAGGCCACGAAAGTACCCCCGCGAAAGCCATCTTCCTTGTACCAATTGTTCGTGCCGGGTTGCGGGTCGGGATTCTCGATCAGATTGGTGGGCGGCACCGCCGGCTGGCCGCCCGCAGTGTGGAAGCCGACATCTCCGGTCGCGAGCGCGAAGTAATTGACGCTGGTCCCGCCGAGGATCGACTGGTGGTAGTTGTCCGCGATGGCATACTGGTCAGCAAGCGAGCGGAAATAGGCGGCGTCGCCGGCCGCCATATTGAAGAAGCCCATCGCCACCCCGCCCTGCAGCGTGTGATTCTGCGCGAAGAAGGCATCGGTATTGCTCGGACCGAGCCCCACCGACTCTGCAGTCCACACGAACAGATCCATCTTGCCCCCATCGATCTGCTGCCACATCTGGAAGAAGCGGTGCACCGGATTGCCGGTGTGTGCGCCATAGCTCACGTGTTGCGTGATCGGGAAGGGTCCGTTGGGCATCGGGTCAGTGAAGCGCCGGTCGGGAATGTCCTGGCGCTGCCCGAAGGCATCTGCGGCGTAGGGCTGCGGCAGCAAGGGATAGCTGCCGGTCTGCTTCGGGGTGGGCGCAAAGCTGCCAGTGACCTCCGCCTTGTGCTGCTCAGCGAGCCTGAAGTTCGGGCCGGGCGAGCCGTCGGCGCGCACGATCCCGCGCGACAGCAGGTTCGCGATCGTCTCCCTGCCCTTCGGCTGATAGGTCGCGAACAGGTTATCGAAGGTGCGGTTCTCGCCCACGATGACGATGACGTGTTCGATCGGCGTACGCGGATTCGTCGCCCAGGCATCCGCCGCGATCAGGCTGATCGCCACCGCCAGAACATTTCTACACAGTCTCATGCTTGCTCTCCCTCCTCCAGACACGCGGGCCAGATCGTAAGCCTCACTTCAGCAGCGCCCGGCGCAGGGCGGTATTCCATCCGGCGACCAGTTCCGCCCGGCGGGTCGGTGCCATGGCCGGTTTGAACACGGCGCCCGAGGTCCAGGTCGCGCTGAGCGCCTGCAGGTCCGGCCAGACGCCCACGGCGAGACCGGCGAGAAAGGCCGCGCCGAGCGCCGTCGTTTCCAGCTCGGTCGGCCGCTCCACGTGGGCATCGACTACATCGGCGAGGAACTGGCAGAACCAGTCGTTGGCCGCCATGCCCCCATCGACACGGATGGCCGCCGCGCGGCGTGCGCCATCGCCGGCCATGGCTGCCGTCAGATCGCGCGTCTGGAAGGCCACCGATTCGAGCGCGGCGCGCGCGAGATGGGCGCCGGTGGCGTCGAGGGTCAGTCCGCAGACGAGGCCGCGTGCATTCGGCTCCCAGTGCGGCGCGCCGAGCCCGACGAAGGCCGGCACCATGTATACGCCATGGCTGTCCGGCACGCGCCTCGCGAGCGCCGCCGACTCGGCCGCGTTGGCGATGAGCCCGAGTCCGTCGCGCAGCCACTTGATGGCGGCGCCTGCGGCAAAGATCGAGCCCTCCATCGCATAGGTGGTGCGTCCCTTGATGCGATAGGCGGGTGTCGTCAGCATCCTATTCTGCGACAGCACTGGCGTTTCGCCGGTGTTGAGCAGCAGGAAACAGCCCGTGCCATAGGTGGACTTCGCCATCCCCGGCTCAAAACACGCCTGGCCCACGAGGGCCGCCTGCTGGTCCCCAGCGATGCCCGCGATCGGAATGGCCTGTTCGAACAGACCGGGCGCGGTCTCTCCGTAGATCTCACTGCTGTCCCGCACCTCCGGCAGCAGCGCGCGCGGGACGCGAATGAGCCGCAACAGCTCCTCGTCCCATTGTCCGCGATGAATATCGAACAGCAGCGTACGCGAAGCGTTGGTCACGTCCGTGGCGTGCACCTTGCCGCCGGTCAGCCGCCAGAGCAGAAAGCAATCGATGGTGCCGAAGGCGAGCTCGCCCCGCTCCGCCCGCGCCCGTGCGCCGGGCACCTGATCGAGCAGCCAGGCGACCTTGGTGCCGGAGAAATACGGATCGAGCAGCAACCCGGTGCGCTGCCGGACCAGATTCTCGGCGCCTTCGCTCTTCAGGCGCGCGCATTGATCGGCGGTCCGCCGATCCTGCCAGACGATGGCCCGGTGGATGGGCTGGCCGCTGCTGCGCTCCCACACGACCGCCGTTTCGCGCTGATTGGTGATGCCCACGGCGGCGATACCGCGCGCGCCGAGGCCGGACTTTTCGATGGCTTCGCGCGCCGTCGCCAGCGTGTCGCGCCAGATGTCCTCGGCGTCGTGTTCCACCCAGCCCGGTGCCGGGTAGTGTTGCGGAAATTCGCGCTGCGCGATCGACACGGTGCGCGCCTGATCATTGAATACGATACCGCGCGTCGAGGTCGTGCCCTGATCGATCGCGAGCACATGCCGCGGCCGGCTCATGGCCGCCCCCCTGCGCGCCGGCCCGGAAGGAAGGGCCGGATCGCGAGCTGGTACAGTCCGCCGCCGGCCACACCTCCCAGCAGCGGACCGGCGATCGGCACCCACCAGTAATTCCCGGGCCCCGGCAGGGCCTGCGAACCCCAGCCATTCAGGTAGCAGAACAGGCGTGGACCGAAGTCACGGGCCGGGTTGATGGGCCAGGCCTCCAGGTATCCCGCCGACGCGCCGATCGCCGCCACCAGCAAACCGATCATCAACGCACCGGTATTGGCCGCCGGCGCCAGGGTGTTGAACTGCTCGGTGATCGCGAAGACGCCGAGCACCAGGATTCCGGTGAGCACGATCTCGTCGACGAAGGCATGGAGCGAGGTAATGCCTTCACCCGGATGAGTGAAGAACACGCCAGCGGCACCACCGTCGAGATTGCGGCTGAGGTGATGCAGCTCGTTGTAGTGATCGATCACCGGCGAGAACAGCAGGTAGGCGACGGCGGCGCCGATAAACGCGCCGGCGACCTGGGCGCTCATGTAGGGCAGCGCCTTGCCGCGCGGAAAGCCACGAAACAAGGTCAGTGCCAGCGTGACGGCCGGATTGGCGTGGGTGCCCGAGACGGCGCCCGTGACATAGATGGCCAGCGTGACCGACAGCCCCCAGGTGATGCACACGCCCCAGTAGGCGTGCTGATAGGGGCTCGGATCGTAGAGCGTGTACATCGCCGCTGCCGAATCGCCGATGGCCAGGATGATGAAAGTGGCCATGCATTCAGAGATCATTTCACCGAGCTGCACCCTGTTCTTCTTATTCTCCGCCATCGGCCTCTCCTTCAGACGCGGCCATGCTCGAAGCGAGCGAGCAGGGCGGTCGCAACGGTAGTCAAGAACACGACTCCCACCAGCAGCAGCAACACCGCCTGGGAGCCGTGGGTTTCCTTCAGCCAGCCAATCAGCGGCTCCTGCACGATCGGACCGATCGAGCCGAGGCCATTGATCACGCCAGCGGCGAGTGCCGCCTGGCGCCGGCTGCCTATGTCCATCGCACAGGCGCCGGAGAGCAAGGAGTCCGGGCCCATCGCCGTAAACCCGATCAACCCGAGCATCGCGACAAAGAGCACTGGTGAAGACAGGCCTACGAGCCACATGAGCGTCGTAAAGACGAAGCAACCCGCGGTCATCCAGAAAATGACCGGCGTGCGACGGGCACCGGGAATGCGATCCGACCACAGGCCACCGACGATCACGCCCAGGAAGCCAATCCAGTCGAAGGCCGTGGACAGGTACGCCGCCTTCGTCGTCGATATGCGAAATTGCTCTACGAGGATCAGCGTGGACCAGCTGTCGAGTGCGTAGCGGATGAACTTGAAGCCGAAGTAGATCAGGCCCATCGCCATAATCGAGCCGATGAAGCCCGCGGGCAGGGGCGCCTGCCTGGCCGGGATCGCTGCGCCCGCTGCCGCTGCGGGCACGTCCGGCTCCGCGTCGTCTTCCAGTGACAGGCCGACCGATTGCGGCCGCTCGCGCGCCAGCATGACGAAGACAATGGTGATGGCGAACAACACCAGGCTCGATCCATAGAAAGACCAGGCCATGCCCAGCCAGCCGAGCAGGAATCCGGCCAGTCCTTTTCCCGCCACTGCCCCGAGCTGGTAACACGTGCCCCATAGCCCGAACAGCGTTCCGCGCTCGGAGCGGCGCGTCCAGTTGGCGAACAGGGCGACGTTGTGCGGCCAGCCCGTCGCCTGCGCGAGGCCGTGGATGGCCATGGTCACGCACATCCAGGAAAAGACGTTCGCGACGTGGGAGTCCACCAGCGCACCGAGCACGATGTTGCAGGCAGCCGCGACGCACATGCCGTAGGCCAGTACGCGCCGGCTCTCCATCCGCTTGCCGAGCCATGCCGCGAGGAACTGGCCGAGCATGTAGGCGATCAGATAGATGGTCCACGGGTAGGCAATGTGGACGTCGTCCAGGCCGAACTGCTCCTTGAGCGGGTGCTTCAGGACCGCGTACACCTTCCTGCACAGATAGAAGCCGGCGTAGGACAGCCAGGTCGCGGCGAACAGCTGCGCGCGGTAGCGGCGCAACAGCGCGGGATTCGCGGCGCTCATGCGATGGCCGGGTTCCTGAGATCGATATCGCCGGAAGCCAGCCGTTCCCAGAATCGTGGCGGCAGGACGCCGTAGTGTTCGAAGGCTGCCGTCGCGAGTCCCATGTTTCCGCCCACGTCCGTGGCACGGCAGGTGATGAAGATACTGCGCATGTGGGCGGCCCTGGCCGCGAGCAGGCCGGCGTTGCTGTCTTCAAACACCAGACATTCGGCGGGCTCGACCGCGAGTACACGGGCGGCGAGCAGGAAGCCCTCCGGGTCGGGCTTCGTGGCGCGCACGGCTTCGGCGCCGATGCGCGCGCGCGCGTCCACGTAAGCGCTGACGCCGAGCTTATCCAGGAAATAATCGATCACGGAGCGCGGACTGGAGGAGACGACCCCAAGCCGCAGATTCGACGCCGCCGCGGCGCGAATGGCCGCCGGTGCCCCCGGAATAGGCTTTGAGCCGGCCGCCCCGGCAACCCAATGCTCCAGCAGCTCCGCGGCAAGCTCTGCAGTCCCGATGTCAAGATGGGTGCGCCTGCGGATCTCCTCGGCGACGCTGTCCCAGGTGCAACCGTGTGTCAGCGTGGCGGGCAGCGCGAAGCCCGCGACGCCGTGCTCCGCCATGACGGCCGCGATGGCCAGTTCGGTGTGTTCTTCCGTGTCGATCAGGGTGCCGTCCAGATCGAAAAGCACCGCGCGCACGGGCCGAATGGCACTCCTTTCACGGCCCGTTCGCAGGGTTTGCGTATCCATCGCCTGGGCACCTGTGCAGCTGCGCGCGTCCAGCGACACACCAGAGCGCCAACCGCTTTCGCGACCCAGCATAGCGCACCGCGGCGGTGGCCAGACTGGAGCGCATCATTCTGGCCACCGGCGTCCCGCTGGGCATCACAGCGCCCGTGCGGCCCAAGCCTGGAGTTCAACCCCGGCGCTGCACCAGCGTACACAATCACTTACACTCATATCGCCAGATCAGTTCTAATGCTGCGGCGCGGCATGCTGCTGCGGGCGCCAAAGCCGGGAAACATGCCCACAGATCCAGTACGTTCGGACACCACGTCCCTCATTGACCGTCGGCGGGTGCTGCAAGGAGTGATTGCGGCCAGCCTGCCGCCGAGCCTGCTGTCCTGCGCGCCGGAACAGAAGCGCAAAGCGCTCATCGTCGGCGGGCTGCCCGTGACCTGCAACCTCACCCTGCCCATCGCGTGCGTGGCCAGGGCCACTGCCAACGCGGCCGATCAAGCCGTGAGCCCACAATTTGCGTACGAGTACAGCAAGTACAGCGGCTGGCCCGAGCTGAAGGAATCGCTGATGGCCGGGCGCGTCCAGGCCGCCTTCATGCTGGCGCCCCTGGTGATGGATCTGGCAGACAGGAAAATACCGATCAAGATTGTGTCACTGGGACATCGCTCGGGCGCCGTGATCATGGTCCGGACCGATTCCCCCTACCAGCACTTCAGCGAACTGCGGGGCAAGCGCATTGCCATTCCCAGCCGATTCGCCGTCGATTTCCTGTTCCTGAGGAAAATGCTGGCGAAGGAAGGCATGACGCCGAAGGACGTCCAGGTGGTGGAGATGGCGCCCCCCGACATGCCCGCTGCGCTCTACGCCAAGGCCGTGGACGCCTACTGCACCGGTGAGCCCTTCGGCGCAGCCGCAGAGCGCGCCGGCTACGCGCGCACCCTGCGCATGACGCGCGATGAGTGGCGGAACTATATCTGCTGCGTGCTGACGGTGCGGGAGGAACTGATCGCCGAAAACGCGCCACTGGTGCAGGATCTCGTGGACCATGTGCTGGGGGCGGGGCTGTGGCTCGACGCCCGGCAGGAGAATCGCAACAAGGCCGTGGCGATCGCCGCCGGCAAGCGGTTCTTCAATCAGGACCCCAACATCATCCAGTTCGTCATGGAGCATCCGACGGACCGGGTCACCTACGGCGACCTGCGCATGATCCGGGCGGAATTCGAGGAACTGATGCAGCTGTCGCTCGAAGCGGGCACCATCCAGCACCCGATTTCTTATGAGACCTACGTGGATGAGCGCTTTGCGAAGCTCGCCCGGCCGGCCTCGATTCCACTCTGATGCAGAGGAATGCGCTGTTTGCGGCTCTCGCGCTGCTGTCCCTGTGGTCTTCCGCCGCCGTCGCCTCGGCCGATGACGACGCCCTGCTTGCCGGCGTCTTCAGTCCGCCGCGGCTCGCGCCTGAGTTCTCGTTGCGGGGCTCCGACGGCACGGCCTTGAGCCTCAGCCGCTACCGCGGCAAGGTGGTGTTGCTGTCCTTCGGCTATACCTCGTGCACCGAGGTCTGCCCTATCACGCTCGCCGTCCTGGCCCTCGCTCACAGAAAACTGAGCACGCTGGCCGATGAGCTGCAGGTCGTGTACATCACGGTGGATCCTGAAAGAGACAACGCGGAGCGCATGCGAAAGTATCTGACGGCCTTCGACCCGAGCTTCGTGGGCGGCACCGGCACAAGCGAGCAGCTGGCGGCGGTGCGCCGGGACTACGGAATCTCCCTGGGCAAGAGGGTCCCCGTTCCGGGCGGATATGCCCTGAGCCATTCCTCATTCATATATCTGATCGATCGGGAGGGAGCGCTGCGAGCCCTGATGCCCTTTGGCCACAGCGCCGAGGATTTCGTGCATGATGTCCGCTTGTTATTGAAGAAGTAGGCCTTTGCATAACGCAAACGCAAAGCAAGCAGGCTATGGGGTACCGTCGTTGGCTGGGGTTGTCAGTGGCCACCATCGTCCTGGCGACGGCGGCCTGGGCGGCCCTGACCCCCATCAAGACCGGCTCGCGGGACGTGCTATTCGCGATTCCGCAGGGCACCTGGGCACGCCGCATGGCCGGAAATAAGATAGAAATCCTCCCGTCCAGGATTCGCCTGACGCTCGGCCTTCGGGATATCCTTGTCCTGAAGAACCTGGATGACGTACCGCAGGTGTTCGGGCCTACTCTGATGATGCCGGGCCAGAGTTTCAGATTGCCCTTTGCGGTCGCCTCCGATTATCAATTTGCGTGTACGGCCCATGCCAGCGGGCAGATGACGATCATCGTCGAGCCGAAGCCTGAATCCGCCTGGGCCCGGCTCTGGTGGCGGCTGCGCGAACTCCTGGGGGCGATTGGGTAGATATGAGAAGCACGGCGACTTCGACACTCAGGAAGGTGCTTCCCTCGGTCACCGTCATCGCGCTGCTGATTGCGCTCTGGTGGCTGCTGGTCGATCTGACCCGGAGCGCAATTTTCCCCACGCCCTGGCAGGTGGTGCAGGGCACACTGGAGCTGATCCGGGACGGTACCCTGTGGGAACACATTGGCGCCTCACTGATGCGGGTCGGCACGGGCTTCGGGCTCGCCGTCCTCTTTGCGGTACCGCTGGGACTGTGGATGGGATGGGTGAAGGGCGCGTTCTCCACCTTCAACCCGATTTTTCAGATCCTGCGGCCGATTTCCCCGATCGCCTGGATTCCGATTGCCATCCTCTGGTTCGGCGTCGGTAACGCATCGCCGATATTTCTCATCTTCATATCGTCCGTATTCCCCATGGTGGTGCAGACGACGGCCGGCGTGCACACCATCGAACGGCGGTACCTGCGCGCGGCGGAGAATTTCGGCGTCTCCCGCTACACGCTGTTTCGCCGGGTGATCATTCCCGCGGTGCTGCCGCAGATCATCGTCGGCATGCGCATCGGCCTGGGCGTGGCCTGGCTCGTGGTGGTGGCGGCCGAGATGATTGCACTCCGCTCCGGACTCGGATACCTGATCATCGATTCGCGCAACGCCGGCAACCGCTACGACCTGGTCATCAGCGGCATGGTGATCATCGGCTTGATCGGCCTGTCACTCGATGGCGCCATGCGGCTGCTGGAGGGACTCAAGATCGTCAGGTGGCGCTATGCCCGCTAAGATTGCCGTCAAAGGCCTGAAGAAAGGCTTCGTCACGGACCAGGGATCGCTCCCGGTCGTCAACGGTGTCAGTTTTGACGTCGCCGACGGCGAGTTCGTCGCCTTCGTAGGTCCCTCCGGCTGCGGCAAGACGACGCTGATGAACGTCATCGCCGGCTTCGACCTCCCGGACGAGGGCTCGGTGAAGGTCGATGGCGCGTCCGGGAGCGGACCGAGCGCCAAGGGCATCCTGATATCGCAGCACGGCTCGGTATTCCCATGGCTGACGGTGCAGCAGAACCTGATGTTCGGGCTCAATGGCCACGCTCCCAGCAACAAGGAACAGCTGGCGGACCACTACGCGGACCTGGTCGGCTTGAAGGGCTTCGAGATGAGCTACCCGCACGAGCTCTCGGGCGGCATGCTCAAGCGGGCGGAGCTCGCGCGCGCGCTGGTGGTGAAGCCGGAAATTCTGTACATGGACGAGCCGTTTTCGGCGCTGGACGCGCTGCTGAGCCTGCGCATGCGCAAGGAATTTCTGCGGATTCTGGCGGAGGAGCGCCATACCGTGGTGCTCATCACCCACGACGTGGAAGAGGCGATTCACCTCGCCGACCGGATTTTTGTATTGTCCGCTCGTCCGGCCCAGATCAAGGCGACTTTTGAAGTGCCCTTCGAGCATCCGCGCAGACTGTCGAGCCCCGAGGCACAGGAACTCAAGGAATCCATCCTGCGCGAGTTGGGTGCCTAGATCGCCGAGGCCGCGCGAAGTGGGCGCGGCCGCCCTGGGGGTCCCATGATTCGGCGCTTGTCGATCGTATCGGTCCTGCTTGTGATCGTCATCGCGGCCCTTATTGCCATCAATACGTGGCGGCATTCCTCGCAGCAGATTACGGTACGACCCGCTATTCCGGTGCCGGTCGATAGCCCGGCAGTTTCGGCACGCCTTGCCGAAGCGATTCGATTCCGGACCATTTCGTTCGAGAACCCCTCGGCCGAGACTCAGGCGCAGCTGCTGGGATTTCGTGCCTACCTCGAACGCACCTTCCCTCACCTGCACGCGGCCCTGCGGCGCGAAGTCGTCAATGGCTACAGTCTGCTTTTTACCTGGCCGGGTGCAGATCAAGCGGCGAAACCGATCCTGCTGATGGCTCATCAGGACGTCGTGCCGGTGGCCCCCGGAACGGAAAAGGACTGGCACGCCGATCCCTACTCCGGTGAGATCCGCGACGGATTCATCTGGGGCCGGGGCAGCTGGGACGACAAGGGCAATTTGATGGCCATCCTCGAGGCGGTCGAGTCCCTGGCCGCCGGGGGTTTCAAACCGCGACGCACGATTTACCTGGCGTTCGGGCATGACGAGGAGAACGGGGGTGCCGAAGGCGCCAGCAGGATTGCGAGGCTACTGTCTGATCGGGGCGTGCACTGTGAATTCGCGCTGGATGAGGGGCTGCTCATCGCCGAGGGGTTGCTGGCGGGACTGAAGCCGCCAGTGGCGCTGATTGGCATCGCGGAAAAAGGCTCCGTCACTCTGCGGTTGACCGCGTACGCCCCTGCCGGTCATGCCTCGATGCCCCCGACGCGCTCGGCCATCGGCGCTCTCGCGACAGCCCTCGAGCGGGTTCAGGCTGCACCCATGCCGGCTGAGATCGCCGGGGTCACGGCCAAAATGTGTGATACATGGCGGCGAGAAGGACAACGTGCTACCGGGCCGCGCGGAGGCCCTGATCAACTTCCGCCTGCTGCCCGGCGACACTTCGGATAAGGTCCTCGATCAGGTGCGGCGCGCCGTGCACGATGACGGGATTGACATAGCGCCCGCCTATCCGGCCGACGAGCCTTCGCCCGTCTCCTCGGTGACTTCTGCGTCCTACCAGGTGATCGAGCGAACGATCCGGGAGGTCTTGCCGGGAACCGTTGTCGCGCCGGGGCTGATGATTGCCGCCACGGATTCCCGTCATATGACGGCGGTCGCCGAGGACATCTACCGTTTCTCACCCGTGCGGGCGCAGAGCACAGATCTGCCCCGCTTTCATGGCACCGATGAACGAATGGCGGTCTCCAACTACGTGGAACTCATACGCTTCTACGCCGCGTTGCTTCAGAATGCCGCGGGCGGAAACTGAGGCGGGAATTCTCAGGCGCGGCCGCGAACCGGGGCCGATCGGTGCGGCCGGCCTGGCGCTGAGGGTTTTCCGGCCGCGGTCCGACGCTGGACCTGCGGGCCTCCGACGGCACGCGCAAGATCATCGCGCGTGGTTTCGATGTGCGCATACAGCAGTTCACGCAGGCCTGCCGTTCGCCGTGCACACCACAGCTCCAGCAACGCGCCATGCTCGCGCAACGCCCGCTGCGTCCGCCCCGCGGGCTGCAGGTGAATCTGGACGTAACGCTGCGCGAGTGTATGCAGGCGGCCCAGGATCTCCGCGGCGATGGGCTGCAGGCGCGGCACGAGCAACTGCAGGTGAAAGTCGCGATTCAATTGCCCGGTGGACTCATGCGCAGCCGCCTGCATGGCCGTGTTCAGGCGTCGGAGGGCTTCGGCAGCTGCTTTCTGGTCGGCCGGCGTGGCGAGCTTCGCTCCCGATGCCGCCGCGGCCGGTTCCATGAGCAATCGCAGGTTGAAGATTTCATCCAGCTCGCTCGCGGCCAGTGGCCGCACCTGGAAGCCGCGGTTGGGAAAAATATTGACCAGACCTTCGGACTGCAGGCGCACCAGCGCTTCACGCACTGGAATCTTGCTGGTACCGAACTCGGCCGCCAGCGCGTCCTGTCGCAGCGCAGCCCCTGGCGCGTAGGCGCCGGCCAGTATACGGACGCGCACCCGCTCGATGAGCTGGCTGGTCACCGACCGCACCAGCGGCTCGGTCACCCGCGTATCCCCCAGCAGAAGGGATCGCGCGGATCGAGGTGCAGCGTCGCCTCGCCGGTCACGTGCGCGCTGCCGGTAATGGTCGGAATGATCTCGCCCCTGGCGCGATCGTGCCAGCCATAGCGCCCGGTGAAGCTGCTGCCAATCAGGCTCTCCTGAATCCAGGGCTCGCCCTCCGCCAGCACACCGTCGGCCGCAAGACAGGCCAGCTTGGCGCTGGTGCCGGTGCCACAGGGCGAGCGATCGTAGGCCTTGCCTGGACAGAGCACGAAGTTGCGGCTGTGCGCGCCGGGCAGGCTGGCTGGGGCGAACAGCTCTACGTGGTCGACGAGCGGAAATCCCTGCGCATTCACTGCCTGGCGCAGCTGCCATGAGAATCCGGTCAGTGCTTCGACCTGCGCGAGGCCGATGGCCTGGGGATATTCCGACATCAGAAAGAACCAGTTGCCGCCCCAGGCGACGTCACCCACGACGGTGCCGATCCCGGGCACGTCAATGGGTTGCCGGCGAGCGGTCCGGTAGCTCACGACATTGGTGACGCTCACCGTGCCGTCCGGATGCAGGCGGGCTGCGACGGGTCCAACCGGCGTGTCGATGCTGAAGGTCCCCGGGGCCAGCGCGCCGGTGTGGTGCAGCGATGCGACCAGGCCGATGATCCCGTGCCCGCACATGCCGAGATAACCCACGTTGTTGAAAAAGACGACCCCGATCTGGCAGTCAGGTCGATGCGGCTGCACCAGCAGGGCGCCGACGAGCGGATCGGAGCCGCGCGGTTCGTTCACGATCGCCGATCGGTAGGGATCGAATGCGCTCCGAAATCGCTGCACCCGCTCGGCCAGCGGCCCCGTGCCCAGGTCGGGGCCGCCCTCGAGCACCAGGCGAGTGGGCTCGCCGGCGGTATGCGAATCGACGACTCGGATCGCTTGCATCAGTGCGGCCGCGAATCCCGGGCGGCTTCGACGATCGCCACGACCTCATCGCGCCGCTCGCCGCAGAGCGGCAAGCGGGGCGGCCGCACCCGCTCTGAGCCGCGTCCCATGAGCTGTTCGGCCAGCTTGATGGACTGCACCAGGTCGTGCTCCGCGTCCAGGTGCAGCAGCGGCATGAACCAGCGGTAGATGCGGCGAGCCCGCGGCAGATCGCCGGCCTTCAGGGCCTCATACAGCAGCAACGACTCCACCGGAAACGCGTTGGTCAGGCCGGACACCCAGCCTCTGGCGCCCAGCGCCAATCCCTCGTAGGCGAAGTCGTCGAGTCCCGCAAACAACACAAAACGCTCGCCAACCGCATTGTAGATGTCCGTAAAGCGGCGCGAATCGGGCGCCGATTCCTTGATGGCCACGATGTTGGGCAATTCCGCCAATCGCCGGAGCGTGGGCAGGTCGATATTGACGCGGTAGGAAGGCGGGTTGTTGTACAGCATGATAGGCAGAGCGGTCGCGGCCGCCACCGTCCTGAAGTGAAATTCGAGTTCCGGCGCCGTGGGGACGTAAACCATCGCCGGCAACAGCATGAGTCCGTCGGCGCCGAGCCGCTCGGCATCGCGCGCGAATTCCACGGCGGCGGCAGTGGTGAACTCGGACACTCCGGCGATGACCGGGACCTTGCCGGCACTGACCTCGACCGCGGCGGCGAGCAAGTCGCGCTTCTCCGCGGCGCTCAGTGAATTGCCCTCACCTACCGTACCCATCAGGACGAGCCCGTGAACGCCATCATCAATCAGGGCGGCCTGCACGCGTTGCGTGGCGGGCAGATCGAGCGCAAGCGCGGCGTCAAACTGGGTGGTAGCGGCCGGAAAGACACCCGACCAGGTGCATGGCAAGGAGCGCTGCATGAGATCCTGAGCAGGGCGGCATTGATTGCAGGATCGTAGATCGTATACGTTATCGGTGTGGGGCAGCAAGACACCATTGCCGTGATCGGTTCCGGGATCATCGGCGCGGCGGTAGCGCTGGCCCTGGCGCGCGAGGGGCGCCGCGTGTTGCTGCTGGACCGCGCCGAGCCCGGCACGGCCGGCGGGAGTTTTGGCAACGTTGGTCACATCGCGGCCGAACTGGCGCAGCCCCTGCCCTCTCCGGCGCTGCTGTTCGGTTTCTGGCGCATGCTGGCTCGCTTCGGCGGACCAGTGGACCTGCCACCGCACCGGGCGCTGCACATGCTGCCGTGGATAGCGCGTTTTGCAGCGGCCGCATTCCGCCGCACGCAGAACACCGCCGCTCTCGCGCCCTTGGTGCTGCCGGCAGCGTCGACCTGGGCACGCTGGCTGCAGGAGATCAACCGGCCGGAGCTGCTGCGTTGCCACGGGCACTATGAGATCGCCCTCGGCGCGCGCAGCCTCGCCAGCACGCGCGCGCAGGCTGCCGCCATGGCGCGCCTGGGAATCCGGACTTCACCGGTCTCGGCCCAGGAGCTGTTGCCGTTGCAACGCGCCGCCGGCGCGCGCACTGCGGCGGGGCTGTGGTTTCCTGATTCGGCGCATGTGACGGACCCCTTGACTGCGGTGCAGGCTTTCGTGCAGGCGGCAAGCGAACGAGGGACGGTCGTGCTGCGATCCGCCGTGCGGGCCTTGCGGCCGCGCGGCGCGCAGATCGAGATTCACGACGGCAGCGGCCCGCGCCTGGCCGATGCGGTCGTTGTGAGTGCAGGCCTGGGCTCGCAGGCGCTGCTCGCGCCCCTGGGCGTGCATGCCCCGCTGCAATCCGTGCGCGGGTATCACATCGAGCTGCCAGGACAATCACCCTTCCTGGATGCGCCCGTACTGCATACCAACGAACACATCCTCGTCACCCCGATGGCGGGCCGCCTGCGGGCGTCGAGCTACATGGAGTTTGCGGCGGAGGATGCGCCCGCCGATGCCGCCAAGCCTGCCGCCCTGCGTCGCAAGGTCCGCGCACTCGGCTATGCCTGCGAGGCCAACGGCCCGAGCTGGGTGGGCTCACGCCCCATCCTCCCGGATTACCTGCCGGGAATCGGTCGCGCGCCCGGCCCGATCAGACTGTACTACGCGGTGGGCCACCAGCACATCGGGCTTACCCTGGCGCCCGTGACCGGCGATCTGATCGCGGACCTGGTGGCGGCAAGGCCGCCGCGGCTGCCCGTAGCGGCCTTCGACCTGCGCCGCTTCGGATCCCCATCGCGCTGAGCACAACCGCGCGAACCCGTTGGAAAGTCTGTGAAATACGTCACGGTGGCTTTTGGAGGCAAATCGGCTAAGCTGGTGTCCAGCATGGAGAGCCGGTTCGCCGTGATGCGTCGAGGCCTGCAGTTTTGCCTTCTGTCGCTGAGCCTGTTGGTGCTCGCGCCGGTGACGCTTGCCTGCGATTCGGCGACACCGGACCGGGATTGCTGTCACACGGGCTCAGGTGCGCCCTGCGATGCCTACCATGGCTCAGGTCTGGCGGCATCCGCGCCGTGGTCCTGCTGTGGCGCGGCGCCAGCGCCGCTTTCGGCCGCGAGCGCTGTCGTGTTGGTGCGCCCGCGCGTCGGCACCGCTCCAACTGGTTCACCCGATCTTTTGGTGGTATCCGCATCCTTGGCACTGATATCGGGCTCCCGCGAAGCCGATCCGGCGGCGCCGCCGATCAGGCTGCTATTGGCGTTGAATCCCGAACCGATCTATCTGCTCACACGTCGACTGCGCTTGTAACGCCTCCCCCCGCCGACCCTGATCCTCGGGTCGGCCACCCTCACGCGAACTCATGAATCCGGCTCATTGGCCGGGAGTCGTCCGTCGGACGCGTTTGTCTCGAGGCAGCCCGTATGAATGTTCTGAAGTGCAGTGCTTGTGTGTCGTGGCTTTTGTTGATGGGTACCGGCGCGGCCGGCACCGCCGATCATCTGCTCACGCTCGATGACGCCGTCGGCATCGCCATCGAAGCCGCTCCTCAACTCCGGGCGCAGCGGGCCGCGATTGACAGCGCACAGGCGGCTGTCGTGAGCGCCGGCCGCTTGCCCGATCCGGCACTCGTCGCCGGCGTCGAAAATCTCCCGTCCAATGGCATGGAGGCCTGGTCCTTCGATCGCGATTTCATGACGATGCGGAAGATCGGAGTGATGCAGAGCTTCCCGAGCGGCCGCAGGCGGCACTCGGAGAAAGTGTCCTCGCAGGCCAGGGCCGCGGCCGCCGAACTGCAGGCCACGCAGAGCCAGCTGGAGGTCTCGCAGTCCACCGCGCAGGCCTGGGTATCCCTGTACGTCGCCAAGGCCTCCGTGGTACAGCTTCAGGCACTGAAGCCTGCCTTGACCTTGCAGGTCGAGCTGGCGCGTGCCGCCGTGGCGAGTGGCGGAGCCCAGGCGAGCGATTCACTCAGTGCTCAGGCAGAGGCCGTCGACCTCGATGATCGCCTGCTCGAGGCGAACCGGGAGGTGGCGGCTGCGCAGGCGGAGCTGACCCGATGGATCGGATCGGAGGCCGATCAACCGCTGGCGCCGGCTCCATCATTTACAGAACTCCCCGGCAGCGCCGCAGACTTGCTCTCGTCGTTGCACCATCACGCCGCGCTGCTGGCCTTCGACGCCAGAATTGCCGTCGCCAAAAGCGAGATTGAAGTGGCGCGCGCAGCTAAACGGCCGGACTGGAGCGCGGAGCTGGACTACGCCAGGCGGGGGCCCGGCTTTTCCGACATGGTCTCGCTGGAGTTTCAAGTCTCGCTGCCGCTCTTCCCCGGCACCCGCCAGGACCCCGCTATTCAGGCCAGGACTGCGGCGGTCAGGCAGCTCGAAGCCGATCGGGATACCGAGCTGCGGATGCATGCGGCAGAGATTGCAACGATCCTGAGCAACTGGCAGAGCGCGAAAGATCGCATTGAGCTGTACGAGCGTGAGCGCCTGCCACTCGCGCGCCAGCGTTCCGAACTCGCCCTCGCCGGACTTCGAGCCGGGCGCATGGATCTTCGGCAGGCACTGGCCGTTCTACGCGATCAACTGGAAGTCGAGCGCACATACATCGATCTGCTGAAGACAATCGGACAGGCATGGGCATATCTGCACTTCTTGCCGGCTCATGGAGATCCCCAATGAGGACCTCGAGGTGGAGTTTGCTGGTGGCCGCTGCTGCACTAATCGGGGCTGGGGCAGGTTATCGCTGGGCAACTCATAGCGCGCAGGGCTCGGCCATTGGCGCCGCGTCCTCCACGTCGATGGCGGCGGAGCCAACCAGGACTCCGCGCACGGTACTCTATTACCACGACCCGATGAGACCGGAGGTGAAGTTCGATCAGCCGGGCAAGTCGCCGTACATGGACATGGACCTCGTGCCGGTCTTTGCCGATGAAGGCGTGGAAACGGGCGGAGTCGCGGTCAGCGCCAACGCCAGGCAAAGCCTTGGAATCCGCATCGGCCACGTGGAGAGAGCCGCCATCGCGCCACAGCCGGCGGCAGTGGGCAGCGTGACGTACGACGAGCACGAGGTGGCGCTCGTCCAGGCGCGAGTCGGCGGTTACGTGACTCATTTGCACGTGCGAGCCGTGCAGGATCGCGTCCACCGCAATCAGGTCCTGGTCGAGATCACGTCGCCGGCGTGGATGGAAGCCCAAGGTGAATATCTCGCCCTCCTGCGCTCGGACTCTACGAGCAATGCTTCGCTGCGCGAGGCGACCCGCCAGCGGCTCGTGGTACTCGGTATCCCCGAAGATGCCATTCTCGAGCTGGAGAAAACCCGCTCGGTGCCGCCGAGCACCGCCCTGCTGGCGCCTATCGATGGGGTCGTCACCGAGTTGGGCCTGCGCGAGGGCGCGAGCTTCGAGCCAGGTGCGCTGCTGTTCCGGCTCAACGGCACGGCAACCGTGTGGGTCAACGCGCAACTGCCGGAGTCGGAAGCGCGCACGGTGAAAGCGGGCTCCATGGCAGAGACGCGCGCTACGGCGCGATCGGGGGCGGTATTCAAGGGCCGCGTGGAATCCATACTGCCGCAGATTGACCCGGCCACGCGCACGGTCGGCGTCCGCGTCGCCATCGATAACTCCGCGGGCCAGCTGAGCCCGGGAATGTTCGTGCAGACCACGCTGACGGGCGATGCCGGCAGGGCACAACTGTGGGTACCGAGCGAGGCCGTGATCGCGACCGGCGAACGCAGCGTCGTCATCCGGGTCCGCGACGATGGCCACTTCGATGTCGTCAACGTGACGCTGGGCGAAGCGAGCCTCAAATCTGCGATTAATCGCCTCACCCCTGCCTCGGGCACGACACGGGGATCGACGCCGTGATCAGGCGTCTGATCCTCGGCTCGATCGCCAACCGCGCCCTGGTTCTGCTGGGCACCGCATTATTGGCAGGTTGGGGATTGTGGGCGATGTTCCGCACGCCGCTCGATGCCATTCCTGATCTATCCGACGTGCAAGTCATCGTCCGCACGACCTTTCCCGGCCAGGCACCCCAGATCGTCGAGAACCAGGTGACCTATCCTCTGTCCACCACCATGCTCTCCGTCCCGGGCGCGAAGACGGTGCGCGGCTACTCGATGTTCGGCGACTCCTTCGTCTATATCCTGTTCGAAGACGGCACCGATCCCTACTGGGCCCGCTCGCGCGTGCTTGAATACCTCAATCAGGTGCAATCGCGCCTGCCCGCTCAGGCCCGCGCCTCCCTTGGACCGGACGCCACGGGCGTCGGCTGGGTGTACGAATATGCGCTCGTCGATCGAACCGGAACACTCGACCTGTCGCAGCTGCGCACGCTGCAGGACTGGTTCCTGAAGTATGAGCTGAAGTCGGTGCCCAATGTCTCGGAGGTCGCCTCTATCGGCGGCATGGTGCGCCAGTACCAGATTCTGCTTGATCCAGATCGGATGCGCGCGCTCAGCATTACGCACGGCAAAGTGATCGAAGCGGTACAGAGGGCCAATCAGGAGACTGGAGGCTCCGTCCTGGAATTGGGTGAGGCCGAGTACATGGTGCGCACCTCTGGCTACCTGCGATCGCTCGACGACTTCCGCCAGATTCCACTGACGACGACGGCATCCGGGGTCTCCGTGCAGCTGGGAGATGTGGCACACATCCAGGTCGGTCCGGAGATGCGTCGCGGCATCACCGAACTCGACGGTGAAGGTGAAGTGGCCGGCGGCGTGATCATCATGCGCTCCGGGAAAAACGCACTGACGACCATTGACGCGGTCAAGGCGAAGCTGGCGCAGCTGAAATCGAGCCTCCCTCGCGGCGTCGAACTCGTCCCGACCTACGACCGCTCGAATCTGATCAGACGGGCAGTGGACAATCTTACCGGCAAGCTGATTGAAGAGTTCGTCATCGTCGCCCTGGTGTGCGTGTTGTTCCTGTTCCACCTGCGATCCGCCTTCGTCGCCATCGTTTCACTGCCGCTCGGCATCCTGATGGCGTTTATCGTGATGCACTACCAGGGAGTCAACGCCAACATCATGTCGCTCGGCGGCATCGCGATCGCCATCGGCGCCATGGTGGATGCCGCGGTCGTGATGATCGAGAACGCGCATAAACACATTGAGATCTGGCATCACGGCCATCCGACCGAGGCGCTCGCGGGAGCCGAACGGTGGCGCGTGGTGGGCGACGCCGCTGCGCAGGTCGGGCCGGCCCTGTTCACCTCCCTCCTGATCATCACCTTGTCATTCATCCCCGTCTTCACGCTGGAAGCCCAGGAGGGGCGGCTCTTCTCACCCCTCGCCTACACCAAGACCTATGCGATGGCCGCCGCAGCGGGACTCGCGGTCACATTGATCCCGGTACTCATGGGTTATCTGATCCGCGGCCGGATTCCCAGAGAGCACAGCAACCCGATCAACCGCGCACTCCTGGCGCTGTACAGGCCGCTGCTGGATCGCGTACTCGCCTTCCCCAGAGTCACGCTGGCCGTCGCCCTCCTGGTCCTCGCGGTCACCGCCTATCCGCTGCTGCGCATCGGTGGCGAGTTCATGCCCCCGCTGGACGAGGGCGATCTGCTGTACATGCCCTCGGCGCTCCCCGGCATTTCGGCGGGTAAGGTGGGCGAACTGCTGCAGCAGACAGACCGGCTGATCAAGACTGTACCGGAGGTCGCGACCGTGTTTGGCAAGGTCGGACGCGCGGAGACGGCGACAGACCCAGCGCCGCTCGAAATGTTCGAAACCACGATCCAGTTCAAGCCACGCGATCAGTGGCGCCCCGGAATGACGCCCGACCGGCTCGTGCAGGAGCTGGATAACGTCGTTACTTTGCCGGGACTGTCAAACATCTGGGTGCCGCCGATCCGCAATCGCATCGACATGCTCGCCACCGGCATCAAGAGCCCGGTGGGCGTCAAGGTCTCGGGCGCCAACCTGGAGGAAGTCGATCGGATTGCAGCGGCGGTGGAACGCGCCGTCAAGCAGGTGCCGGGCGTCACCTCTGCCTTTGCCGAACGCCTGACCGGCGGGCGCTACATCGACGTGCAGATCGAGCGGGACAGTGCCGCGCGCTTCGGCCTCAATATCGCGGATGTGCAGGGTCTCGTCTCGGCAGCCATAGGCGGCGACACAATCGGCGAGACGGTCGAGGGCCTGCAGCGCTTTCCGATCAACATACGTTACCCGCGGGAGCTGCGTGACTCGGTCCAGAAGCTGCGCGACCTCCCCATGCTCACCGAGCGCGGCGCGCAGATTCGCCTGGGTGACGTCGCGGCGATCCGTCTCAGTGACGGCCCGCCGATGCTCAAGAGCGAGAACGCGCGACTGACCGGCTGGGTCTACATCGACCTGCGCGGGCGCGCGCTCAGTGCCGCGGTTCGTGATATGCAGCGGGCTGTGGCGCGACAGGTGACGCTGCCAGCGGGCTATTCGCTCTCCTGGTCGGGGCAGTTCGAGTTTTTCGAACGCGCTGCTGCAAAGCTCAGGATTGTCGTGCCCGCGACTCTGCTGATTATTCTGGTACTGCTGTATCTGAACTTCAGGCGATTCGACGAAGCGCTGCTGATCATGGCGACTCTGCCCTTCGCGCTGGTAGGCGGGTTCTGGCTCATCTATCTGCTCGGCTACAACTTTTCGGTCGCTGCAGCGGTGGGATTTATTGCCCTCGGGGGTGTCGCGGCCGAAATCGGCGTGGTCATGCTGGTTTACGTCAATCAGGCAGTGGCCACCCGCGTAGGCGAAAGGCGTCTCAGTAGCGAAGGCGATCTGATCGAAGCAATTACGGAGGGCGCGGCACTGCGAGTGCGCCCGATCGCCATGACCGCGTCGTGCCTGCCGTCTATCTGCTGATCCGCCTTCGCGGACGGGGTTCCGTTGTTATCATCTTGCCGGCCGCACCGGCGTCGCACGATCGAGCCATTGCATCAGACCAATTTTAGTGTGATTTTCAACGTATTGATTAATGAGATCTTCTCGCGCCCCCGGCCGGTGTCAAACCGGCGACTTACCGCTTGGGAGCGGGTTGCGCACGGCGCGAGTATCATCGGCCGTTGCTGCGGCATCGGGCCCGAGCGCAATCACCTGCTGCGCGACCAGGCGCGGGCCGCGGACCGCCGCGTGGGGAATTAAATCGCGATCGGGCGAGGGAGGTCCAATGTCCGAAACGCCGGGACTGCTCGACAAGGCGCGCATCGTTGCCGCGCCCGGTTTCAACCGCTGGCTCATCCCGCCGGCGGCGCTCGCGATCCACCTGTGCATCGGCATGGCCTACGGATTTTCAGTGTTCTGGCTGCCGCTCGCGCGCGCGGTCGGCGCCGCGCAGGGCCTCGACAAGGTGCTCGCCTGCCCGGCCGGAACCGGCGTACTGGCTCTGCTCACCACCACCGCCTGCGACTGGCCGGTGTCGATGCTGGGCTGGACCTACACGCTGTTCTTCGTCTTCCTGGGCTCGTCCGCCGCCCTGTTCGGCCACTGGCTCGAGACCGCCGGCCCGCGCAAGGCAGGCGTGGTCGCCGCATGCTGCTGGGCCGGGGGGCTCGCGCTCGCCGCGCTCGGCGTGCACGCACATCAGTTGTGGCTCCTCTGGCTGGGCGCGGGCGTGATCGGCGGCATCGGGCTGGGCCTGGGCTACATCTCACCGGTGTCGACGCTGGTCAAGTGGTTCCCGGACCGGCGTGGCATGGCCACCGGCATGGCGATCATGGGCTTCGGCGGCGGTGCGATGATCGGATCGCCCCTCGCCGACCTGCTCATGAAGCATTTCGCGGGCCCGGCTGGCGCCGGCGTGTGGCAGTGCTTCCTGGTGCTGGCGGCGCTGTACTTCGTGGCGATGATGCTCGGCGCCTTTGGCTACCGCGTGCCGCCGGCCGGGTGGGCCCCGCAGGGCTGGAAACCGCCAGTGCCCGACGCGCGCCGGCTTTCGACCGTTTACCACGTGCATGTGGACCGGGCGATCACGACGCCGCAGTTCTGGCTGCTGTGGGGCGTGCTGTGCCTGAACGTCAGCGCCGGCATCGGAGTGCTCGGTATGGCCTCCCCGATGTTGCAGGAAGTCTTTGGCGGCCGCCTGCTCGGCGGCGGTGAGCCGCTTGCGGCACTTGGCCCCGACGCAAAGGCGCAGGCGGCAACCATCGGCGCTGCGTTCGCAGGCCTGCTGTCGCTGTTCAACATTGCCGGGCGCATCTTCTGGGCGTCGCTGTCGGACTACATTGGCCGCCGCCGTACCTACCATGTGTTCTTCGTGCTGGGCATTGCGCTCTATGCATCCGCCCCCCTCGCCGGCGCTGGCGGCCACGTGGCGCTGTTCGTGCTGATCTTCGGCTTGATCCTGACCATGTACGGTGGCGGCTTCGCCACCATCCCGGCTTACCTGGCCGACCTGTTCGGCACCCAGCACGTGGGTGCAATCCACGGCCGGATCCTCACGGCCTGGTCGGTGGCGGGCATTCTCGGTCCCGTCGTGGTGAATTACATCCGCGAGGCACAGCTCGCCCGGGGCGTGGCGCCGGACCAGGTATACAACATAACGATGTATATCCTGGCGACCTTCCTCGCCGGTGGCCTGTTGTGCAATCTCCTGGTGCGGCCGGTATCACCCGGGAAGTTCATGAGCGAGGCGGAGCTGGCGCGCGAGCGCACGCTGGCGCACGAAAGCGCGCAACACACGCAACATATCCCGGGTCATTCGAGCGCGCCGACACCGCGCTGGCTCGTGGCGTGCGCGTGGCTTGCGATCGCGGCCGCGCTGGGCTGGGGCATCTGGCGCACGGTGGTGAAGTCGCTGGCGCTGTTCGGCTGGGTGACGTGAGATCGGGCGGAGCGGTGCCGGATTAACGGCGCCGGCGATCGCGCGGCGGCTGCGATATCCGCGTCGATGGCGTAAGAGGATATGTCGTGTTGCAAACGCTTTGCTGCTGTCGGGCACTGCAGACAATTGGTCCACGCCCACAGCGGCGATTAGGCTTCCGCGCGCTGGCTCACAAAGCCACGCGGGAGGTTCTGATGAGACGTTTAAACATCCTGTCCTTTCTGACCGCACTCGCTGCTACTACGGTCGCGGTCCCGACGCTTGCCGGTGGGATCAATCTCAGCGGCCCGCACTACAATCTCAATATCATCGGCGTGGAGCATCCGAAGACCGCTTCGATGACCTTTTGGGATCGGCACACGATATTCGTGGGCCTCGGCGCCAAGGGATCCTCGGTTGACAGCAAGATCTATTTAACCCCAGGCCCGTTTGCAGTTTGCGACGGCAACGCCTTCGATGCGGCTCATGCCTGCGATGGGACGATCATTTCACAGCAGGGCGCAGTATTTCAGCTTCCTTGCGACACGGCCGTGCCGACCGCCGCAGGATGCGCGGAAGGCAGCTATTCGGCGGCCTATACGATCTGGGCACGGGCGCTGGGCAAGCCTGGTGGCTCGGCAACCGTAACGACGTGCGCGTACGACGACACCGGTGCGCTCGTGTGCTCCACGGACAACTCCGTGTTGTCACGCTCCAAGGGTAAATCCAATTTCTACGATGTCACCACGGCGTTGACCACGGTCAACGCCTGCTTCGACATAGCCGGAGTGGTCACCTGCGAAACCGTCAGCCTCTTTAACCCCTTACTGCAGGATTTCTTCTGGCAGTACTCCAACTCGGGTCTGCGCCTGCTGCAACTTCGATTCTATCCGTAACAGATCGCAGCGAGTGACGCGCAAGGGGCCGGCCTCCGGCCCCTTTTCATTCATGAATGGTGTACACATGCGCCGCCGCGGCCCGACGCTGATCGCAGTGTTGGTCGCCGCGCTTTCGGCTTGTGCGTGGACACACGCGCAGACTCCACTGCCGCGCGGGGAAGTCCGGGATGAGGCCTACAATTTCGGGTCGGTCAAACAAGGCAGTCTGGTCAGCCACACTTTCGTGATCAGAAATGCCGGCGCGGCGCCGCTGCGGATTACCGCCGTAACGCTATCGATGAACGGCATGAAGGTACGAGTCACCCCGGCGGATCTGCCTGCCGCCGGCGTCGGGACCGTGGCGATTGAATTGAGCACAGAAACACTGGCTGGCGAGATTGATGGGGAGGCGCAGATTCACTGGAACGATCCAACCCAACCCGTGGTTAGCCTTAAGGTCAGGGGCGTTGTCACTCCGCCCATCACAATCGAGCCGATTCCCGCGATCTTCCTCAGCACATACTCCGATGAACCGACCGAGCGCTCCCTGACGGTTAAGAACAACGAGCCACAGCCATTGATGATCACCACAGTGGAGCATTCGCAGCGTCTGACAGTCTCCGTCGCAAATGTTGAGGCGGGCAGGCTATTCGTGGTGACTGCGCGATCTACAAAGGGCACTCCGGTGGGGCGCTACGAGGAATTCCTGACTCTCGTGACGGACAAGCCGGGCGAGAAGCGGATTGAGCTTCCCGTGCATTTGTGGGTTAAGCCGGACCTGTACGCGAATCCGGAGAGCATCGACTTTGGCAAGGTCCGCATCGAGGAATTCGGACAAACTGATGTTGACGCTCTCCTGACACAAACGCTCTTCGTTAAGCGGCGTGGCGGCACCTTCGAGATCACTTCGATCGATTGCGACTCAAGGGCGGTCGTCATTGCACGCTCGCCCAAGGGGCCCAGCGACAGCTTCCAGATCGATGTGCGTCTAAAACGCGAAGCGCTGAGCCCGGGTGACATGAGTGGAAAGATCCGGGTAAGGACCACCGATCCGCGCTACCCGGAGATCGTGATACCGGTGAGCGGCACGATCATCTGAAGACCTCAAGCTTCGCGGTCGCACTTGATCGCCCACCATCGGCTGTCCATTGATGAGCCGGCTGCGGCGCCGTCATGCGATTGCCCACCGCCGTATTCGCCGCTTAGACGGCCCGCCCAGACCGATGGGGCAAAAAGGCGGACGCACCGGTCAGTGGACAACCTTTGGAAAAATCGCCGCGGGACCAGAGCGATTTTGAGCAAGGCCTCGATCCGATGGCGCTCCGGCCGCTGGATTGGTATAAACGACCCGTTTCACGGCTTTTCGCCAACGCTGAGGAATAACCCGATTTCGGTAGCCATCCATTGATCCACTCCCCGACTCCAGTCGGACGTGGTGCCCTTTTACCCCAAAGCAGGAAGTGCGTGTAGCATCCACCCGGCACCGTCCAAACCCATAGCGAAGGTCTCCCATGGCAGTGGTACCGCCTGCAGCTCACGCGCGTATTCTTAGGGCGATCCGCGGCGCGCAGGCGGACGTCGCCGCGCTGCGCCAAGCGACAAATGTCAAGGCTGGTTACATGGGCTTCGATTTGGTCGAAACAACCCTGGCGGGCTGCCACGCGGCGATCTCCGGCGAGCAAGATCGGGCACGCGTCGTCACAATGCTTAAGACTGCAGCCCGGGCGACGGCGCTCCTCGGTGGCGGCGATGTCGCGCCCGCTGTGGAGCGCACGCACAGGAAGCTCAAGGCCATCCTGCAAGAACTCGAGGCGAAGGATTCGGAGAACGGGTGACAGTGGGCCGCTCATCGGCATTGGCGCCACGGTGTGTTTCATGTGACTCCACCTCAGCCCGCCGCTTGTGGCCTTTGACCATTTCGCGATGGGATTGGGCGGGTACCAGACTTCGACCGCGACCAATGCTTTCGGAGCGCTGACGTGCCATTGACAGGATCTCTGGCCGGTGGTGCACTCGATTCGACCTCCCGCAGGTCACCCGCATGAAGAGGACGATCGTTCATCTGATTGGAGCTTGGGCCCTCGTGGCGGTGGCAGGCCCTTCCGATGAGAATGCGCGACGGGCGGCCTATAAGGCGCGGATGGAATCGCTCTGGGCTCTCGAGGATCGCATCGACTCGACGCGACCGCAACGCCGTGACAGTCCGGCCCGTTACCTGAACATTTCAGATAACGAGGTCCGCGAAGTGCAATTGGCTGCTTTCGAAGTGCTGCCCCGCTCCTTCGTCAGCATTGGTACGGTCGTCACCGGTTGTCCCTGTGCCGACGGCCCCAAATGCGCTGATCAGGTGTGGGTTGTAGCGGCGGATAAGAAACGCAGCATGGGCCTGCTCTTGTCCGACATTGACGGTATCTGGGTCATTGGACCGGTTCAGCGGTGGTGGCTGCAACGTGACGCGCTGGCCGCCAGTCGCGAGAGCTTCCGGTCCTACAGGGATTACCGAAAGGCTGAAGAAGAACTCAAGCTGGAATTTCCTGCCTGCGCTGCCCTGCCGAAGAAGCTGGATCGTCTTGTGAACCCCGGCGCGGGTGCCGCGGAGAGCAAATAGTCTGAAGACATATGCTCCGTGCCGGCAACGCCGGGCCTTGTCATTCATCAGTCAGCACGAACATCGACGCGTTGATTGTGAATGCGTTGTGGCACCCGACGACGGGTCACCAGCTGCCCTGTTTCAGGCCATCCGGTGAGCGAGGCCGTTGGCCCGAACGCTGCGGTTTGGGCGGGATTGACAGTCGATGCACCCTTTGGGCCTACTGCTGCGTATTAGCACTCAGAGCCCCTACCTATGGGGGTATCCAAGGGAGTGCACCTGTGAATACAGCGAGGCGGATTGTGGCGCTGGCGGCATTGACCCTGCCGGTGGCCGCGCTGGCCCAGGACGGGCACCTCACGTTGCCTGATTTCAGTGCGTTAGCCGCGCGCGCCAGCGAGCATACCGATATATCGCTGGGTGCCGGCCTGCTGCACTTCGCCAGCCATTTCGTGGATGACAAGGACCCCGACGCCGCGGCCACCCGCCGGTTCATGGCGGGTCTGCGTGAAATCGAAGTGCACAGCTATGAATTCAGCTCCGACCAGGCCTATTCGGCCGGCGACATCGATTCGGTGCGCCGTCAGCTGCAATTACCGGGATGGAAGCGCCTGGTGCAGACTCACAGTGCCGCCCGTCACGAGGATGTCGACGTCTACGTATCGCTGGATGGGGAGCGACCCACTGGCCTCGCGATCATCTGCGCGGAACCGCGGGAGTTCACGATAGTCAATCTGGTCGGGACCATCGATCTTAAGGATCTGGCGAGCATGGGTGGACAGATGGGCATACCCAGACATGTCGTGGCCGGGATAGACGCAAAGACTGTGGCCGATTGAATGCGGACAGCCCAGAAGCCGGTGCCGCCTCCTGGGCAGCCGCGCGCGCGGGCGACGCAGCGGCATTTGGCAGGTTGGTTCGTGAACACCAGCGCATGGTCTACAGCCTGGGTCTGCGCATGCTGCGAAATCGCGCCGCGGCCGAAGATCTGACGCAAGAGGTGTTCATACAACTGCACGAGAAGATCGGCACGCTGGACACCGCCACTCATGCGCGGCACTGGCTAAAGCGTGTCGCGATGCATCGGGCCATCGATCAGTTGCGTCGCCGTCCACCATCATCGACGGGCGACGATGTACTCTCGCTGGTCGATGAGCGCGATCCAGGTGATCACCTGCTGGCCAACCGGCTGCGTGTACTCGTCGGTGAGCTGCCCCCGCATCCGCGCGCTGTAGTTCTGTTGCGTTATCAGGAAGATATGGACGCCACGGAGATTTGCCGGCTCCTCGACATGCCGCTGAATACGGTCAAGAGCCACCTTCGCCGCGCCCTGGAGGTATTGAGGGAACGCCTGTCATGACCCACGATCTCGAAAGGGAACTGCGCCGGGCGCTGCGGCCGGTCGACCCATCGCCCGAGTTCACGGCGCGACTGCTGGCCGGATTGGCCCCAGCACGTGATGCAGCGACCGCCGTCAGGCGCCCCTGGTGGCGTCCGGTGGCCTTGGCAGCAAGCGTAGTACTAGTCAGTGGTCTGGGCGTTCTGCTCTATCAGCACCAGCAGCGGGAGCGTGCGCACGCGCAACTGCTGGAGGCCCTGACCATCACGAGTCGCTCGCTCGATCGCGCCTACCGGGCGGTGCGTTGGCACGGGAGCGATGCCGGGGAGCATGGCGGATGAGGTGGGCGCATCGGAGCGTAGGGTGGCGGACGCTGTTCGTAGCGTGCGCGGCGGCATCCCTTTCATCCGTCGGCTTAGGCGCCGAACTGCGTCTGCCGCAATTCGACTCGCTGCGCGCCAGGGCCAGCGATTCGGTTGTCATCTCGCTCGATGAAGACATGCTCAGGTTGGCTGGACAGTTCCTCGACGCTTCTGATCCAGGGGATGCGAGCGTCAAGGCGGCCATTCAGGGCCTGACGAGCATTTACGTACGCAGCTTCAGCTTCGAAAAACCCTATGAGCTTCCGAGCGCCGAGATCGCCACGCTGCGTAGTCAGCTGGCAGCACCGCGTTGGCGGCGGGCGCTGCAAACCCACAGCGAAGCGGATCATGCAGACGTGGACATCTACCTGGCGGCCGACGCCGAACATGACCAGGGTCTCGTGATCATAGTCACCGAGCCGCGCGAATTCACCGTGGTGAGCATTTCCGGTACCATTGATCTCGCCCGTCTGCACAGCCTGGAGGGCCACCTGGGAGTGCCCAGATTGCCGGCCACCAGGTAGCTGCCGACGAGGAGCGCTCTACCGGGCCACCGTTCACAGCACCGGAGCTGCACCAACGACTCTCTCGCGCATTATGTTTGCTGCGGGTAGCTGTGACACATTGATTGCCTTTGGAACACTGGCGCCCCCAGCCGGAGTGTGAATCCCGCGGACAAGCCCGTGAATTCCGGTGTTTCCGCTCGGCGACTACTCACAGGTACCCCAACCCGCGGGAAGCGCACGTCGGTGATGGAGGTGATGATTTTCTTCGGACTCCGAGCGCTGGCGCTCACTACAGCGAGCCCGGCCGGGAGTATGGTTCCAGCCGCGGACCAGCAAACAATCAGGCGTAGCGTGGGATGCAGTGTCGTGGGAAGGCGACAACGCCCGATGCGGTCGACGCCGATGTAAAACTGGACCATCTCTGATGCTCAGCTGCGACTGGGGGGCGTATGAGCGTAGAAGCCAGTGAATTGATGAGCGAGGCCTGGACGCAATGGCAGGGTCACGTTATTCACGACGTGTTCCCTTTGGGCCGCTACCTAGGTTGCTCAGATCACAGCGGCGTGTTCCTGACCAAGTCTGCGGTGCCAGGCCCATCTGAAGTCGCGATCAAGCTCGTTCCCGCCGGCCGCGCCCTGGCGGAGGCTCTGCTGCCGCGATGGAAGAGGGCTGGCCGCATCGTTCATCCCCACCTGCTTAGATTATTGCAGTCGGGCGGGTGCCAGCTGGACGGGCAGCCCTATCTTTATGTGGTCATGGAGTACGCCGATCAGACTCTTGCGCAGGTGTTGCAAGGTCGCGCACTGACGGAAGATGAGGCGCGAGAAATGTTGCGGCCGACCTTGGACGCACTCGCGTTCTTGCACGGCCTGGACCTGGTGCAAGGCGCGTTGAAGCCGGCAAACATTCTGGTGGTCGGAGATCAGCTGAAGCTCGCGTGCGACACGATCCATCGCGCCACCGAAGACACGATAAGCGCCAAGGCGCCCACGGTTTACGATCCACCGGAAGCACTGCATGGAAGCAGTTCCACTGCTGGGGATATCTGGGCGCTCGGCGTCTGCCTGTTCGAAGCCCTGACTCGCCGTCCACCTCCTTTGGGTCGGGGCGAACGCGGCGAAGCCGTCGCGCTGCCCAGCGATTTCTCGCCGGCATTGCGCGGCATCGTGGCCCGCTGCCTGAGCCCCAGCCCGCAGAACCGCCCCAGCGTAACGGAGCTCGCGGATTGGGCCCGCGGGCAACCGGCGGGCCCTGCGCCCGATGCGACCATTCAGCCCGCGGCGATCGTACCGCCGGCGCCGACGACACCCCAGCCAACGCCACCGCGGATTACGCGCCCTCCGGAGATTCCCGAAACGGCGAGGCTCAAATCGTCCACGGCGCCGTCCGCTAAACCGCCAGCCTTGCTTGCGGCGGTACTCGGGGGCGTCGTGATCGTCGCGCTGGGTTGGACTGGAATGCGCTTGGTTAGAGCGCATCGCAGCTCCGCTCCACTTCCAGCCGCTGAAGGCTCACTGTCACAGGTTCCGGGCGCAACCGCAGCCATGACGGCGGATGTTCGGACGCCCGCCTCCACGGTGTTGCCTCCGAAGCCGAGTCGCAGCGGAGTGGCGATATCGTCATTGGCACTGTACGCGGTGATCCCTGAAGTTCCTCAGAGCGCGCGTCGAACCATCATCGGACATATCAAAGTGTGGGTACGAGTCATCGTCGAGCAGGACGGTTCGGTGTATGCCGCCACGACGGATCGATTCGGTCCCAGCAGGTATTTCCAGCGCCTCGCCATCGAGGCGGCCAAGAAATGGACATTTCCGCCGATCAACACTCAGTCCCGACGCCTGATGCAGATTCGCTTCGACTTCAGTCGCGACGAGACGACGGGCCATGCCGTCGCACTCCGCTAAGCCCGTGGCGCCAGTCGTTGCTCCCAGGTCACGAACGCTCCCGCCATTAGTTATGCGACACCGTCACCGCGACACCGCATCGCTCTTTCCGTAGTTCATACATGTCTTTCGTGCCCCAATCTGGCGGTGCTGGGTCCGGTGGGCTGAATCCCCCCAGCAGCATGGCCATGAAAATCACCGTGCGGTCGCCAGGTCTCTGCCAGACGAAAGTCAGAATCAAGTAATTTAGGCGAATCCAGGAGAAGGACATGAGCCAATACCCTAGCCAACACCGTCTTCTTGTGCTCGGGCTTGCCATGAGTGGCGCACTACTCGGTACGTTAGCGTCCTCACCGGCCCACGCCATCAACCCCGTCGGTCTGTATGTCGGTGGCGCGATCGGTCAGGGCAACCTGGAGGCGAGCGTGCCGACGTTCAGCACGACCACTTTCAAGGACAACCATTCCGCGTACCAGCTGATCGTCGGTGTTCGTCCGATCTCGCTGATTGGTGGCGAAGTCTCGTACGTCGATTTTGGGCACCCGTACGGCAGATTGCCGACCGCGCTCGCCGATCTAGACCTCAAGGGCACAGCCGCCTTCGGGGTCCTGTATCTGCCGGTGCCGGTGATCGATCTCTATCTCAAGGCCGGCGTGTCCAGTCTACGCAGTCAATTTAACGGCACCGCCTTTCTGCCTGGTCCCTGTCCGGTCAACATGCCCAATTGCAACGTCGTGCATCAGAATCAGACCGATACGGGCTTCGCGGCGGGTGCCGGCGCGCAGCTGAAATTCGGCTCACTCGCCGCGCGCGCCGAATACGAGCGCTTCACGGCCGCGGGCGCGCACCCAAATATGATCACCTTGGGCCTGATCTGGAAGTTTTGATGAATTGCTGGCGCCCCGGCCGGAGTTGAACCGGCGACCTACTGCTTAGAAGAGCAATAGTAGCAGTAGCGAATACCACTGTGCGCCAGCGATCAGGTGGATATTCAACAACCTACGCCCTGCCCGAGAGTGCCTGCTCGGACCCGTTCAATTCGCCACATTAGGCGATCGTTAAGCGTATCCCACCTAAAAGTCTGCATCGCATTGACGGCGAATCTGTCGCCGCTGTCGCCGAGACCCGATTGGTAACGGGAGCGCGCGCCCGTAGGGGATGTCGAGAGCGAATTGGACAGCGGCGGCCACGGTCACGACCCCATCGCTCCACTGCTTATACCGGTCGGGGCAATCGCCGGCGGCTCGAATCAATGCGCGGGATACAGCAGCTCAGCGATGGGATTCGCATCCAAGGTCCGAAACGACAGTGTGGTGCCCTGATCGAACGTCGCGAAGAAGTGGTCGGCCGTTCCCTGGGAATTAAGCACCGGCAAAGCGAGCCTCGTCCAGCCATCAGGGTATCGAACGCCCGGACCTCCGATCTGATCGCGCTCCAACCAGAAGTAGTAGTGTCCGGAGATCGGTATCCGTAAGTGCTGAATACCGAACCTCAACGGATAGGCCAACACAAAGTTCGGCTTCGCACAATCCGGACGGCAGGGAACCACCATCAATCGGTTGTCCTGGTTCAGGTGATGGGCATTGACCTCAAAGCGATCTCCATAACGCAGCGCACGCGTTGGATAAAAGATCGTGGCATTGCTCTTGGCGACGGCGAAATTCACGGGTGGGCCCTGCACAGCCGCTGCATACGCGGCGCCGGTGGCAAACACGAAGGCCATCACACCAGCAAGCGTCAGCCCGGTATTCATCTTGAAACTCCTCGACTGCGCCAAAGGACCATACGCTCTCGATAAGCGGAGGGTCAAGTTAAGGTATCGGGCACCAAACATTAATGGCGATGTGCCTTAAAGACTTACGCAACCTAATGACCTGAGGCTTACCCCGGCGAAGTCAGGAGATCTGGCCCGAGTCATTGGCGCTCCGGCCGGATACGCGAATGATAGAAAAAGGCTTGTTTTATAGGGTTTCGCAAATGCCGGGGGATAGCCCGATTTGGGTAATTATCCGTTTATCCGGCGGAAGAGTCATGGGGCCGAATTCCGCTACGCGCCGGGAAACGTCAAGCGTGGCGCTAAGGCACGGACTACAGCGCCTCTCCCGTCTCCGCGCAACGCTCAACGGCATCTAAATACGGTCCGTGAGAAGGTGCATTAGGCGCCCCTCCGCAGGACCCTTGATCGCTTTCTTAGTCGTCCCACCTCAGCGCGCAGTACCC
>WNFI01577858.1_pt1 | contig 37130 bp, 38 predicted proteins | sample 5400471 | NCBI WGS metagenome assembly WNFI01 (sample SAMN13153348, study PRJNA577476) | soil metagenome | isolation source: 100 cm saprolite on Douglas fir-dominated hillslope | place: USA:California | collected 2013-09-17 | reverse complement strand
GGTGTTGTTCGACGGGTGGACCAGCCTGTTTCGCGACCGGGTGGTTCCGTGGCGCATCGGCATTGCCGAAAAAACCCGCCTGCAATTCGAGACGGATACACTGCCGCGCTACATCGAGACGCAGCGCTGGTATGCGGCAAAGGGCACGACGATCGATCGCGCCCGCATCGCGGACCATGTGCTGTGGCAGGAGGGCAAGCTGAGCTGGCTGGTAACGCTGCTCGACCTCGAGGCTGCCGGCGAACGCACCAGCTACTTCATGCCGCTCGCGTTGGCATGGGAGGAGCGCGACGAGGAGCGGTTGCGCAATCTGTCGACGGCGGCCGTGGCCAAGATACGCCAGCAGTCGAATGTCGGCTTGATGGGCGACGCTTTTGCGGACGAAATGTTCTGCCGTGCGGCCGTCTCGGCGATGGCGGCGCGCAAGGACATCGCCATGTCCCAGGGCAGGCTGCAATTCCGTCCGACGACGGCATTCGAAGAATTGGCGGGAAGCGATTTCAGTGCGCTGCCCGTGGACCGGCCGCGCGGTTCCAGCTCGAATACCGTCGTCACCATCGGTGAGCGATTGATTCTCAAGGGCTACCGCCGATTGCGCGCGGGAACGAATCCGGAACTCGAGATGGGCCGGTACCTGACCGAAGTCGCGCACTATCCGAACTGCGCACCCCTGGCCGGTGCGCTCGAATATATCTCCAACGACGGCGAAGCGCGGCTGTTGGCGTTGTTGCAGGGCTACATTGCCAATCAGGGCGATGGTTGGACCCACTCGCTCGAGTATGTGCAGCGTCATCTCGAGCAGCATCGAACCGCGCCGGCCGGCGATGCCGTGCCCGTGAATGCGCATGAGGGCTACTTGGCGTTGATGCGCGTATTGGCGGTGCGCACCGCCGAACTGCATCGAGCATTGGCACAGCCTACGCAGGATTCCGACTTCGCTCCGCAGCCGCTCACCCGCGACGACATCGACGCATACCGCCAGCGCGCGACGGACGAAGCGCGCAACGCGCTTGGAATGCTCAAGTCGGCCTTGGATCAGGTGCCGGCGGCGGATCACGACCGGGCCGGCGCCGTGCTGGCACAGGGCGAGCAGGTGTTGGCGCGAATCGACGCCTTGTCGAGCCAAGTGCCGCAGGGCCTGAAGATACGCATCCATGGCGATTACCATCTCGGCCAGGTGCTCGTGACGCGCAATGATTTCGTCATCATCGATTTCGAGGGCGAGCCCGGACACAGCCTCGAGCAGCGGCGTGCCAAGCATTCACCTCTGCGGGATGTCGCCGGGATGCTGCGCTCGTTCAGTTACGTGCAGCACAGCGCCTTGCGCAATGTCGCTCACAACGACGCCGAAGGCGCTCGGCTCGCGCCGCTGGCGCGGGCCTGGGAGGTCGACGTGCGTGCGGCTTTTCTGTCTGCGTACGACACCGCGGCGCGCGACGCGAAACTGTACGGGCCGGAGGCGCTGCAGGCGGGCGGCGGACTCCTGGGTCTATTCGAACTGGAGAAGGCCCTGTACGAATTGCGTTACGAGCTCGGCAATCGTCCCGCCTGGGCCGGTATCCCCTTGCAGGGCCTCCTCGACTGGGGCGCCGCTTGAATGAATCACCATCGGACGCAGCGTCGGGATCCGGGAGGCTTGCATGCAAAGCATTGATTTATTGCTTGAGTCTGCACGGGAGTTTCTGCACCAGATCGCCGCCTTCCTGCCGCGGCTGCTGCTGGCGCTGGTCGTGGTCGCGGTCGGATGGCTCTTTGCCAAGGCGGTGCGCTTCGCCGTTGAAAAGGGGATGCGCGCCATCAATTTCACCGTGCTGACCGAACGCGCCGGTACCGACAATTTTCTGCAGCAGGCGGGCCTCAAGGGCGATACGACCACCTTGTTCGGACTGGTCGCGTACTGGGTGGCCATTCTGGCGACGTTGATGATTGCCTTCAACGGTCTCGGGGCGACGTACATTGCCGATTTGCTCGGGCGGGTGGTGCTGTTCACGCCCAAGCTGGTGGTGGCGATGCTGGTGGTGGTCTTCGGTTCGTATTGCGCACGCGTCGTCGGCAGCGCCGTGTACACCTATTGCGTGGATGCGCAAATACCGGATGCGGACCTGCTGGGCAGGATTGCGCGCTATCTCATCGTGATATTCGTCGTGATGATTGCCCTTGGCCAGGTCGAGGTCGGCGGTGACATCGTGCAAAGGACCTTTCTCATCCTGCTGGCCGGGCTGGTGCTGGCGCTGGCGCTGGCGTTCGGAATCGGCGGCAAGGACTGGGCGGCCGCGATGCTCGAACGCTGGTGGCCTCGGCACAAGCGGGACGACGACCCCTGATCATGCGTCGATGAGACCGTGGCGAATGGCAATCAGCGTCAGCTCGGATTGATTCACGACGCCGAGCTTTTGCTTGATATTGTATAAATGAGTGCCGATGGTCGATGCGGAAAGATTCAAATCCGAGGCGATGCGCTGCACCGTCGCGCCGCCGGCCAGGCGGACGAACACCTCGAATTCTCTCTCCGAGAGGCGCTCGACCGGCGACTTCGTTCCGCCGTCGAATTCCGCGAGCGCAAGCTTCTGGGCGAGCGCGGGGTCGAGATAGCGGCGGCCGGCGGCAACCACCGACACCGCTTCGAGCAGCGCCTCAGGGGCGCTGCGCTTCGACAGGAAGCCCAGCGCACCCTCTTGCAGTGCACGGCGGGCGTGCATGGGGTCATCGTGCGCCGATAGGGTCAATACCTGCGCGTGGGCGTCGCGAGCGCGAATCCGCCGCAGCGCCTCGAGGCCCCCCATGCCCGGCATGGCGAGATCCATCACCACCACGTCGGGCTTGAGCTCGAGATAGAGCTGGCACGCAGCTTCGCCGCTGTCAGCCTCGGCGACCACGGACATTTCCGCCGTGGACTGCAGCAGCAGGCGAAATCCCATGCGCACCACGGCGTGATCGTCGACCAGCAGCACCCTAATCACGCCGGATCACCCAAGGGAATGTCGGCGGAGAGGCAGACACCGCGCCCGCCCTGATTACCGATGGCAAACGTGCCGCCCAATTGCTGCACGCGGTCCGCCAAACCACGCAAGCCAAAATGCCCGGGTCTAGCCCAATCGTCGGGCAGCCCGATGCCGTCGTCGATCACCGTGGCGGTGATCCGCCATGCATCGCATTGCACGGCGATATCCACTCGCGAGGCCCGCGCGTGCCGCAGGGCGTTGATCAGGCCCTCCTGTACCACCCGGTAAATCGCGAGCGTGATACTGGGTCCGAGCTCGATGGGGAGTTCCTGCCGGAGCGAAAGGGCGATCGACGGGTGGCGCCGCTGCCAGTCGCGGACCAAGCTCTCGAGAGTCGCGGCCAGCCCCAGAGTGTCCAGCGACAGGGGAGTGAGCCGGGGAATGAGGCCATGCATGGCGTCGTACAAGCGCGCCGCCTCCTCTGAAATCAGTCTCGCGATGTCGCCGGTCGCGGGATCGCGCACGCCCCCTTGGCTCGCGATGGCCAGCGCGAGGCTGCGGATCGCAGTCACCGATTGACCGAATTCATCGTGCAGCTCGTGTGCGATCAGACGCCGCTCCTCCTCGACGCGCTGGTCCGCCAGGGAAGCCATCTCACGCCGTTCCTCGAGGCGCGCCTCGGCGTCATGCGCCTTGCGCTCGGCGAGAACCTTGTCTTGCACCGCCTGCGCCATGCGATTGAAGGCGGCGCCGATCGCGTGGGCTTCAGTGCCCGCCAGGCTCGGCAGGCGGAAGGCGAGGTCCCCTTGCTGAATGCGTTCGAGACCGTCCGCGATCACCGGGAAGGGCTTGAGCGCCCGCTTCACGGACCAGAACGCGAGCGCGTTCGCGACGACGAACATGGCCGCGGCTACGCCTGCGAGTCGCGTGACGTCATCCCATGCATCGAGCACGGCGCGCGAAGGCTGCGCTTGCACCACCAGCAGCACGCCGCCGCGCAGCGGAAACGTATATTTCGCCGGTTGCGGCGCCAGAAGATGCGCAAACCACACAGGCGCCTCGCGCCCGGCCTTGTAGGTTGCCGGCGGTGACTGGTACAGGACCTCTCCCGAAGCCGATTGCAGGGACACCTCATTTGCACGGACCCGGCCGAGTTGCTGCAGGAATTGCAGCACCAGGTCCGGTCCCCCAACCTGGGAGTAGACGGCTGCGAGGCGGCCCAGGAGCTGCGACGCCACGCGGTTGGCCGCCTCGATTTCCTCGCGCACGGAATTGCGCGTGCTTTGAACCTCGGCCGCGATCAGCACGATCACGAACGCGGCGCTGAGGCCTGCCATCACGAGATTCAAGCGGGTCCGCAATCTCATTGGGGCATGGTACCAGGGCCGTGCCCGGCGGCGGCGGCGGGCAGACGCGGCGATGCTCATGAAAATCATGAGACGCGTTTCATGATGCCGCTGATTCGACGAATCGGGTATCGGGAGGACGATAGGTCTGTACCACCTATAGGAGCTTCGACATGACATGGGAAACCCCACAGGCAGTTGAATTGCGGTTCGGTATGGAAATAACGATGTATGTGTCCAATCGCTGAATAGCGAAGGTGTGCGCCCGCGCACGCGGGCGGCGCCTAATGTCGTGAAAATTCGGGTGCTGGGGTCGGCCGCCGGGGGTGGTTTTCCCCAGTGGAATTGCAATTGCCCAAACTGCAGGGGGTACCGCGCGGGCACACTGCGCGCCAGCGCCCGTACCCAGTCGTCCATCGCCGTCGCCGCGGGCACCTCGTGGGTGCTCGTGAACGCCTCACCGGACGTCCTGGCGCAACTGCAAGCGAATCCTGATCTGCAGCCGGGCCGTGCGATACGCGACAGCGCCATCGTCGCGATCATCCTCGTCGACGGGCAGGTCGACCATACCACCGGACTGTATATGTTGCGCGAATCGGTCCGCCCCTGGTCCATCTGGTGCACCGACAGCACCTTTGCCGATCTTACCCAGGGCAATCCCGTATTCGGTGTGCTTGGCTACTTTTGCGGCGTGGATCGGCGGCGCATCGATCTGAACGACACCGGTTTCGCCGTCGATGCCTTGCGGGGGGTGCGGTGGCGCGCATTGCCGGTCGCCAGCAAACCCGCTCCCTATTCGCCGCACCGCGACTCACCCATTGCCGGCGACAATCTGGCGCTGGTGATCGAGGATGAGGGCACCGGGCGAACGGCGGTGTATGCCCCGGGTTTGAGTGCCATCGACGAGAGGGTATGGCACGCCATGCAATCCGCCGCCTGTGTGCTCGTGGACGGCACGTTCTGGACCGACGACGAGATGATCCGGCTGGGGATCTCGTCCAAACGCGCGCGCGATATCGGACACCTTCCACAAAGCGGTCCGGGCGGAATGCTGGAGTGGCTGGATCGCCTGCCGTCCGCCACTCGCAGGATCTTGATCCATATCAACAACACCAATCCCATTCTCGATGACAACTCCCCGGAATCGGCCGAGCTTGCGCGCCGCGGCGTCGAGGTCGCGCGGGACGGGATGGAGATCGAGCTGTGAGCGCCGCTGCCTGGAGCCGGGAGGAATTCGAAGCGCAGCTGCGGAGTTTGGGCCGTGCCTACCACATCCATCATCCCTTCAATGTAATGATGAATTCCGGTGCGGCGACCCCGACGCAGATCCGCGCCTGGGTTGCGAATCGCTTCTATTACCAGATCAACATCCCGATCAAGGATGCCGCCATTCTGTCCAATTGCACGGACCGCACGGTGCGCCGCGCGTGGGTGCAGCGCATACTCGACCACGATGGTTACGGCGAGGATCCCGGCGGGATCGAATCTTGGCTGCGGCTGGCAGAGGCGGTGGGATTGTCGCGGGAGAGAACGGAGAGTCTGACGGATGTGCTGCCCGGCGTTCGGTTCGCGGTCGACGCCTATGTCAACTTCGCGCGTCGCGCACCCTGGCCGGAGGCCGTGTGCTCCTCGCTCACGGAGCTTTTCGCGCCGGAGATCCACAAACAGCGTCTCGCGAATTGGCCGCAGCATTATCCGTGGATCGACCGCACCGGACTGCAATACTTCCAGAGCCGGGTCAGTTTGGCGCGCCGTGACGTGGAATTCAGCCTCGAGTTCACCCTGGATCGCTTCGATACGCATGCCTTGCAAGCGCGCGCGCTCGAGATTCTGCAGTTCAAGCTCGACGTGCTGTGGCAGATGAGCGACGCCATGGCACTGCGCTACATGGTCCCCTCATGAATCCACTCATCGTAGACGCCCTGTCGCGGCCCGCGGTTGCGCGCGGTTTCCGACTGCAATGGGAGGCCGCTCAAAACGCGCACGTGCTCCTCTATCCCGAAGGGATGATCAAGCTCAACACCAGCGCAGGCGAGATCTTGAAGCGCTGTGACGGTGCGACGACGATTGCGGACATTACGGTGGATCTCGAACGCGCCTTCGCGACCTCCAATCTGTCCGCGGATGTCATGCGCTTCGTCGCCTTCGCCGTGGAGAAGAAATGGCTGCAAATCCCCTTGTGAATGCGCAGGCTAAGCCCGGGCCGCCGCTGTGGCTGCTGCTGGAGCTCACGTACCGGTGCCCCTTGCACTGTGTTTTCTGCTACAACCCGACGGACTTCGCAAGCACGGCTGCGGAACTGGACACGGACGACTGGCTGCGTGTGCTGCGGCAGGCGCGCGCCCTCGGCGCGGTGCAACTGGGTTTGTCGGGTGGTGAACCGCTGACCAGAGACGATCTCGAGCCCATCGTGGCGGAGGCGCATCGGCTCGGCTTCTATACGAACCTCATCACGTCCGGCGTGGGCTTGAACGACGCGCGCCTGCACGCTCTCAAGGAAGCCGGGCTGGATCACATACAGCTCTCCTTCCAGGACAGCACGCAGCAGATGAATGATTTCCTGAGCAGCACGCGTACCTTCGAACTCAAATCGACGGTGGCCGCGCTCATCAAGCAATACGACTATCCCATGGTGCTCAACGTGGTCCTGCACCGGCTCAACATCGATCACGTGGAGGAAATCCTCGAGATGGCACTGCGTATCGGCGCCGACTACGTGGAACTGGCGAACACCCAGTACTACGGTTGGGCCTGGCACAACCGCGAGCAGTTGCTGCCCAGCCGCGACCAAGTGGAGCGGGCGGAACAGACGATGAAGCGCTTCCGCGAACGCGTCGGAAGCCGGATGCAGATCTATTTCGTCGTGCCCGATTATTTCGAGCGACGCCCCAAGGCCTGCATGAATGGGCTGGGCTCGATCTTTCTGACCATTGCACCGGACGGAACCGCGCTTCCCTGTCATGCCGCGCGTATGTTGCCCGGCCTCGAATTTCCCAATGTGCGCGACAGCAGCATCGAGGAGATCTGGTACGGCTCCGCGAGCTTCAATCATTTTCGCGGCGATGCGTGGATGAAAGAACCCTGTCGAAGCTGTCCGGAAAAAACCCGTGACTTCGGCGGATGCCGCTGCCAGGCGTACCTGCTCACGGGCGATGCAGCGAATGCAGACCCGGTCTGCGATCTGTCTCCGTACCATCATCTGGTGACGGAGGCGGTTGCGCGGGCGGAACGGCCCTTGTCCAAGGTTCCACGGCTGGGACCGGAGGAAAAGCCGCTGGTGTTTCGCAGCGCGCGGAATTCGTCTACGCTGTTCCCCTAGTGTCCTGTCTCACAAATACCTTACTCGCTGCGCCGCGTCTTGCCGCGCCGGGCGGCGTTGCGCCTCCTCGCCATAGTACCCGCTATGTCTCGTCGGCGCGCCTTGCCCGGCACGACAATCCGCGGGCGGATCGAGCAAGTTATTTGTGAGACAGGACACTACGAGATGAAGACTGACACGATGCAGTGGTTGACCTGGGCGTTCCTGATCGCCGTCGCGGCGGAGACGCTGACACGCCTGTGGCTGGGGTCGCGTCAGATCGCGGCTGTGCAGGCGCATCGGAACGAGGTCCCCGAGCCGTTCCGCGGACAAATCGCGCTTGCCGATCAACGCAAAGCGGCCGACTACACCACCGCCCGCGTCCGGCTGGGGCGATGGGCGACCGTCGTCGAGGCGCTGGTCAAACTCCTGCTTACCTTGGGCGGGGGCCTTGCTGTGATCGACGCAGTCTGGCGCCAAACGGGCTTTGGCGAACCGTGGCGCGGTGCGTGCGTCGTGGTCACCGTTGTGGTGCTGCTGCAGCTGGTCGGTCTGCCCTTCTCATTGTGGAGAACATTCAGGATTGAAGCCCGCTTCGGGTTCAACCGCGTCTCGCCGCAGCTCTATGCGACGGACTTGGTCAAGCAATTGCTGCTGGCCGTGTTGCTCGGCGCCCCACTGTTGGTGGCCACGCTCACCCTCATGGAACGTGCCGGAGCGGGGTGGTGGGTGTGGGCGTGGTTGATCTGGATGGCTTGGACGTTGGCACTGACCTGGGCCGCCCCTAGGTTCATTGCGCCGCTCTTCAATCGCTTCTCGCCGCTCACCGATGAATCGCTCAAGAAGCGGGTCGAGACTCTGCTCGAGCGCTGCGGATTCGCGGCGCGCGGGGGCGTGTTCGTCATGGACGGATCGCTGCGCTCGGCGCACGGTAACGCGTATTTCACCGGCATCGGGCGCAACAAGCGCATCGTATTCTTCGACACCCTGCTGTCGCGTATCGAGGCGCCGGAAATCGAAGCGGTGCTGGCCCATGAGCTGGGGCATTTTCGCCTGCATCATGTGCGCCAGCGGCTGGTGGCGTCCGTGGTGCTGACGTTCGGCGGTTTGGCGCTGCTCGCCTGGGTTGCACGGCAACCGGGGTTCTACAGCGCGCTTGGCGTGCCGGTGCCGTCCGCTGCGATGGCGCTGCTCTTGTTCGCGGTGACCGTCCCGGTCTTTGCATTCTTTGCGACGCCCGTCATGTCCTCGTGGTCGCGCCGCCACGAGAGGCAGGCCGACGATTTTGCAGCCAAACACGCCGATGCCGGCAAGTTGGCGGCCGCCCTGGTCAAGCTGTTTCGCGACAATGCGTCGACTCTCACGCCCGATCGCATTCACTCGGCGTTCTTCGATTCCCACCCGCCGGCGCTCGAGCGAATTGGGCGGCTGACTACATTGGCGTCGAGTTCGTGATTGCCTCCAGATCAGCTGGATGAGTCAGGTGTAATCACGGGCAGCCCGGCGGCTTTCCAGGCGGCCAAGCCGCCGCCCATGTGAGCGGCGTGGAGCTGACCGGCGGCGAGACGCCGCTCGGCCGCTGCAAGCGACCGCTTTCCGCTTCCGCAATGAAAGACCACGCGCCGAGATTCATCGTCGGGCAGGGCGGCGGGGTCGAATGTCGAGAGCGGAAAGAGAAGCGCCCCCGCAATCCGTTCCGACGCATACTCTTCGGGCTCCCTGACATCGATGAGAAGCACCTTGTGGGCGTGCAGGAGCCGGGCAACCTCAGCGGCATTCAGGGTCTCGACCGGTGTTGAATGGACGCTCATCGGGGAAGCTCCTTTGATTCACGAAGCCAGCGGCGATTTTATCACCAAGACATCGCAGGGTAGCGACTCGAACACCGACTCGGCCGTGCTACCAATGTCCGGGGGCATCACTCTGTTGCGTGCCAGGGCGCCCATGACCACGATATTGGCGTTCTGTTCCATTGCGACGCGCGGAAGATGGGTATCCGGCAAACCAATCTTGACGTGGAGGTGCCGCTTGTCCACCGAATATCGCCTGACAAAGGCATTGATCGCCCAATGCCGTCGTTGTTCATCGACGACGCGGGCTCGATCGACGTCGCTCGGAATAGGCGCGCCCGCATTCGTGGACGTGGCACCCGCAGCGGGAAATAGAGCGTGCGTTTCCCCGACCTGCTGACTCAGCGCTTGCTCAAATCCGCGCTGATCGGGCAGGCCGCTGAATATTCGGCGGACGAACTGCGTTCACTGGCCGCCCACTGCACCACGCAGGAGGACAACGCTGCCAAGGTGGAACGACAAGTAGCCAAGTCGGCTGCGGCGCTGTTGCTGGCATCGCGCATCGGTCAACGCTTCGACGCCATCGTCACCGGCGCCGCGGACAAGGGGACCTGGGTCCGGATCTCCACACCGACGGCCGAGGGCAGGCTGGTCAAAGGATTTGAAGGTCTGGACGTTGGCGATCGAGCCCACGTCAAACTGGTCCGGACGGATGTCGCCCGAGGCTTCATCGATTTCGAGTGCCTGAAATAGAACTCAGGCGGAACCCGACGAGGCCAGCCCTTGCTTCGCGCACTCGAGAACCCGGGAATCGAACGACCGCTGACCGGACGACCCGCTGACCGTCGGGCTAGGATCTATCGGTCAGCACAAATTGCAGCTTCACGAGGTGCGCAATCGAACGGGCCCCCATTTTCTCCATGACCTTGGCGCGATGGATTTCGACGGTGCGCTCGCTCAAGTCCAGATCGATGGCGATCACCTTGTTCGCCGCACCTTCCACGACCAAATCCATGACTTGCCGTTCGCGAGGGGTCAAGGATTCGAGCCGGTGCAGCACCTCTGCGCGGCGTGCGACCGTATTGCGATTCTCGGCATCTTGCTTCAAGGCGTGATTGATGTGGTCGAGCAAGTCCTGATCCCGGAACGGTTTCTGAATGAATTCAAAAGCACCTTCCTTCATCGCCTGCACGGCCATGGGAATATCGCCGTGGCCGGTAATGAAGATGACGGGCAGCATGGAGCCTATGCGGTTGAGGTGCTGCTGCAGTTCCAGGCCGCTCATGTCCGGCATGCGGATGTCCAGCACCAGGCAGCCCGGCGAGTCGGCCTTGAAGTTCGCCAGGAATTCGCTTGCGCGCGAAAAAACCGCCGTCTTGTATCCGATCGTGCTCAATAGAGTGTCGAGGGCGCGCCGCATCCCATCATCGTCGTCAACCACATAGACGGCGGGCGCAGTGCCTTTATCATTGGGCTTTGACATACGAACTCCGATCAACCTGCTGCAACCGGCAGGCGGAACCAAAAGCGGGTGCCGCCCGCCGGTAAATTGTCAAATCCGATCGTCCCCTCATGAGATTCAATGATCGCACGACTTGAAGCCAGGCCAAGGCCGGTGCCCTGAGGTTTCGTTGTAAAGAATGGCCGGAATAGCTGCTCTTGCACGTTCGTCGGAACTCCGGCACCGGAATCCGTAACGCCGGTCTCCACGGAATAGCGATCGGCCGATACGTCGATCCGGATCGAGGGCATATCCGACACCTGGGCGCCGGCATCGGCGGCGTTTTGGGCCAGGGCGAACAGAACGTGCTGAATTCTCAGGCGATCAACCAGCAAATCAGGCACCGGACCCGGGATGTCCACGTTCACTTTGCTGTTGGTGCGAAGCGCGAGAACGTCAAGCGCAGGCCGTAACTCCGCAATGAGATCGGGTAGCTGGCATCGGGTACGGGTGGGTAACTCTTGTTCAAACAGCCCCCGGATGCGTTGGATTCCCGCGCCCGCGCCGAGAGCTGCCTGGTTGATCTGGCGAAAGACGTCCAGGGCGGAACTCACCATGGGATCGGGCCGGTTCAGCATCCGTTCGCCGGCCTGGGCAAAGGTCGCGATTGCGCCCAACGGCTGATTGAGCTCGTGAGCAACACCGTTCGCCATCTCTGCAAGCGCCGACACCCGGGCGAACTCCATCAATTGCTTGAGAATGAGATCGGAGTCCGACCCGTTCGTCTTGATTTCGCTCAATGACAACTCCTTTTGGTCAAAGAGTACCGGCTCGCCGCGCTTTGATCCCGACGATGGGAATTGTGATATCGTCAAAGTCATTATTCAATGCAACACCAGGTCCGCGCTCACCGGACAGTATTGGGTATTCAGGGTCCATGGTATTCAGGGTCCATGGTATTCAGGGTCCGTGATGAAGTGCCGATTGGTACTGCTGGAAGACAATGACGCGGTGCGTAGGGCCACCCAATTGTTTCTGTCCCTCGAAGGCTTTGACACGCGGACCGCCGCCACCGTTGCAGATGCTGAGAGCCTGGTAGTCGATATGCAGCCCGGCGATGTATTCATCACGGACTATCACCTCGGCGGCCCCCTGACCGGACTCGACGTTCTTCAGCAACTGCGTACCCAGAAGGGCCGTGACATTCCCGCCATCCTATTGAGCGGTGATTTGCCGTCGATGATGCGGGTGGTTAACACGCCAATTCCGAGGTGCCGTTTTCTCAGCAAGCCGGTCAATACCAAGGCATTACTCTCAGCCATTGCCGAACTCAGCGGGAGTTAGGGGAGGCCGATGCAGGCGATGGTATTACGTGCACGAGGCGCACCGCTGAGCTTGGAGGAGCGGCCGGATCCCGTACCCGGGGCCGGCGAGATTCGGATTCGCGTCGAGGCCTGCGCCGTGTGCCGGACGGATTTGCACCTCATCGACGGCGAGCTGCCCCGTGTCCGCTATCCCATCGTTCCGGGGCACGAAATTGTCGGGATCGTGGAAGCCCTGGGCCCGGGCTCAGGCACCTTGGGCGTGGGGCAGCGCGTGGGGATTCCTTGGTTGGGGAAGACCTGCGGGCACTGCGAATTCTGCATTTCCGAGCGCGAAAATCTTTGCGATGCGCCGACGTTTACCGGATATGACCGGGACGGCGGGTTTGCCACTCAGGTCGTTGCGGACGCGGCCTTTGCCATTCCGTTGGACGCCTTTCCCGATCCGATCGCGGCTGCGCCGCTGCTGTGCGCCGGTTTGATCGGCTGGCGCTCGCTGGTTGCCGCCGGAGAGGGTAGAGCGATCGGCTTGTATGGCTTCGGTGCCGCCGCACATGTCATTGCGCAAGTGTGCCGGTGGCAGGGCCGCGAGGTGTTTGCATTCACGCGCGCGGGCGATCGAGCTGCACAGTCCTTCGCGCTCTCTCTCGGGGCCGTTTGGGCGGGTGGCTCCGGGGACGCGCCTCCCGAACGTTTGGATGCCGCGATTATTTTTGCACCCGCGGGCGAATTGGTTCCCGCGGCCCTCAAGGCCGTGAAGAAAGGCGGAAGAGTGGTCTGCGGTGGTATATACATGAGCGATATACCCTCATTCCCATACGGCATTTTGTGGGAAGAGAGACAGATCGTCTCGGTTGCAAATCTTACACGGCGCGACGCGGCTGCGTTTTTGCCGGTTGCGCGTCAGGCCGGGATACAGACATCCACGACGCCTTATCGGCTACACGATGCGAATGAGGCAGTACGCGACTTGCGCGACGGACGCATTCAAGGGGCGGCCGTTCTCGTGATGGGTTGAAAACGAACGGCCACCGCTGTCATGGGCGCTGGAGAAGACAATCAGGTACAACATTCACATTCCGCGCATGATTCCGCGCATATAATCACTCGCGGATCGCCTTCAAATCATGGACGTCATCGAAACCCAAAGTTCGCGGAGGTTTTCATGAGCATCACTGATATGAACTTAGAACACCCGATCAGGGTGCAGCCCTACGAACCCAGCGATTTGACCCGCGTCGCCGAATCGCAAAAGCGCACCGCCTCGCTCGGCCTTCTCGGCAATCTGTCGTTGTACATCGTGCCGCATGCTTTCGAAGACCGCCGGACTTTGATCGCAAAGGCCGCATACCACAAAGCCGAATGCCGCGGGTTCGCTCCCGGTCACGAGCTCGAGGATTGGCTGGCGGCAGAAAACGAGGTCGATCAGCGCCTCGCCGGCGAAGGCCGAGTTTTCTGAATCGCCGGCGGCGGCCGGCGCCCCTCGAACCTGGCTCCTAAGCCGCCGCCCGCTGCGCGGGCGAATCTTCCAGCGCCCGGGCGAGGACGTCGTCGATCTTCTCCGCCCAGACGAACTCGAGCTTCGTTCGCACGCTCTCCGGAATGTCCTCAAGGTCGCGGCGATTGCGTGCCGGCAGGATCACGGTGTGAATGCCGGCGCGTGCCGCGGCCACGCATTTTTCCTTGATGCCGCCGACCGGCATCACCACGCCCCGCAGGCTGATTTCTCCGGTCATGGCCACGTCCGCCCGCACGGTTCGCTGCGTCAGGAGGGATGCCAATGAGGTGGCAATGGCGACCCCGGCGCTCGGACCGTCCTTGGGGATGGCGCCGGCCGGCACGTGTATGTGCAAGTCGCTATTGTCCAAGGCGGTGGGATCTATCTTCAAGCGATCCGCCTGCGACTTCACCCAGGTGACGGCGGCCTGAGCACTCTCCTTCATGACGTCACCGAGCTGTCCGGTCAGAATGAGTTTGCCCGTCCCTCTCACGCGGCTGGACTCGATGAAGAGAATATCGCCGCCCGCGGGGGTCCAGGCGAGGCCGGTGGCGACGCCCGGAACGCTGGTGCGCAGCGCCACGTCACTTTCGAAGCGCGCGGCACCCAGGATGCGGGGTACGTCGTCCACGCCAATCGAGACGCTTTGCGCCCCGCCGGAAGCGATGGTGACCGCGGCGTTGCGGAGCAGCGCCCCGATCTGGCGCTCCAGGTTCCTCACGCCGGCTTCGCGCGTGTAGTCCACGATGACGCGGCGCAGTGCCTCTTCGGAGACGTCGACCTGAGAGGCGGTGAGGCCATTCGCCTTCAACTGCCGGGCGAGCAGGTAGCGCTTGGCGATCTGCAGCTTCTCCTCTTCGGTGTAGCCGGTGAGTTCGATGATTTCCATGCGATCGCGCAACGGCGGCGGTATGGAATCCAACACGTTGGCGGTACCTATGAACAGCACCTTCGACAAATCGAAGGGCACGGCCAGGTAGTTGTCGCGGAACGTGTTGTTCTGCTCCGGATCCAGCACCTCGAGCAAAGCCGAAAACGGATCGCCCTGGAAGCTCGCCGAGAGTTTGTCCACTTCGTCGAGCATGAGGACAGGATTGCGCGTACCGGCCTTGCGCATGGCTTGCGCGATGTTACCGGGCAGCGACCCGATGTAGGTGCGCCGATGGCCGCGAATTTCCGCCTCATCGTGCACGCCGCCCAGGCTCACGCGCCCGAACTTGAGGCCGATGGCCTTGGCAATGCTCTGACCGAGCGAGGTCTTGCCCACACCGGGGGGACCGACGAAGCAGAGAATGGGACTGCGGCCCTCGGGGTTCAGTTTTCGGACGGCGAGGAATTCCAATATCCGGCGCTTGACCTTCTCGAGCCCGTAATGATCTTGGTCGAGTATCTTCCGCGCCTGCTCGATGTCGACCGTCTCGGGATCGACTTTCGACCAGGGCATGGCCACCAGCCAGTCGAGGTAGGTTCGGGTCATGGAATATTCGGCGGACGAGTCCGGCATGCGCTCCAAACGCTTGAGTTCGCGCTCAGCTTGCTCGGCGACTTCCGGCGGCATGCCGGCATCCTTGATGGCTTGCTTGAGCTCGTCGAGCTCCGCAGACGAGGTGTCGGTTTCGCCCAGCTCTTTTTGAATTTGCCTCAACCGCTCGCGCAGCACGGCTTCTTTCTGCCGTTCGTCGAATGCTTCGCGGGTCCGCTCATCGATCTGTCGCGATACCTTCAGAACCTCGATACGCCGGCCAAGCAGGGCCAACACGCGATCCAGCCGGTTCTTGAGATCGAATGTGGCCAAGATCTCCTGTTTCTCCGCGGCCTTCAGATCCATGAAGCTCGCCACCATGTCGGCCAGCGCCGGAATCGACTCGATGCTGCGGATGGCGTTGACGAGCTCCCCCGGCGCCTGCGGCAGGAGCTGCACGGCCTCCAGCGCTTTTTCGCGCAGATTGAGCCCGCGAGCTTCGACTTCGCGGTCCAGAACCGTGGGCTCCTTGTGTGTTTCTATCCGCGCCACCAGGAAGGGCTCCCGACTGACGTAGTCCAGTACCGTGAATCGCTCTTCTCCTTGGGCGATCAAATGGTGGGTACCGTCCGGCGCCGTGATGAAACGCACGATGCTGGCGGCAGTGCCGACACGATGCAGATTCTCGGGGCCCGGCGCGGCGGCGCCCTCGGCCGGATCAGTCTGCAGCAGAAGTCCCACGCGGCGCTGGGTCCGCACCGCTTCCTGAGCCGCCGCCAGCGCCGCGCCACCGGCAATGGCGATCGGTAGAACGACGCCGGGGAACGGTACCGCGTTGCTGACCGGCAAAATGATGAGTACGTCTTCGGCGTTCATTGCGCCTCCCTCGTGAGCCGCAGAAACAGGCAACCGCGATCCAGCTGACGCTCGACCAGCGCATAGTGCCCGGGCGGCAGATCGATACGCCGGCGCATCCGGCCATAGGGAATTTCCAGGCGCACGACGTTCACGTGGGCGCTGAGCGAAGGCGGCGGTACCACGGTTTCGATCTGGAGTCCGGTCGGCGTTATCTGCACGACTACCTCTTCGGCGCGGGCGCCTGGCAACGCGACCACCACCTGGAGCTCGGATCCGTCCGCAAAGATGTCGGCCGGCGGCTCCCACACGGGATGGGTCGCGGGCACGGCCAGCAGTTCGAAAAATCGCCGATGCTTGCGCTCGGCCTCGTCGAGCAGCGCACAGGCTTCCGCCCACATCCAGGATTTTCTGCGGTTTGAGTTCATGGTAGTCGCCAGAATGATGAATAAACTGAACGTGCGGACATTTTGGCTCAGTTCAAGGGGAAACCGGGAGCGGAGAGACGAGGGCGCGGCCGCATCACCCGAGCTGTCCTACGCGGACTGTCAGAGGATTCTGAATGCGCCGCACAATGCGGTGCGAGGCGATCGCGGGGGCGTCGCTGCCTAGGTTACGCGCGGCGCGGGCCGATCGACCACCCGCACCGTATAGCCGCCGGATTTCTCGTCGGGCCGCAGACTGAGCAGTCCCCGCTTCTCGCCGTCGGCCAATAGATCATTGAACGATTTGAACCCATAGGCGCGCTCGTTGAAACCCGGATGTCGGCGCTTGATCGCCTGCTTGATCATCGAACCCCAGATGGGCTCACTCCCACCGCGCTCCTCGGCCAAGGCTTCCAGCGTTTCCACGATCAGCTCGATCGCATCGTTGAGATCCGGACCCTTGTTCTCGGCAGCCGCCGTTTCGGCGGGCGGGTTTTCGGTCGACACGGCCGGGGGGCGGGCGGCGGGCGCCGCGGTACGGCGGCGGGCCTTGGAAGGCTCCTTGCGGACCAGGTCATCGTAGTAAATGAATTCGTCGCAGTTGTTGATGAAGAGGTCCGAGGTCGAGTTCTTGACGCCGACCCCGATGACGGTCTTGGCATTTTCGCGCAATTTGCTCACCAGCGGCGAGAAGTCCGAGTCGCCGCTCAAAATGACGAAGGTATCGACGTGCCCCTTGGTGTAGCACAAGTCGAGCGCGTCGACGACCATGCGAATGTCCGCGGAGTTCTTGCCCGATTGGCGCACGTGCGGGATTTCGATGAGCTCGAACGCCGCTTCGTGCAGGCCGCGCTTGAAGTCCTTGTAGCGATCGAAATCGCAGTAAGCTTTTTTGACGACGATGTGGCCCTTGAGCAGCAGGCGCTCGAGCACCTTCTCTATGTCAAAACTCGGGTACTTGGCGTCGCGTGCGCCCAAGGCGATGTTCTCCAAGTCGAGGAAAACCGCCATGGTGGCGTCGGACGTACGGGTTGTCATTGGGGACCAGTCTACCGCATTCCTCGCGGCCCTCGAGCTAGAACCAGTTGTAATTGAAGCTGACGCTGACGCGTTCGGCATCGACGCGGTTCGGCACCACTTCATGCCGCAGCCAGCTTTCGAAGAGCACCACTTGGCCGGCGGCGGCAGGGAATGTTCCCCACGGGCGGGTCTCGCGCTTGGCGGTGGCCTTGCGCGGGGGCGCGGCCATGAAACGATCCAGCCGCGGATCCTCGAATTTGATCCCGGGAGTGCCCGCCGGGACGTGTACATAGTACGTGCCGCTCAACGTCGACAAGGGATGCAGATGCAGGCCGTGCACCACGTGTTTGGGCATGATGTTGAGCCAGCAATCCGTCATTTTCAGATCGCGCCCCTCGAGATCCCACTCCACTGCATCGGCGAAGGCCTTGACATGGCGCTCCAGCTTGCTCTGCAAGGCCTTGAAGGTCGGCGAAATGCGCTGCAGCCAGTGCACCGAACCGTAGGACGTGTAGCCGCCCGGATAATTCTCGGCGGACCATCGGCGACCGGCCGCATCGTCATGGCGAAGCTGCCGGCATTCCTTTAGCAGCTGTCGGTTGAACTCGCTTGCTCCACGTCTCTGCAGGGCGCCGGAGTACACGAAAGTCGGAAATAGTTTGTGTATCGTCATCCGGCAAGCGTAACGGGCATGGCACACGGTGGCAAAATACCCGCAACATGCCGTCCGTCCGAGTTGAAGTCTACATACAGCCGCGAGCCGCAAGAACCGAGCTCGCGGGGGTGCACGGCGATTCGATCAAGATTCGCATAGCCGCGTCGCCGGTCGAAAACGCCGCCAACCACGCTCTGATCGAATTCATCGCAAAGCATTTGGGTATCGCAAAACGCCGTGTGCGCGTGGTATCAGGAGCTAGCAGCCGCAAAAAAGTCCTCGAAATCGACGACGTCAGTGCTGATAGGATCACCGCCGCACTCCGCTCCTGAGTCCGACCTGCAACGCCGGCCTCGTCCCAAGAGCGCACGCTGAAGGCCGCGGTTTTACGGCGCAATAGGATAAAATCTTCCATGAACTCCGTGCAGGCCGCACCGTTCCCACGTCCCGCGACCGCCATTCCGTGGCGGGTGACGCCGCCGCTGATCAGCACGGCGCTGCTCATGCTCGGCTCCGGATTCTTGGGTTCGCTGCTGCCCTTGCGATTCTCTGCCTTGGGGCTGTCGGACGGGGTGATCGGATTGATCGCCACTGCCGAAGCGCTTGGATTTCTGGCGGGGTGCCTGTACGCCCACAGGGTGATAGCGCCGGTGGGCCTCGAACGCGCGTATGCCACCTTTGCTGGCTTGAAATCGGTCGCAATCCTGGGTCTTTACTTCTCGGACAGCGTCCCCACACTGGCGCTGCTGCGTTTCCTGATCGGCGTCAATGCCGCGGGACTTGCCATCATCGTCGAGAGTTGGCTGAACGCCTTGGTCCCGAATGAGCAGCGCGGCCGGGTTCTGACGATCTACGTGCTGGTATACGGTTTGTTCTTCGGCGTGGGCCAGTTGTTAAGCCAATCCCTCAACGTCCGGGGTCCAGAGTTATTGTTGATCGCCGGCATGTCCACGACGCTGGCACTGCTCCCCATGGTGGCGATCGACGTGCGTGCGCCGGTTCTGCCGCGCCGGGTGAAGTTGGAGATTCTCAAGGCACTGCGCACCTCGCCGGTGAGCGTCACCGCCTGCTTGTTGAATGGTCTCATTCTGACCGCCTTCACCACCGTGGGACCTCTGTTCGGCGCGCGCATCGGTTTCGATCAACAGCACATCGTGCTGTTGATGGCCTGTGTCTCCCTGGGCGGACTTTTTCTTCAATGGCCGATCGGTCACTTCTCGGACAAAGTCGACCGTCTGCATACCCTGATCGGTCTGGGTGTCGGCATCCTCGCCGTGGCCGCCGCGCTTGCGTGGGCTCATCAGCGGATGCCGTTTGCATTGCTTGCGCTGCTGTTCGGCGTCTTTGGCGGGCTTGCGGAAAGCCTCTACGCGGTCGGTGTCGCGCACGCCAATGACCGCGCCGTCGCAACCGACTACGTCGCCTTGTCCTCGACCTTGTTGTTCGTCTGGGCGCTGGGTTCCTCCGTGGGTCCCACCGTCGGGACTTACGCCATCCAACTCATCACGCCGAGCGCGTTCTTCGTCTACGTGTTCCTGCTGACGCTGGGTTTTACGGTGTTCGCCGCCTGGCGGCTGTCACGCCGCAAGGTCGATCGCATCGTTGAGTCGCGCGAGGACTTTCTTGCCTACCCGCAGACGTCGCCGGAAATCTATGCCTGGCTGCCCTATCACCGGGACGCCGCACCGGCACCCGAAAGCCCGCAAGTCGTGGTCGATGTCCCGACGATCGATACGAAACCTCTTGAACGGAATTTGCCATCTCAAGGTGAGCCTTAGGCCGTGACTCCGGAGCGGCAATCCGTTAAAGTAACACCAGGTATAGCGAGGTAACACTTCATGGCAACGAATCTCACCAGTAAAGGCCAAGTCACCGTTCCCAAAAAGATCCGCGACTACCTCGGCCTCAAACCCGGCGCAGCGGTAACTTTCGAACGTCTCAATAGCGGCGAGATTGCTCTCCGCGCCGCTCGCCCAAGCGCGAAGCCGCGAGCCAGCAAATTCGGCAAGCTGCGTGGTCGAGCGACAGTGCGCATGAAGACAGAGGAGATTCTCGCCCTGACGCGCGGCATCTAACTCGATGATTCTCGTCGACACGAACGTCCTGCTCGATGTGCTCGAAAACGATCCGAAATGGGCCACGTGGTCGCAAGAGAGGCTGGATGCAGCGAGCACGACCGACACGCTCGCGATCAACCCGATCATCTACTCGGAGCTCTCCATCGCGTTTGCCCGCATCGAAGAACTCGAAACCGTCATTGCGGAAGGCGCTCTTACCGTGGAATCCATCCCGCGAGAGGCACTATTTCTCGCCGGCAAGGTCTTCCTGAACTATCGGCGCAGCCGCGGCACCAAGCAAGGCGTATTGCCGGATTTCTTCATCGGCGCGCACGCCGCCGTCATGCAATGGCCGATCCTGACTCGCGATGTCGGTCGCTTTCGCACCCACTTCCCGACGGTATCACTGATCGCGCCTTGACAGTGCTGGCGGAACGCAGCACTCAGGGGCGTTCCCGCGGATGTGTCCGCCTACGTTTCCGCGGAAACGCCGCAATGACCAGCCAGCGGACGACTCCGCGTTTCCGCGGAAACGCGTGCCGTCACATGTCTAGACGGATAGCTTGATTTCGTTGAATTGAATCACGGGCGCAACGTCGGTGTAGCGCGGGATATCGGCCTGGATCTCCTTGGCGGCGGGACCCCATACGTCGGCAAAGGCCTGGATGCTGTCGAAATAGAACTGGCATCCGCCGTAGAACGCGGGCGGCTCGCCCGGCGCAGTGCCTTGAACACCGGCGTCGACCTCGGTCTTGCGCAGGCCCTTGTTCAGCAGACGCATGGCGAGCGGCATGTGCTTGCTAACGTAGTAGTTCATATCGAAGTGCGAGCCGGGCTTGTTCGGATACAGCACACTGACTTTGATCATGGGCATGCCTCGCGTGGATTCTCGAAAACTCTGAATATACTCCGGCAACGGCTATCCGGCAGCGGCTATGGTGCGGCCGCGGACCCCGCGGGGGCTCGCGAGTCGCTCGCTCCGTAGAGGATTCCGGGGCGGGGGAATCCCAGGGCCTTGGCTTGGGCGGCGTCCACGGGTGCGATGCCGATGGCCTCGGCTGCATTGCCGGTTCCCCAGGGTTCCAGGGGCACTACGCGGTAGCCCATCTGGGTCAAGGATTTGGCCGTGTCCGCGGAGAACGCGAACGGTTCGCCTGCCAGAGTGTCCGGCAACCATTGATGATGTATTCGCGGCGCATCGACGGCTTCCTGCAGCGCCATCCCGTGGTCGATGACATTGGCGATGATCTCCAGGACCGTCGTGATGATGCGCGATCCGCCCGGCGTGCCGACCACCAGCACCGGTTTGCCGTCCCTCAGCACGATCGTGGGAGTCATGGAACTCAAAGGCCGCTTGCCCGGCGCAATCGCGTTCGCCTTGCCCTGCACCAAACCAAACATGTTCGGCGCACCGGGCTTTGCGGTGAAGTCGTCCATCTCGTCGTTCAAAAAGAAGCCGGTGTCGCCGGCGATGACCTTGGCGCCGAAGTCGTCGTTGATGGTGTAAGTGACCGATACGGCGTTGCCTTTGGCGTCGACGACCGAGTAATGCGTCGTCGTTGCCTTTTCATCCGCTGCCGTGCCATCGCCGAGCGCCGACGAGGGTGTCGCACGATGCGGTTGAATGCGTGCTCTGATCGACTCGGCGTGGTGCATCGACAACAGCCGTGCAATCGGATTCTCGACGAAGGCGGGGTCGCCGAGGTAGGTGTTGCGGTCGCGATAGGCGTAACGCATGGCCTCCGTCATCAGATGCACCGAATCGCTGGAGTGAAAACCGAGTGCCTTGAGAGGATAGCCTTCCAGCACTTGCAGCATTTCGCAAAGGGCGACTCCGCCCGAGCTGGGCGGAGGCGCCGACAGAATGGTGTAGCCGCGGTAACGGCAGGAAATCGGCGCGGACTCGGTTACCTCATACGCCGCGAAATCCTTCTGAGTCAGGAGTCCGCCGTTGGCGCGAGAGGAGGCGGCCACGGCGTCGGCGATCGCACCCTGGTAAAAGGCCTGCGGGCCGCCGTCGCTGATGGCGCGCAATGTCGCCGCCAGATTCTTCTGCACCAAGCGCTCCCCGGGTTTGAAAGGCATTCCCTGATGGAGGAATACCGCGGCGACGTTCGGCTGCGAGCGGAATTGAGCGGTACCGACGTCGAGTACGTCGACGTCACCGCGCGTCAAGATGAATCCGTCCTGTGCCAGCCGAATCGACGGCGCCATGAGGATGGGCCGCGGCAAGGTGCCGTATTCGCGGCGCGCGGTTTCGAGCCCCAGCACGGTTCCGGGCACGCCGGCCGCGAGATAGCCGTTCACGCTCTTATCGCTGACAGGGTTCCCCTGCGCGTCGAGAAACATATCGGCGCGCGCCGCGAGCGGCGCTTTCTCGCGAAAGTTGATGAAGGTGTTTCTGCCGTCCGCCAGGTGAATCGTCATGAAACCGCCGCCGCCGAGATTGCCGCAGCAGGGATGCGTCACGGCGAGCGCGTAACCCGCGGCTACCGCCGCGTCCACGGCATTTCCACCCTGACGCAGAACGGCGGCACCCACATCGGAGGCCAGGTGTTGTGCCGTCACGACCATGCCGTCGGTCGATTCCACAGCCGCCGGAGCGGCGGCGTGCGCGGGCGCGAGTGCGCCTGCGAGCGCGGCCACGGTCAGGCCGATTGACGAGAACATAGCGATGGGAGCCGGCATTCCGGGACAGCCTACTTGAGATTCTTGGTCGAGGCATGGGGCAAGCGCCTGGGGTCAAATGACACCGGTCACCAAATGAAACCCTGATTTATTGCAGGCCGGGAGCCAATGCCCTTTTGTACCCTGGGCGTGGCTGAAACCAGCCCAGAAGGCGGGCAACTTGGCCGATCTGGAGGGGCGATCACACGACAAGGGACATGGGACATGATCGTTGCGCGGCTTGACTTTTCTATTGACACCGGTAGCATAACAAAAAAAAATAGCCGGTCTGATCGGTGCTGGACGTAAGGGGGAACCATGTATTACCAATCGGCGGTGCGCGTATCGCTCGCCTTCTTCGCGCTTTGCTGGGGATTGAGTGCTGTCCACGCACAGACCGCGCTCAATGCGGATCGCCAGGAGCCGGCCGGGCTCGAGGAAATCGTCATCACTGCCAACAAGCGGGCAGAATCCATCAGGGACGTCCCGGCATCCGTCCTGGCGTTTACCGCAGAAACGCTGGACCGCACCAATGTCCGCGATTTCGATGATCTCGTCACCATTGCGCCCAGTGTCACCATTACCAAGACGACTCAACCGGCGAACAACAGCATCAATATCCGCGGCATCGGCACCTATTCGTACAGCATAGCCACTCAGGCAAGCACCGCGGTGGTCGTGGACGACGTGCCGCAGGCGTTCCAGGCGGAGGCCTTTACATCGCTCGCGGATGTTCAGCAGATCGAGATCTTGCGTGGACCGCAGAGCACGCTCTTCGGGAAATCGGCTTCGGCGGGCGTGATCAACATCACGACCCAAGGTCCGAGCGACGTATGGACGGCTCGCGCGAACGTTCTGGCGACGAACGATCACGAAGAAAGGGTTCAAGCGTCGGTTTCCGGTCCTGTCAGCGACACGGTCAAGTTCCGGCTGAGCGGAAATTACAGCGACTATCGGGGAAACGTGCACAACCTGACCACGGGCAGTTGGCTGAACGGCGACAAGAACCAGACGCTGCGTGCCAACGTCGTGTGGCAACCCGCCGCGGATTGGACCGTCACGTGGCTGCCCTACGTCATTTCCGACGCCGCGAGCTGCTGCGCCAGCGCACCCTATTTCATCAGCCCCGGCGTAACCTTCAGCAAGGCCAAGTTGCCCGTATCCCTCATCCTTCAGGGAATAACGCCGTCCTCGAGCAACACCCTCCTGCGCAATGACGTAAACGCACAGGGCGATTCCTACGATCTGGGAAGCGGCTTCAAAGTAGCCCATGATCTTGGCAATGGCTTGATGCTTACCTCGATCTCGTCATACGACCATTTCACGCTGCATGATTTACAGGACACCGATCTTACGTCCTACGACTACAGCCTGCTCGCACCGATCGCACCCAAGGGAGGCTCGGCGAACGGCGGCTACTTCGCCGTCAACACGGTCACCCAGGAGCTGCGGCTCACGTCGCCGTCATCCGGCGCCCTCAAGTACGTGGCCGGTGGATTCTTCAGCGATTCGAGGTCAAAGCGCGATTTTGTGCGCGGTTCCAATACACTCGGGACTTACAACGGCCTCCCCTCCATACCGACGAGCAATTCGAGCACCTATTCCAGCTACCTGGACAACTCGAACATAAAAACAGCAGCGCTCTACGGGCAGGCGACGTACACCTTCACGGATCGGCTCACCCTGGTGGGCGGTCTGCGCCTGCATCATGAAGACGTCAGCTACAACTTCTGGGATCGCCTTCACAATGTCTACTACGGCTACCCGCATTGCTCGACGAAGAGTCCGACCGTGCGGATTTCAACGTGCAACAACGACACCGTCGTCCTGGAAAAGGCCGCGCTCGAATATCACTTCACGCCGGATGTCATGATGTTCGCGGATTATGCCTCGGGCTATAAGGGACTCGCCTATGATTTGACGAGTACCCTGACCACACGGACCTTGGTTCCGTCGGGGCCGCTCGCGGGAATTCCGGTCGGCGATTCGATCGCCTCGCATCAACCCGTCGCTCCCGAGAAAAGCAAGGACTACGAGGTCGGCTTCAAGGGCACGTTCTTCGAGCGGCGAATGAGCTGGAACGTCACCGGGTTTTACGAGGAGTTCACGGGATTCCAAGCGCAAAATCGCGACCAGATCACCGGGCAGAACGTGCTCGAAAGCATCGGCAAGGTTAGCTCGTCGGGTGTGGAGTCAGAATTCTCCGCTCGGCCGATACCGGAACTCACCTTGTCCACGTCCGGCTCGTACGATATCGCGAAGATCGTCACCTTTCCGAGCGGACCATGTTTTACCAACCAGACCGTTGCGCAGGGCTGCGTCAACGCCCTGCAGAACCTGTCCGGCAAGCCTCTCCCCAATGCGCCCAAATGGAACGCCAATTTGAACGGCGAGTACGAGCACCCGATCAACGACCGCGTTTCGGGGTCGATCACCCTGGGATATCGGTGGCAGTCCGCAGTCATCTACAATTTGACGCAAGACCCGGATTCGGCTCAGCCGGCCAACGGCATTTTCAATTTATCGACCGGCCTCGCAGCGAAAAGCTGGAAGGCGACGATTTTCGTTCGCAACCTCTTCGACCGCAATTACGCGCTGACCAGGGGCCGCTCATCGTCGTACAACATCAGTCCCGGCGCGGCACCGTTCACCGATGCGGTCTACTGGACACCGGGGCGCGACAGCTCGCGCTACTATGGAATTCAGTTCTCCGTATCCCTTTGACGGCCCGCAGGGATGGTTGAGCCGAGATGGAAGAGAGTGGCGCGGTTGAATGTGCTCCGTGTGGCCGCCTTGTCGTCCTTGCTGTTGATGGGGCGAGCAATGGCGGAGACGAAGGCGGCGCCGGCATCTCCTACGTACCGTTCATACAATGAAATCGTGCAGGGCGAGATCGCGCCGCATGCGGAGCAGCTGCTCGCGCTGCTCGCGAAGCAAGGCCATGACCTGGCGATGCAGGGTGTTCCCGTGTTCGACGGGCGCGACACTTTCCTGCCCGGCAAAATAGCCGTCGCACTCGCGGATTTTCTGGTGTCCCTGCCGCGTGACGATCCAAGATTTTCGGAATATCTGCTGGTATCCCGGAAGGTCGCCGCGCTGACCGTCGACGATGCGAACGACACCTGGGGGGTCTATTACTATATTTTGGCGCTCGACATGTTGCGCCAAGCCGGTCTGCTCACGGACGCGGTCGATGGGCTGACCCTGGCGAAATTGCGCGTCACGCTCGATTGGCGCGCGTTCGTCGATTCCGATGACTACCACCTGATCGATCACGCCAACAACTATTATTGCGTCGCGTTCGGCATTGCGCGACTTCGGGCACGGATGGGCTGGGAGAGCGGCGCCGCGGCCGGAAAGTTATTCGACAAGATCCGCGATCATTATCATCGATACTCCGGAGACTACGGGTTCCCCGATGAAACTGACGGCGAAGGCCGGTACGACCGCTACAGCGTGCTGTTGGCCGGTGAAATCGCGCATCACTTCATCGAATCCGGCGCCGGCCCGCCCGCAGTGGCGTTGAGCTGGCTGCGCAAATCCGCCGATGTGATGCTGGCTCGGATGTATGCGGACGGTGAAGGCTTCGAGTACGGCCGCAGCCTGGGCCCCTATGGCGAGACCGCGATCATCGAGGTTCTCACCGCGGGCGCGGTGCTCGGAGTCCTCACGGACAAGGAAAAGGAATTGGCCTACGCCTACGCGACCCGGGCAGCCCGGCGCTTTGTCGATTTCTGGCTGGACAAGGCTTCAGGGTCCGTCGATCTGTGGGACCGGGGGCGGCGGACCGATGCGTACCGCGGAAAATTCCGACGCTTCGGTGAAAACTTGTCCCTGGTCCATCAATTCATCTACACGAACGCGCTATGGAACAGCCTCGGATATAGAGACAAGGAACCGATGAAACATTTTGCGGCGGCGTTGAACGAGTTGCCGAAGCAGAGCGTCACCTGGTTCGCGCGCGGCCCTTTCGATCGCGTGCTGCTCACGCGGCGTGACGAGGGGCATATCATAAGCCTGCCTCTGATCAGCGGCGGCACCTCGCAGCACGGGCACAGCCCGTATTTTCCGGTACCGTTTTCCCGAGGAATGCTGTCCGGCGTGCCCGACGGAACGAGGCCCCAGCTGTTGCCGCAATTTCATTTGTCGGATGGTTCAACCCTCATGCCTCTCTCCTTCATTCGCGATGTCGAGGTAGCGGCGCAACGGGAACGCACGACGGTTCGCTATCGGCAGGCCCAGTTGGACCGGCTCGGGGGCGAGTCGCCCGTCCCCGATGATCGGCTCTCGCTGGCAACGACCTATGTGTTCGAGCGGGGGCGCATCACGCGCACCGACATCTACACGCCGACGAGACCTGTCGGCATCTCGGGCATTGAACTCGATTTCGGCAGCTTTTCAGACCTGTCGGCGGTTGCCAAGGACAGCGTGACTTTCAACAATGGAGCGATCCGCGAGTTCAAGGTGTCCGGTTTCGACGGCTGTCAGGCCCAAGCGATTCACGACGACCCGGAATTCGAATCGGACGAGGGGCCGATGGCCACGAAGCTGATCTGCACCAAAGGACCTGAAATTGTGCGCGAGCCGTTTACTATCAGCTGGACGTTGACTTACCAATAGCCGGCGGCCGGCACGCACCTCAGCGAGCCAACCAACCACCGTCGACGGGCAGTATCGCCCCGTGAACATAGTCGGAGGCAGGCGCGGCAAGAAAGACGGCCGCCCCACCGATCTCCGATGGCTTTGCCCAGCGTCCGGCCGGAATGCGGGCGAGAATATCCTGATTGCGCTTCTCGTCCGAGCGCAGAGCCTGAGTGTTGTTGGTGGCGAAATAGCCGGGCGCGATCGCATTCACGTTGACCCCCTTGCCGGCCCATTCATTCGCGAGCAGCCGCGTCAGGCCGGCAATTCCAGACTTGCTGGCGGTGTAGCTGGCAACGCGGATCCCTCCCTGAAACGACAGCATCGAGGCGATGTTGATCACCTTGCCGTATCCGGCCTCGATCATGAGCCGGCCTATGGCCTGAGTTAGGAAAAAGGCGGATTTTAAATTGACGTCCATCACGGCATCCCAATCGGCTTCGGTGAAATCGAGGGCGTCGCTGCGGCGAATGATGCCGGCGTTGTTGACCAGAATATCGATCCGCGGAAATTCCGCCAGCGCAGCGCCGACAACCATCGAAATCGCACGGGTGTCGGCGAGGTCCGCCTGCACGCCGATGAATCGGCGTCCCGCGGCCAGAACCGTGGCCTTGGTCTCGGCCGGATCAGTGCGTCCCACCGCGACGATGTCGGCGCCCGCACCGGCCAGTGCGACGGCGATCGCCTGCCCGAGCCCGGTGTTGGCGCCCGTGACCATGGCAGTCCGTCCCAGCAAGGAGAACGCTGAAGGGAGCACGCCCGATCACCGCAGCTGACAGATGTCGAGCACCTGCATGTCGGTGTAGTCCAGGTTCTCGCCGCCCATTGCCCATACGAAGCCATACGATCGGGTGCCGGAACCCATGTGAATCGACCAGGGCGGCGACACCACGGCTTCGTTGTTTGCGACCACGATGTGGCGTGCCTGGTCGGGTTCGCCCATGAAATGAAACACCCGCTCGTTCGGACCCAGTCCGAAATAGAAATAGACCTCGGAGCGGCGATCGTGGAGGTGGGGCGGCATGGTGTTCCACACGCTTCCCGTCTTGAGGTGAGTCACGCCCAGCAGCAATTGCGCGGACCGGCATGTCGCCGGCACGATGTACTGGAAAATGGTGCGCTCGTTGCTGGTCGCCGATTCGCCTCGCTCGAGCGCGACGGCTTCGTCGATGCTGATCTTGACGGGGTCGAAACGAGCATGGGCCGGAGTGGAGACCAAGTAAAACAGCGCCGGGTTTTTGGTATCCATGCTCGCGAAACGAACGGCTGACGTGCCCATGGGCAGATACAGCCCATCGCGAGACGCGAGATTGAATTCAACGTCGTCCGCGACGATACGGCCTCTCCCGCCCACATTGACCACTCCCAGTTCGCGGCGCGCCAGAAAGGGTGCGCCGGGCGTGGGCGGCCCCTGAGCAGGCAAATCAATCGGGTCGGCCAGAGGCGCCGCCCCGCCGATGACGAATCGCTCATAGTGCAGATAGTCGAGAGTGACCGCGCCGCCAATGAACAAGTCGCGAAGCAAATACCGGTCGCGCAGCATCTCGGCGGTGGCTCCGGCCATCATGGCGGGATGGGTGGCCTGATAGGTCTTACGAAACATCTTCGATGCTCCATGAAATCATGGAGATCAGCATAGCAGATCGATAGTAACCGGTGTCATATTGTTTCCAGGGCATCCACTTGGATCCGGTCACGACGGCGCCGGCCCGGTCGACTCGCGCACCACCAATTGCGGCATGAGGGTCTCTGACTCTGCCACGGCCACCTGACCCTCCTGGCTGCCGGCAAACAATCGCTGTGCGGCGAGCAGCCCGACGCTTCGAATCGGGCTGTGTACCGTGGTCAATGTCGGCCAAACTTGGGTGGCGATCTGAAAATCGTCGAATCCCACCACCGATAGGTCTCGCGGTACTTGAACTCCCGCCCGGCGGGCAGCCTGAAGCAATCCGGCGGCCATCTCATCGTTGGCGCAAAAGATGGCCGTCGGCCGCTCGGCGCGCCCAAGCAATACGCTCCCGCACGATGTGCCGCTCTCGAAAGTGTAGGCTCCTTCGGCCACGAACTCGGGACGCAAGTGCAGGCCGGCGGCCGCCAGACCGTCTTCGAGCCCCGACCGCCTTTCGTGGCTGGAGCGGAAGGTTGGGGGACCGCTCACGAATCCTATGCGACGATGCCCCAGTTGAGCCAAATGCAAGGCGGCCTGCTCACCGCCTTTGCGGTCGTAGGAGACGATCATTCGATCTGGCCGATCGAGCGGAACCGAAGCAATCCGCACATAGGAGCAGCTCATCTGTTCCAGCATCCTGGCCAATTGCTCATCTTCCGATATCGACGGAGTCAAGATCACGCCGAACAGCTTCTGCCGCTCCACGAAATTTCGGATATCGGCCAGGTAACTTCGGCTGTGGCGGTCACAGGGATGGATGACCAGTTCGAAACCCGAACCGCGTAAGCCATCCAGGATGCCCTGTTGGATGTTGACCACGTATTGAGGATTGGGATTGTCGAAGACGATACCGACCAAGAAGGAACGCCTGAAAGCCAATCCCCGGGCCTGCGGATCCGGCGAATACCCGGTGCGCGCAATGATCGCCTCGATCTTTTCTCGAGTCTCAACCGAGACAAAGGGTGACTTGTTCAATACCCGGGAGACGGTTTTCTTCGAGACGTCGGCCAATCGGGCGATATCGTTGATGGTCGGCCGGCCGACCAGGCCGGTAATGTCCCCCGATACACCTGCCGGCGCATTCTCGCCCGTCATGCTTTTCTTGCGCCGACCCATCGATAAACCCTCGTTTTTTCAGTCTTCTCATCTGTATTAACTCAAATGAGACTGGTTGGCTAGGTGCGCATTTCAATTGACACCGGTTTCCTTGGAATATATCCTTTGTGCCATAACAATGTCCCCTGCTCGTGGCGACAGCTGAATTGGAGGATGTCATCGACAGCGACCCGCCCGCTCAGGCGATTCTTGATATCGCTCGCTCCTTTACCTCGGCACGCCGGGCAGCCATGCCGATCGCCGAATATCCCGGCCCGATACCGCCGGATATGGCGACGGGTTACGCCGTGCAGGAAGCAGCGATCGGGATTTGGCCGGACCGCATTGCCGGCTGGAAGGTCGGCTTGGTGCCACCATCCCTCCAGGCCGGCCTGGGCACCGCTCACCTGGCCGGCCCGATATTTCTCGAAGGTCTCGTCCGCGGCGCCGGCGCCGATGCAGTCAGCTTGGCCGCGATACCCGGCGGTTTTGCCGCCATCGAGGTCGAGCTCATCGTTGCCGCGTTGATCGACGCGCCCCCCAACAAGACGGAATGGACCTTGGATGAGGCCGCGAAGTTCGTCGGCGACTGGTATTTCGGCGTCGAGTTCGCCGCCAGTCCGCTGGCCACCATCAATGAACTTGGCCCCACGGTCGTGGTATCCGACTTCGGCAATAACAGCGGCCTCGTGCTCGGTCCACGATTCGATGGTGCTCTGCTTGCCGAACCAGCTATGCTGACCTGCGAAACGCAAATCGACGGCAAACAAGTCGGATTCGCCTCCGTGGCCGCGCTGCCGGGCGGCCCGCTGGCGGCGCTCCGGTTCTTGCTCGGTCACCTGGCTTCCCGCGGCCGTCCACTGCGTACGGGTCAGGTGGTCAGTACCGGAGCCATCACCGGCGTGCATAGAATTTTTCCAGGCCAGCGCGGCGCCATAGAGTTCATCGGTCACGGAAGAATCGACGTGATCGTCGTGCCGGCCGCATCGCAAAGCGGACGATGAGCACCGAGGGCGGCACGGACTCGCCGAACCCGAGCGGCACGCGGATCGGACACTATCGTTGGTTCATCTGCGGTTTGATCTTTGCCGCGACCGTCATCAACTACATCGATCGGCAAATGATCGGCGTGCTGAAGCCGACATTGCAGCGGGAGTTCGGCTGGACTGAGATCACCTACGGCGACATCGTATTCTGGTTCCAGGCGGCGTATGCGTTGGGATTCCTGGTATTCGGGCGCCTCATGGATCGGCTCGGCACACGTCTGGGCTATGCTCTCGCCATGGCCATTTGGACGGCCGCGCATCTCGCGCACAGCGCCGCGAGATCGGCAACCTCGTTCATGGCGGTGCGCTTCATGCTCGGGGTGGGTGAGTCGGGAAATTTTCCTGCCGGCCTGAAAGCCGTCGCGGACTGGTTTCCCAAACGCGAGCGAACCCTTGCCATCGGTGTGTTCAATGCAGGGTCCAACATCGGAGCGATCCTCACGCCCATCCTGGTGCCGGCGATTACCCTGGCCCTTGGATGGCGAATGGCATTTCTGCTCACGAGTTCGTTCAGCCTGATTTGGCTGCCGATTTGGTGGTTCTCCTACCGTGTACCGGAACAGCATCGCAAGGTGGGCGCGGCCGAGCTCGCGTATATCCGCAGCGACGCGGTGGTTCCGATGCCGGTCATTCCCTGGCGACGCCTGCTCGGGTTCAGGGAGACCTGGGCGTTCGCGCTCGGGAAATTCCTGATCGACCCGATTTGGTGGATGTTTCTCTTTTGGCTACCCGACTTCCTTGCGCGGCGGCACGGCCTGCATCTCGCCACTTTCGGTCCGCCCCTCATCGCGATATACCTCATGTCCGATATCGGCAGCGTCGCCGGCGGGTGGTTCTCATCGCACTTGATGAAACGCGGTTCGAGCGTCAACCGCGCCCGCAAGCTCGCCATGTTTGTTTGTGCGGTCTGCGTTCTTCCCATCATGTTTGCAAGTACGGTCGATAGTCTATGGCTCGCCGTGTTGATCGTAGGCCTCGCCACGGCGGCCCACCAGGGCTTCTCCGCGACATTCTTCTCGCTGCCGTCAGATGTCTTTCCGCGCGAAGCCGTCGGTTCGGTGGTCGGAATCGGCGGCGCAGTCGGAGCGATCGGCGGCATGGTGATGGCGAAATATGCCGGCTGGGTGCTGGACCGCATCGGCACGTACACGCCCATCTTCATCGTTGCGGGCAGCGCCTATCTGATCGCACTGTTGGTAGTCCACGTGTTGTCGCCGCGGCTCGCTCCCGTAAAAATCGCATGAACTTGGGCGTAGGAGGGAACGAACCCGCGGAACGGGCAGGCCGCATCGTCTGTTTCGGCGAGGTGTTGCTGAGACTCGCGGCAACGCCGGGCGAGATGCTCCTGCAGACTCCGACACTGCGTGTCGCGGTGGGCGGCGCGGAGGCGAATGTGGCGGTCGCCCTTGCCCGGGCGGGCGTACCGGCGGCGCTTCTCACCATATTGCCTGACAACGCCTTGGGTGCCGCTGCCAGAGATGAACTGCGCCGGCATGGCGTCGAGACTTCGCGTGTCCGCTTCCTGCCGGGAAGGATGGGATTGTACTTTCTCACACCCGGTGCCGCGCTGAGACCGGCGGACATCGTGTACGACCGCGCGGGGTCGACATTTGCTCTCGCGCAGCCTGATCTCATCGATTGGGAAGCGGAGCTTGACGGCGCCTCGCGGCTGCATCTATCCGGCGTGACGCCGGCGCTCGGCGCCAATGCGGCGGCAGCGGCAGTGCGGGCGGCACGGGCGGCGACTCGCCTCGGTGTGCCGATGTCCTTTGACGGCAATTACCGCGCCAAATTGTGGGCAGCCACGGACGGGCATGCACCGACGCTGTTGCGCGCGTTGCTGGCGGAGGCCGAGACTGCGTTCGTCGATCATCGGGATATCGCCCTGGCGCTGGACCGACCCGCCTTCGCGGACACTCCGGGGCGAGACATCGAGATGGCGGCGGATGCTTTCCGTCACTTTCCCAGACTGCGGCGCATTGCCTTCACGCGCCGCATCACGGAAACCGCGGAACGGCATGAACTGAGCGCTCATTTGATTCCGCGCGAAGGGACGCCTCTACGCACCCTCTCTCGCACCTTGACGGGCATCGTCGACCGGATCGGCGCGGGCGACGCCTTTGCCGCCGGCATCCTCTTTGGACTTTGGCGCGGTGTCGGTGATCGCCAAACGCTGGACTACGGATTGGCATCGACCTGCCTCAAACATTCCGTGATGGGCGACGCTGGGTTGGCTACTGCGGCCGATCTGGATGCATTTCTCAGCGGCGTCGTCGAGATTCGTCGTTGAGCGCCTGTCAACGCACGAGCGGCTAAGCGCGCGGGCGGCCAGCTTGAAGGCGCGGAGCCGGCAGCGTCCCGAGCGCGCGCTCCGCGCTCAATCCGAGCGCGAGCAGCGCACGGTCGGCTCCCGCGGGCGCGTCGAACTCGATCGCCACCGGAAGACCAGCGTGGGTGAGTCCGACCGGCAGTACCAGCCCCGGAACACCCGCTGTGCTGCCGGGCGCGATGTTGCGCGCGACGACGGTGTCGAAGGGCAGGGGACGGCCGCGAACGTCCACGGTGGTTTCCTCGCCTATTCGCGGTGCGGGGACGAGCGTCGTCGGAAATACCATGGCGGCGACGCCAGTCCGGGCAAAGTAGTCCTGATACAGACGCCGCAGTGCCGGCAAGTGTTGGTCGCGCGCCGCCGCGTACTTGGGCTCGGTGACGAAATTGACCCCGCCCGGCAGGACGTCGCTGCGAAACACCCGCTGTATGTCGGGGCTGGCTTGCGCGACCACGGTGTCGAAGTCGACGCCGGCGCCGTACTCCTTCAAGTAGGCGGCGAGCGCGATGCGCACATCGTGGTTCTGGACTGCGTCGGTGGTGAGATCGATGAGCGAGGCGAGTCCCGGCAACTGAGTCTCGACGATGAGCGCCCCGGCTTCCTTGAGTCGCGCGAGCGCGAGTTCCGTGTGGCGCTCGACCTCCGGATCGAGATCGGTGAACCAATAGTCGCGGACAATGCCGAGGCGCAGGCCTTTGAGCGGCGCTGCCTGCAGCCGTTGCCAATCATTGGCCACGACCGAATCGAACAGCGCGAGATCGGCGGCGCTGCGCGCATGCGGTCCGACCTGATCGAACAGCGGCGAGATGGGTATGCACCCACGAGTGGAGTATCGTCCGGTGGTCGGCCGAAACCCGGCAATGCCGCAAAGGGCGGCGGGCACGCGGATGGATCCTTCCGTGTCTTCGGCAATCCCGAGCGGAGCGAGACGAGCGGCGATCGCAGCCGCGGTTCCGCCGCTGCTGCCGCCGGGAATGCGCGACTGATCGTAGGGATTGCGCACCGCGCCGAACGCCAGATTGTTGCTGGTCCAGCCATAGGATAGTTCGTGCAGATTGGTCTTGCCGAGCACGAGAGCTCCCGCTCCGCGCAGCGTTGCGACCACCGGCGCGTCTTCGGTGGGACGAAAATGGCGCAGCGCCGGCGTGCCACCCGTGGTCGGGTACTCCTTGGTATTGACGCTGTCCTTCACCGGCATGGGAAGACCGAACAGAGGTCCCGGTTTCGCGCCGGCAAGACGTTCGTGGTCGCGGGCCCGAGCAGCCTCGAGCACCTGTGCCGGCTCGAGAGTAATGAATGCGTTGAGCGCGTGCGCCGATTGACACCTCGCGAGCAGCGCCCGTGCGTACCGCTCCGACGTGAGCGCTCCTTGCGACATGTGGGCGACTGCTTCCACGGCGCTGAGATTGCAGAGGTCGGCGGCGGCGTCCGAGGCAGTCTTGGCACCGGCCGCGGCACTCTTGGCGCCGGCCGCCGACATTGCCACCGTCGCCGTCGTGCCGAGGACGAAGGTGCGGCGCGAGATGTCAGGAGGCCCGGACACGATCACGTCTCAGCGCCTGACACATGCAATGCACCGCGCCGCCGCCGTTGCCGATCATCGACACGTCCGGGTCGTAAACAGTGAGACCTTCCGCGCGGCAGGCGGCGACGAGATTTTTGCTCGAGGCAGGCACCATCACACGCTCCTTCCCGAGAGCCACGACATTGCTGCCCATTTGCATGGCGTCGCCGTAGGGAATGGGTATGGCGCGGATACCCTTCGAGCGCAACCACTCGACGAGTTCCGGCTCGACCGCTTCCACGCACACCACCGCCAGTCCTTCGGCGATCATGCCCATCTGCACGTCCAAATGCAGGAAATGCGAATCGAAGGCATAGGTGTGAAGTTCCCAACTCTCCGCCTCGAACCAGCGTTGCAATTGCCGTACGGCGGGCTCGATGGAACGCTCACCCGAGTAACCGCAGGCGGCGACGCCCGGCTTCAGCACCATGAAGTCGCCGCCCTCGACGTTGCCCGCGGTGACCAAATCGTAAATTGGGATGCCGGCGTCGAGGTAGAATTGCAGGCAGGCCGCATACTCGCCGCGCCGATAGGGCTTTTGCAGTTGCATGATCACCGCGCCCCAGGGAGTCATGACACTGCTGTCGCGCGCGAATATTTGATAGGGGAGCGTCGGGTCGGCCGCGAGAAAATGCACCTTGACCCCTGCTTGCCGGTAGGCATCGACCATCTCGTCGTATTGCCGCCGCGCAACCGCGAAATCGAACTTCAATCCGACCCGTTCGGCGCGCTGGCACACGGCATTGCCCGGCTGCCAAGTGAAATGATCGATGGGCCCGACCAGCACATCGCGCAATGTGCCGTATTCGCTGTCGAGGCCCCAGTCGTCGAGCGGGCGTGTGCCGCCTCCCTCGATTCTCGTGCGCAATTGCATCGTGAGATCTCTCCCCATGGTCCTGCGCCCCAAGCGCTCACCCATCATACCAAGCCGAGGCTGTCGGCGTGTCCAATCAGATTGCCGCGATGGCCTCAAGGAAGCAGGCGGGAACGACTGCGTTCACGGCGACACCAAACGGCCGGGTTTTTTCACGGCACCGGCGTCGCGAGAGGTTGTCCTTTGTCGACGATCCAGGCCGACACACCCGTGCCGCCGTCATCGCCCGGCGCCGCGACGAGGCTGTGTACCGCGCCGCGCGGATTGAAGAAACTGTCGCCGGCTTTGAGCACCCGATCGGGTTGGCCCCGGGTCTTGAGTATCAGGGTACCTTTGAGGACATAGCCAGCCTCGTCGCCCGGGTGCGTGTGATAGCCGATCGACGTGCCCGCCGGCAGCATCGCCGACCCGATCACGATTTCCTTGCCGGGCACGCCCGATTGGTCGTGGCGTTCGAATATGGTTCGTACCGGTTGCGCGGGAGGCTTCGGCTCGTCCGCAGAGGCATTCACGGTCAACGCAACCACGGCGAACAACGCAATATGCATCGATTTCATACGGGTCCTCTCAGTGGGTTGACAGGTCTACGCTCGCGAAGTATCCGGTCACTGCGGCGATGTCGGCATCGTCCAGGCGCTCGGCGACCGAGCGCATCAATTGGCCGGCGTCGTTTTTGCGCGTGCCGTCCTTGAAGGCCTTGAGCGCACTCGCGAGGAATTCCGCCGATTGTCCGGCCAAGTAGGGCGCGGCATGAGGCACCCCCACGCCGTCCGGACCATGACAGCCGTTGCATGCCTGAACACGCTTCGCTTCATCGCCTTGAAACGCCAGTTGGTGGCCGCGAGCCAGATGCATGGCCATCGGCGGCTTGGCTTGCGCGAGATAGGGCGCCGACATCGCCGCGTAGCGCGCAGCGAACTTGGCGCGCTGTTGCTCGCTCAATGCTTTCGCAAAATTTGCCATGATCGGATTGTCGCGCGTGCCGTCGGCATAGTCGTCCAATTGTTTTTTCAGGTAGTCGGCTGACTGTCCGGCGATACGCGGAACATGCGCCGCCGCCATGCCTTCACCATGCGCGCCATGACAGGCCTCGCAGGGTGGCGTGGCCGCGGCGGGCGTTGCGGCGGCGGGCTT